>ENA-OPFT01000507-OPFT01000507.1-human-gut-metagenome-genome-assembly--contig:-NODE-507-length-23206-cov-2.197356_pt1 | contig 23206 bp, 14 predicted proteins | sample MGYA00241714_ERZ501560 | MGnify/ENA primary metagenome ERZ501560 (study PRJEB25962, sample SAMEA2042392) | human gut metagenome | biome: human gut; feature: human-associated habitat; material: faeces...
CAGGAGTTTCGTCCCGACGCTTTTGATAACGTCAGCTTACATTATAATTATGTCGCTGCGAAAATCCTGAAAAGTGCAAAAAAATACTTGACAACCTTCGGGTAATATTGTATAATAATAACAGCAAATACCCTTAAATTTACAAAACTATTTTAATTAAAAGGAGTACTTATGAGGTATGAGATCAAGGGCGAGCCGCTGCCCGTCGTAATTGTATATCTTGAAGCAGGCGAGTCCGTTAAGTGCGAAAAGGGCGCTATGTCGTGGATGACCCCCAACATGAAGATGGATACAGGCGCCGGTGGTATCGGCAAGGCATTCGGCAGAATGTTCTCCGGCGAGTCGATGTTCCAGAATACATACACCGCTGTCGGCGGTCAGGGAATGATCGCATTTGCTTCCAGCTTCCCGGGCTCTATCATTCCGATAGATGTCAGCAAGGGCGATTTCATCGTGCAGAAGTCAGGGTACCTGGCGTCTGAGCCGTCCGTTGAACTGTCCGTAGCATTCCAGAAGAAGCTTGGCGCAGGTTTCTTCGGCGGTGAGGGCTTTATCATGCAGAAACTTCACGGAACTGGTATGGCTTTCGTCGAGATCGACGGATATGTTGTTGAATACGAGCTGGCAGCAGGTCAGCAGATGCTGATCGATACAGGTTATCTGGCTGCAATGTCCGGTTCCTGCACAATGGATATCCAGACCATCAAGGGCGTGGGCAACGTTCTGTTTGGCGGCGAGGGGCTGTTCAATACTGTCGTTACAGGTCCTGGCAAGATCTACCTCCAGACTATGCCTATCAGCAATGTTGCGTCTGCTATTTCCGCATGCATTCCCAAGAGCTGATCGCTTAAAAATGAAGAGCGCTCCGAAAGGGGCGCTTTTTTTATTACAGTTTTGTAACAATTATTGACAAAAACATAATATCCTGATATACTTTTTATAAAAATAGTGAAAATAATTTTGGATATATTGCAACCTATTTATATTTTCACCTGTTTTATAGAATAGAGAGATGAAAAAGGGGGTGACGGCATGGACGAAAAAAAGCCCAGGAAGCCAAGAGCCATGATACATGTCAAGAACCTGCGCAAGGAATACAAGCTTGAAGGCGGAGAGCCTGTTGTTGCATTAAAGCGCATAAACCTTGATATCATGGAAGGGGAACTGTGCTGCATATTCGGCACATCTGGCTCGGGTAAATCCACGCTGCTCAATCAGCTTGCCGGACTTGAAAAACCGACTTACGGCGACGTATACATAAGAGGCGTCCCGATAACGAGGCTGTCTGAAAATCAACTGGCGTCGTTCCGGCAGAAGCACATCGGGTTCGTGTTTCAGTCCTACAACCTGCTGCCGTTCATGACTGCAGTTGAGAATGTTGCAATGCCGCTGATGTTCCGAGGGGAAAACAAGCGAAAGCGCACCAGAATGGCAGTGGATATGCTGCGCAAAGTCGGTCTGGGAAACCGCCTGAAGCACTATCCGCGGCAGATGTCCGGCGGTCAGCAGCAGCGAGTCGGAATCGCGAGGGCGTTCGTTGCAAAGCCGGACGTTGTCTTTGCGGACGAGCCGACAGGCAACCTGGATTCCAAGACGACTATCGAAGTAATGGACATGATAAAGTCATTTGCACGTAAATTCAACCAGACGATAGTTCTCGTGACCCACGACCCGGAGCTTGCAAAATATGCAGACAGAATTGTAACTCTGGTCGATGGAAGAATAGTCAGCGATACAAAAGGAGAAAACAATGGGTAAAATACTGAACAAATTCTTATCTGTATTTGTCGGCGCTGCGATAATGGCTTCTGCAGTTCCGGCGGCGCCTTTAATGGCTTATGCGGCAACCACTGAAAGCCCCGACCCGTCAGGGCTCACCCTTAACCCGGTGGTGTTCCGCTATGATATCACCAATTCCAAGGGAAAGGCTATCGACGAGCTTTACTCTGGCAATACCTTCAATATGAAGCTCACCATCAAGGATATCAAGGTAAAGACCTCGCAACTGCCCAACAAGGAAAAGGACATCGACTTTTTAAAGAGCATGGACAGCTTCAAGGGCGATTTTGAGTCGCTCAAAGTAATTTCCAAGGGCGATGAGCTGCTTATCTATGAGGTAGTTCTCAAGAACTGTAAATGGACAGGCGGCAGCAACAGCTTCGGCTTTATGGTTGGCTATTCCGGCGGTAATGACTATTCCAGCAGTTCAGTGAACATAACTGAATGCACCGAGAAAAGCGCAGATAACGACGATCCTGTTATCAATGTTGCTGAACCAACCATCATGATCTCCGCAGTTCAGCCCGACGAGCCGATAAAGGCTGGTGAAGAGGGTGAATTCCGCATCACGCTGAAGAACCTCGGTATGACAGCCGCGTATAACATGCTTGCCGAGATAAGTTCTTCTGATGATATCCTTGTGATTGACGGCACCGGAACGCAGGATATCGATTCTCTTGGCATCAAGCAGGAGAAGTCGCTTGTTATCAAGTACCGTGCGCTGGATAAGATAACTTCGCTCAAGCAGAGTTTCAGCGTATCCCTGAGATACTATTATGATAATGGTTCCGCTGAGGTCAGCGGTTCTGCAAACGGACAGGTTTCCGTTGCGGCAGAGGTTTCCACCATTAAGACAGTATATCCCGTCATCAACGCTACGTTCGATCTCACGGAAACCGAGATAGAGGGCGGCAGGGAATACAATGGTCAGTTCCTCGTCAAGAATATCGGTACCGCCGATATGAAGGGGATTTTTGCAAGCTTCTCCGGCTCCGACGACATCGTTATCAGCGGCGGTTCGGGCTATACATATTTTGACAGCATTCCCGTGAACCAGCAGCGCATTATAAATGTGAAGTTCCGCACCATGAAGGAGATCACCGCGCTTCGTCAGGAGATAAAGCTTGCGCTGAAATACACCTATACCATGGGCAGCGAAGACCAGAATGCGGATTATGAGCAGTCGTTCATAATGTTTGGCAAGGGCGCAGGCTCTGCCCCGCTGCCTGTGATAACCTCCAAGCCTTTCAGCAGCGCGCTTGAGGCCGGAAAGTCCTACCGCAAGTCGTTCTACATAACAAACAAGGGCACTGAGGACATGGTTAATGTCACAGTAAAGGTGAAATCAAGTGATGGACTTACCATTACCGATGGCAGAGAGCAGTTTTTTGTTGATAAGATAAAGGCAGGCGCTGAGAAGCGCATTCTGGTGTACTTCAACACAAATGCGGAGCTCACCGCAGTCAACCAGACCTTGGACGTTGACATTGAGTACTACTATCAGAAGGCAGGCACGCTGACTGCAGAAACCAAGAGCGGCACAGTCACAATGAATTCCGCGATATCCTCCGCGCCCGTACTGAGAATATCCGGTGAAAACCTCGGCACTGCGCTCGTCCCTGATACAGAGTATGAGTATGCCATTACCGTTAAGAATTACGGCGACATCACTGTAAGAGATGTGTTCGTCGACTTCACCGGCACGGACGCGCTTTATTTCCTTGACGGAACAGAGGCTGGTCATATCGACATTATCCGTCCCAAGGACACCGCTACTATCAAGGTCAAGTTCAAGACCTTGGAGGACATCGCTTCCGTTAAGCAGGGTATTACTGCCGAAATGAAGTATTCCTACGGCAGGAACACCTCCATTATCCAGAAGGACGGCACTTCCTCCATTACCCTTATCGCTGCGGCAAACAAGGGCGAGGACGGAAAGGACAATGCAGCAGCACCGAACATTATAATCGGCAGATACGATATCGGTGCAGACCAGATCGCGGCAGGTGATATATTCACCCTTTCCCTGGATTTCTACAACACAAATCCCTCCACCGGCATTGAAAATCTTATCATGACTGTCAATGCGAGCGGCGACCTTTCCATTTATGGCGGCAGCAACTCGTTCTACTACCCCACTCTTGCGGCGGCTGGTTCTGCGAGCGAGTCGGTTCAGCTGAGAGCGCTTCCTACTGCGACGACGGGTACTTCTTCCGTGACCGTATCGTTCAAGTACGATTATGTCACCGGTGAAACACGCAACACAATGAATTCCGAGCAGTCCATCTATGTTCCGCTTTATCAGCCGGATAAGATGACATTCTCTGTTAGCAAGCCTACATACGATGTTTACACGGGCAACGAGGTTTACCTTACGCTCAGCTACATGAACAAGGGACGCTCCGACGCGGCAAATGTCAAGGTCGAGTTAGTCAGCGGCTCTTCCTCCGGCGATAATGCAAATGACGGAAATGTTGACGGCGGCGTTGTTCCGACAACAGGTGAAGCGGTGGATAATGGACGTTCCACAGGGGAAGCTGTTTCCACTGGTTCCGGAAATGATGCTGCGTTGCTTTCCGATATTGCGATGGATGCAGCAAGCGACATCATGTACGATGGCGCAATGGGTAACGCTGGTTATATTGATGATGGCTACGTTGACGGTGGATATGACATGGGCGGTGATATGTCCTATGACGACCCCGGCTTCACTGCGCTTTCCACTGAAAAGGTAATAGGCAACGTTACCGCGGGCGGAAACGGCACGGCTGACTTTATCGTAACTCCCACCAGATCCGGCGAGTTAACTGTTATTTTCAGGATCACCTATGAGGACTCCAATATGAACGAGATCGTCAAGGAGCTTCCCGTAACGCTCAACGTTCAGGAGCAGCAGTGGGTAGAGCCTGACTATCCCATGACTTACGACGTACCCGACGAGGGTGGAGAGGGCTTCCCGTGGTGGGCATGGCTCATCATCGGCGGCGGTGTTGCAGTCGTGGCTGTAGTTGTGATTATCATTGTTGTTAAAAAGAAAAAGAAGAACGGCGGCAAGAAAAAGTACACCGCTGACGATATCGACTGGGAAGACGACTTTGACGACTCCGATAAGTCCGACAGTTCCGACAGTTCCGACAGCAGCGACAAAACGACGAAAGTATAATGGTGATGCACCTTGAAATTACTTGACATGATAAAGATGACGCTGCAGAACCTGACCCGGCGCAAGTCACGGACGATACTCACCGTGCTTGGCGTCGTGGTAGGCTGCTGCGCCATCGTGACCATGATGTCCATAGGCTTTGGCGTGCAGAATTCCCAGCAGATAATGCTCGAGGGAATGGGCGACCTGACGCTTGTGCAGGTTTATTCCGGTGGGCGCCAGGATACCAAGCTGGACGATACGGCGCTTAAAAAGTTCCAGAACATTGCAAATGTCGATGTCGCGATAGGCAAAACGCGGCTGGGCAATATCAATATGGAAGCCTATGCGGGAAACAACGACCGATATATGATGCAATGGGTTCAGGTCGTTGGAATAAACAGCGATGCCATGGAGAAGTTCGGCTTTGAACTGCTGAGCGGCACCTATCCCAAGGAGCCGTTCCAGGTTCTGGCAGGACAGTATACCGCGTATAACCTTATGGATACGCAGCGCCCCGACGGGCATAACACGATCGACCGCTGGGGCTCCATGTACCAGTACGATCCCGAAACGGGTGAGTATACATACAACGAAAACGCTGAACTCCCTGACCCTTATCTGGATCTGCTGGGGCAGAAGCTCAAGCTGAAGCTTTACACCTACGATGACGCTGACAACAAGAAGGAGCAGGAGATAACCGTCACCGGTATTGTAAAAGAGGATTACAACAAGGACTACTGCACCAGCGAGGGTCTTATCTTCATGACTTCTGACCTGCAGTCGCTGACAAAGATGTTCTATCCGACATCGAACCAGAAAACAGAATATAACGAGATATACGTCAAGGCAAAGGATATCTCACAGGTAGCCGACATAGAGAGCGAGATCAAGAAGATGGGCTACAGCACATATTCAATGGAGAGCGTCCGCAAGCCGCTGGAAGAAGAAGCGCGCAAGCAGCAGATGATGCTCGGCGGCCTTGGCGCGGTTTCGCTGTTCGTTGCTGCACTGGGCATATGCAATACGATGATAATGTCCATTTCTGAGCGTACACGCGAGATAGGCGTTATGAAAGCGCTTGGCTGCTATCTTGGCAATATCCGTACTGTGTTCCTGCTGGAAGCTGGGTTCATCGGTCTTATCGGCGGAATTATCGGCAGCGTGCTGAGTTTCTTCATATCGGTGGGAATGAACTTCTTCACCAATGAAGCCGCACAGGCAATTCAGATAACTGACTTTGCTACTTTTTGGACAAAGCTGTCTACGGCGATGGATACGGCAAACAGCCCGATGTCAATAATACCGTTGTGGCTGTACGCCTTTGCGATAGTATTCTCAATAATCATCGGCCTTGGCTCGGGATTTTACCCGGCAAATAAGGCAGTACACATCTCGGCTATGGAAGCCATCAAGAGAGAGTAACATTTGGTAACCTCTAAAAACCTCCTTCACGGCAGATTTCTATGACTTATATCATCTGCGTCGTTACCAAACCTTGAAATACATACAGTATTACTGCGGTTTGGTGCCTAGCATCTGATATAAGTCATATACGAAATCTGCTCGTGTCCCGGTTTTTAGAGGTTACCATATTAAAGGGCAGTCAGTGTTAAAGCTGGCTGCCCTTTGTGTAATATATACTAAAGTTATTCGTGAAAATTGTGTGAAATAAGCGATTATGCATAAAAGTAATATATGCTATGCCGATTTAGCATTTTACAAGCGCCGTTTATAGTGTTATAATAATATCAATAAAAACCGAGTAGAAATCTAATGGATTTCTGTAGGTTTTTCACAACATTTTCACAAATGGAGGTACATAACAATGGCTAGATTTACTTTACCGAGAGATGTCTATCATGGAAAGGGTGCGCTTGAGAACCTGAAGTCACTCAAGGGCAAAAAGGCTGTTATCGTAGTTGGCGGCGGTTCTATGAAGCGCTTTGGCTTCCTGGACAGAGCAGAGGGATATCTGAAGGAAGCTGGCTTTGAAGTAATGATAATCGACGGCGTTGAGCCTGATCCTTCTGTTACCACCGTTATGAACGGCGCTAAGAAGATGCTGGAATTCAACCCTGACTGGATCGTTGCAATGGGCGGTGGTTCACCTATCGACGCTGCAAAGGCTATGTGGATCAAGTACGAGTATCCGGAATGTACCTTTGAGGATATGTGCAAGGTATTCGGTATCCCTGAGCTGAGAAAGAAAGCACATTTCTGCGCTATTCCTTCTACCTCCGGTACTGCTACCGAGGTGACTGCATTCTCCATCATCACCGATTACGACAACGGTATCAAGTATCCTATCGCTGACTTTGAGATCACACCTGATGTAGCTATCGTTGACTCTGACCTGGCTGAAACAATGCCCCAGAAGCTGGTTGCTCACACCGGTATGGACGCAATGACCCACGCTATAGAGGCTTATGTTTCCACAGCTAACTGCGATTACACTGACGCGCTTGCTATCCATGCGATCGAGATGATCCAGGCTAACCTGATAAAGTCCTACAACGGCGATATGGCTGCACGTGCTAAGATGCACAACGCACAGTGCCTGGCTGGTATGGCATTCTCCAACGCTCTGCTTGGTATCGTTCACTCCATGGCTCACAAGACCGGCGCTATCTTCCAGGATTACGGCGCACACATTATCCACGGCGCTGCAAACGCAATGTATCTGCCTAAGGTAATCAAGTTCAACGCCAAGGATCCCACCGCAAAGGCACGTTATGGCGTTATCGCCGATTACATGCACCTCGGTGGTTCCAGCGACGACGAGAAGGTAGACCTGCTCATCAAGTACCTCCGCGGTATGAACGACGAGCTGAAGATCCCGCACTGCATCAAGAACTATGGCGCAGACAGCTATCCTACAGAGCAGGGCTTCGTTCCGGAGAACGTATTCCTCGAAAGACTGCATGACATCGCTGTTAACGCTATTGCGGACGCATGTACAGGTTCCAACCCCCGTCAGCCTTCTCCCGAGGAGATGGAAAAGCTGCTTAAGTGCTGCTACTACGACACTGACGTTGATTTCTGATGATCAGTTGACAATAATGCCCCCATCGGTGACGGTGGGGGCATTTTCACGTAAATATAAATAAGCCCACCGGAAACCGATGGGCTCAGTTTGTCAAGAAATCGAATTTGCCTGCGGAGCAGGCATTTGAAATCTGTTTTTTGCCACGGGTCTCCCGGGGCAAAAAACACTTCTATCCGCACAAGTGTGCGAATGTTCGACGGAAAAGTCCCAATGGGACTTTTTCGTCGGTCTCAGCCCACCGGAAACCGATGGGCTTTTGATATCAGTGATTTCTGAACCATTTGCGTATCCAAGCGCCGGCTTCGGACAGGTCAGCTTCGGACCAGTTTCCGTTTGCCTTTGCGGAAGTCTTGAATGCAGAGGAGCTTTCGTCCTTGTTTGCGAGATTCCAGTTGCAGTAGCTTATGCCGTATTTGTCGAGGAGTTTTAGCCACTTTTCAGTCTGAGAGAAGTCGTTCGCGCCATTGCCGGAGGCGTCGCAGCAGCCGAATTCCGAAACGAATATCGGAAGCCCGCCTGCAACGCACTTTTCAGCGCGTTCGCGGAGCCAGTCAGTGTGGGTAGCTGCATAGAAATGAAGCGCGTACATAACGTTGTCGTATTTCAGCGGGTCGGCAAGAGCCTGGTCAATATCCTGACTCCATGTCGGCGTACCGACAATTATCACAGCGTCCTTGTCGTTCTTTCTTATCACGGGAATGACCTTTTCTGCATATGGCTTGATCACACCGTTCCAGGTAGCGTTTCCGTTGGGTTCGTTGACTATCTCGTATATGATGTTGGGGTAGTCGGCGTACTTCTTTGACATGTCGGTGAAGAACTTTATCGCCTCGTCCGTGTACGCTGTTGGGTCGCCGGGATTGAGCACGTGCCAGTCTATTATAACATACATTCCAAGTTTTATGCAGATGTCAACGCCCTTTTCGAGAAGCTGCCTGCTGCCTTCCTTGTTGTTCATGTAGCACTGACCGTTTCCCCATTCGTCAACGTACATTGCAAGACGAACTACATTAGTGTTCCAGTCGTCGCGCAGCGTGCGGAATGCGTCCTCGTTCACGAAATCCGGGAACCATGTAATACCGTGGGTGCTCATTCCGCGGAGCTGATAGCCCTTTCCGTTCTTGTCCACAAGCTGCGTTCCCTTGACGGAAAGCTGACCGTGTTCCGCTACCGGGGTGCTTCCCTTGGGGTCTTCTGGCGCCGGGGGAATGGTGACTACCGTTGCGGGAGTATCGGTGGAAGCGGGGGCGTCATTCCCGCTGTTTCCGTTTGAAACGCTGCCTGCGGAAGCGGTGCTGCCGTTGACTGTAGCCTTCCCGGGTCTGAATTCCGACGGGGAACTGTAATTGAAGCCGAAACCGGAAGTTCCACCGGCTGATATCTCGCCATTGTAGCTTTCGTTCTTGACTGTGAGGGTCGTTCCCTTGATGGTGTAGATACCGTTCCAGCCGGAAGTTATCTCAAATCCGGTGGGTACAGTCAGCTGAACCGTCCAGCTGTTTATCGGTTTTCCGGAATTGTTGGTTATCGTTACTTCGTATCCTCCGCATTTTTTGCCGCCCTCTTCCCAGGTTGAGTTCAGCTTCCAGCTGAGGTCAAAATCCTCTTTGGGAGTTTCTGCGGGTTTGGTCTGAGAAGTGGTTTTAGTCGTTGAAGTGGCTTGAGCAGTTGCCGTATCTGCCTGACCGGGTTGGCTAGTCGCACTGGTCTGTTCAGCGGAACCTGCTGTTTCGCCGTCGGCAGTCGTAGGTTCGGCAGCGTTGGTTTCCGGCTGATCGTGAATGCTTTCGGCTGAGCTAACATTGTCGCCGCTGCTCATGGTAACATCACCGGAATCGGAGGTTGTCACAGCTTCTGCCGTGGGTGAATTCGGAACAGGCGCCGGTGGTTCTTCGTTTGCGGCGCAGCCAGTAAGCATGGCAGCGCAGAGAATGACGGCGATTATTCCTTTTAGAGTTCGTTTCATGGCGTTTTCCTTTCTGAAAGTAAACTATAATAATTATATCACTATAGCGTGCAAAAATCAACCACATTTTTCTTGGAATTGACAGGGGCACATGCAATGTTGGTATATCAGGCTTAATATACGGAGAATAAGATTGACAACCCACTTAATTGCTGTATAATTGTAATGTTGAAAAGAGGTGCGCTGGGCTTGAGAATATCCCTGAAAAAGAACCGTTCACGCTGGGTGGACTTATAAACTGCCGTAAGTATCAGGTGTGCAGCCAGTTGCTGTGCTGTAATTCCGGCGTATCGCTCACGCTGCTGGCGTTTGACTGCGGAGAGGGCGAAAGCGCCGTAATACCAGAGGGAGCGATGCATTCTGTCAGCTGCACGGGCGGTTCAGGATAATGCAGATCACGATAAACGGAGGAGAAGATAAAATAGGCATATTGATCGACCACATTCCGCATAAGGAAGCGGTTCTCGTTAAAAAGCAGTTCGTGAATATGATTTGCCCTGTGCTTTTGCATGGGGCATTTTGTTTTCTGGAAAAAGCCAGATATATATTTCCCGGCTATTGACAATATCGCGCTTTGATGATATAATAAATCTGTGTAAGATATAGAACGCAGGCGCTCGGACGGGGAAGCCTGCGATATTGAGGGAAATATATAAATGACACATAAAATCAAAAGGGCAGTCTGCGCTGTCCTGGCTGTTGCGCTGCTCGCAGGCTGCTCCTCGCAGGAACGCGGGAACACTGTCAGCGTTGCGGATTTCGGGAGTTCCGGGGGCGTTGATTATTCCGGGGCTGGCACGGTCATTCCGGTCAGTGACCTGTCAGATACAAACAGCGTTCCACAGAGTTCTTCGGCTGCTTCAACGTCAGTGGTGAATACGTTTGAGGCCGGCAATGCAACTACGACTGCTGACCAGCCAGAGCCGGACGAACCGGAGAGCATTCCGGACGTCACCACTGTTAAAACGACCCCGCAGCAGACCACGACTACGGTCAGGAGTTCCACAACATTGGCAGCGACTGCAGAGCCTGCCGAAACCACGACCACTGCCTCCACCAGCACGACTGCGGACGCCGAGCCTGCAACTCCCTCCTACAGCTATGGTACTAACAGCTATCAGGCAGTGAATTACTCCGAGGTAAAGGGCATCTGGATAAGCTACATCGAACTTGCAGATCTGATGCAGGGGCAGTCTGAAAGCGCCTTCAGGAGCAATATTGCTTCCGTTTTTGATAACTGTACGGACCTTGGGATTAACACCGTGTATGTGCATGTGCGTTCCCACAGCGACGCGTATTACAAGTCTAAACTGTTTCCGTGGTCAAAGTACATTACCGGCACTTTAGGCATGGACCCGGGTTATGACCCGCTCCTTGTAATGCTGCAGGAAGCGCACAAGCGCAGTCTTTCTTTCCAGGCGTGGATAAACCCGCTGAGAGCGTGCAGCGCTTCGCAGATATACAATTACGGCAGCTACCCGGTGTATACTTTCGCGACTGGCACTGGCATGGCAGGGAAGTACGCGGTAGACGTCAACGGAACGTACTACCTCAACCCAGCATATGAACAGGTGACTGAACTTATCGCCGCGGGAGCTTCCGAAATTCTTGATAACTACAACGTTGACGGGCTGCATATCGACGACTATTTCTACCCCACAACGGACGCTTCCTTTGACAGCAGCGCGTTTTCTGCAAGCGGGAAAGCCAGCTTGTCTGATTTCCGGTTTGCAAACTGCGACAGAATGGTTTCGGAGCTTTACAGCGCAGTCAAAAAGACCAACCCGACTGCGATTTTCAGCGTGAGCGTGCAGGGGCGCGTCGATAATAATTACAACCAGCTGTATGCGGACGTGCGCAAATGGTGCACCACAAAAGGCTATCTTGATGTTATAATCCCGCAGATCTATTACGGGTTTGAGAATTCCGCGGCGCCGTACAAGGACACCCTTGACGAATGGGAAGCGCTCGCGGTTAAAGGGGGAATACCGCTTATTACGGGGCTTTCCGTTTCAAAGGTCGGGTGCGAGGACGCCTGGGCTGGAAGCGGAAAATACGAGTGGATAAACAACAGCGACATAATCTCACGGCAGTATGCGGCTGCAAGAAAATGCCGCAGCTACGGTGGATTTGCGCTGTACAGCTACCGCAGCATATTCTCGCCGGATAAGTCGGTGAGCGCGGCGGTCAGCAAAGAGATAAAGGCACTTAAAGATATCATATGATGGGGAATATAAATGAACAGATTACTTAAAGGCGTGCTTGGCGCCGTTCTTTCGCTGAGCATTCTGTCAGGGACAGCTTCTGCGCTGCCGCAGACTGAGGAGGCGGACGCCACGGCTGAGGTGCAGCAGTCTGCTCCTCAGGAGGACGACATTACCGCTGCTGATTTGGTGAGCGGTGAAAGCATGGTGTTACTGCCAAACGGAATGAGGGCAGTCACGCTGGTTCCCGGCACTGATTTCTGCACCGGCGAACAGACTGACGCAGCGCTGGCAGAGGAACTCCCGGCGCTTTTTGAGGAGCTTTCCGGCTACGACATGAACGCGGTGCTGATACAGTCAGACAACGAGAGCGAGAAATATTACGACCTTGATATGACTTCCGGCAGGGGCGTGCTGGGTTCAGTCATCGACAAGGCGCATGAATACGGATTTTCTGCGTATGTTCAGCTTGATGTGAATTCGCTGGCTTCTGAGGTTATCGCGCAGTGCGGCGGGCTGAAAGCAGGGTTTTCAGCGGCTGTGCATAAATTCGCGATGAAATATGCATGCGAGGGAATTCTGCTTTCCGATTACTACACCAGCGACACCCCCGAGATGTACGCTGAATATATGCGCAGCGGTTCAGGCATTGGTTATGAGAACTGGCTGTATGAAAGCAACGAATACATGATACGCACTCTGTCCGAGGTAATTCACCGCACCAGCAACACGACTGCGGTAGGGCTTCTGATAACGGACATGTGGGCGAACAGCTCTTCAAATGAGGAGGGCTCCAGAACCGCTGACACTGTGCAGGCGCTGTACGACGGCTTCTGCGACACGCGGGAATACATCAGACGCGGATACGCTGACATGGTGATGGTAAAGGCTTACGGAACCGACAGCGACGCCTCGCTCGGCTTTGACAACGTCGTTTCCTGGTGGTACGACCTAGCGGAAGAAAACGGCGTGAAGCTGTACGTGCTTCACCTGAATGAAAGAATAGGTCAGTATTCCGGCTGGTATGAGGATCAGCTGCTGCGCCAGCTTCTCATCATGGAAAGCTATGATGATATCGGGGGCAGCTGCTTCAATTCCATGCAGGGGCTGCGGAATAATTACCTCGGCTCCACAGACACGCTGATGAAGTATTTCGACGAGCAGATAAACACAAGCACGCTCTTTGATACACTGCAGATGACATCGCCGACCCAGACCAGCTTCGTGACTTACGACTCCACCGTTAAATTCATGGGCACATTCGACGAGAATTTCGATGTGTTCTTCGACGGTGAAAAGGTCAAGCTGAATGAAGCAGGCAACTTCTACTTCCAGAAGGAACTGAAAGTCGGCAGAAACACGTTCGTCATCGAGCATAAGGGCAAAAAGGTATATTACACCATCGAACGGCAGGTAGACGTGCTGCGCTCCATCGCGCAGACAAAGGATATCGTTGTTGAAGGCGGTTCCAAAGTTACCCTTGAAGCGGTCGCTTACAGCGGCAGTAAAGTTTCCGCTGTGATAGCGGGGCAGACGGTCACGCTGAAAGAAAAATCCGGTGCCAGCGAGGATCTCGACGCCAATTCTGATTACGCGAAATTCGTGGGTTATTACCGCGTCCCCGCGGGAATTGTCGGGGAGAAGCAGTCGCTTGGCAGCACGAGCTATTACGCTAATTACCGCGGTATTGAGGAGTACATGACCGGCGGCAGCATAACCGTCGAAGCCGAGCCGGAGCCTCCCAAGGAAGTTGAAAGCAGTTTTGTGGACGAGTCCAGCGTAGGCACCGGCGAGGTAGTAGGAACCATCGCGCCGGTAGTCACCAGCAGCGAATATGTGACGTACATAAAGACCCTGAACAACTACACTAAGGTATACGACAGCCAGACCACGGGCGGCATGCCGTCGCCGGTCCTGTCGCAGCTCCCGGCTGGAAGCCTGGACTATTATAAGACGAATTCAGGAGATTATGTGATAAGCACTTCAGGCAGGCGCTACAAGGCTTCCGACGTGACCACGTTCTATGATACGGGCCTTGGCACGAACGCGCTGTTTGTCAAGGCTGTGGGGAATTCCAACGGCAACAGCTGCCTGAAGATACATCTGGATTATAAGTCCACATTCAATGTAACTGCGCCTGTTGCCTTTGTTGACCAGGCCGACGGCCCGTACGGAGTTTCAAGCTATTCCCCGACAAAGGTGGAGATAGTATTTGATAACGTCACGAGTGTTACGAAGCTTCCGGATTTCAACAGCTGTTCTTTGTTCAGCGCGGGAAGCTGGGATACCGTTGAGCGAAACGGCGTGCCGAAATTCCGTTTGACGCTGACGCTCAGGCAGGCTGGCATTTACAGCGGCTGCGGCGCGTATTATGACGAAAACGGCGACCTGATGATAACGTTCAACGTGCCGACTGCTTCGCTGTCGGGCAAGGTGATAGTCATCGACCCGGGGCACGGCTACGGAAAAGTCGCGGGTAAGCTTGATCCGGGCGCGATCGGCAATGTTACGGAGCAGTCCGTGAACCTGGCAGTTTCCAAGATACTTGAGCAGAAACTCACGGCGATGGGCGCTACAGTTGTGCGCTTAAAGACCGAGAGCGAGTTCATCCTGACTGAAACGCGACCCACGGTCGCGCGGAGTTACGGCGCGGATATGTTCATTTCGCTGCATTGTAATTCCGTGACCAATGAGCAGGCGCACGGTGTTGAGGTGTATTATTTCACGCCGTTCTCGCAGCCGCTCGCGAAGTATATAAACGACAATCTCGTGTCATATTACGACAACAAGGTATATGCTGACGGAACCAACAGCAACCGCGGTGATAAGTACAGCTACTATTGGGTAACACTGCAGCAGGATTTCCCGTCGGTGCTGGTGGAGATGGGCTTTATCACCAATGAGCGCGAGTGCATGGTTATGGCAAACCCGACGCACCAGGACAGCATCGCACAGAGCATTGCGGACGGTGTGAAAGCGTATTTCGCAAGGAGCGGTCTGAGCTATTCCGGCAGTGGAAGCAGCGAAGCGCCCTCTGGCGGCAATGATACTCCAGACGTGCCAGATACGCCTGACACCCCGGACACGCCTGATGTACCTGATACGCCGGATCAGCCGACGACTCCGACAACGGACGAGCCCGAGCCGACCGTCCCCACGGAAGACCCGGAAGAGCCTGAAACAACGGAGCTTGTAACTCCGACCACCGACGAACCTGACAAACCTGTCACAGTCGAGCCAGGTGGCGGCGGGGGAATAAGAGTAGAATAAAAAATGCAGCGGAAAACCAGTTCATTACGCCGACAAAACAGCGCAACGGGCTTGAAATTTTCCGCTGCATGTGTTATAATCTACACATAAGGTTTTATTCGGCAGGGGAGCCGAATAAAATAATGAATAACAGAAATAACCGGCGAATTCTGCCGGCGATCGGAGGAAAATATATGTGCGGAATTGTGGGTTATATCGGTCAGCGCGACTGCACCGACGTACTTATGGACGGGCTTGAAAAGCTGGAATACCGCGGTTATGACAGCGCGGGCATCGCAGTTTTTGAAAAGACGGGCATCAAGACAGTCAAGACCAAGGGTAAACTTAAGGACATGCGCGAAAAGCTTGTGAAAGAGGGCAGCCCCGTGGGTCACTGCGGAATAGGCCACACCAGGTGGGCAACGCACGGAGAGCCCAGCGACCTTAACTCCCACCCGCATTCAAACGGCCGCGTGACTATCGTGCACAACGGAATAATCGAGAACTACATAGAGCTCAAGGAATTCCTGACGGAAAAGGGATATACATTCCAGTCGCAGACGGACAGCGAGGTAGTCGCATGCCTGCTGGATTACTACTATTCCGAGAGGAACCCGCTGCGCGCCATCACCGAAACTGTAAAGGAACTCCAGGGAAGCTACGCGCTGGGCATTATCTTCAAGGATTTCCCGGACAGGATTTACGCCACCCGTAAGGAATCGCCGCTCATCGGCGGCATTGGAGAGAACGAGTATTTTATCGGCAGCGATATTCCTGCATTTCTGAAATATACAAAGAATTATGTGCTTCTGGACGATGACGATATTGTCTGCATGAAGAATGACAGCATTGAGTTTTACGATGTTCACGGGCTCCCTGAAAAGAAAACCGTGAACGTTGCCGAATGGGATGTAGAGCAGGCTCAGAAGTGCGGCTATCCGCATTTCATGCTGAAAGAGATACACGAGCAGCCCGGCATCGTCGGCAAGACTGTGGAGTCCTGCTGCCGTGACGGAGTGCCGTATTTCGACGATATCGGGCTCACCGATGAACTTATACGCGGCGTGAAGCGCGTTTTCGTGGTTGCCTGCGGAACAGCAATGCATGCGGGGATAATCGGGCGTTACGCTATCGAGGGGCTTGCGCGGATTCCCGTGACTGTCGAGGTCGCTTCTGAATTTCGCTACATGGACCCGATAGTCGGCGAGGGAGACCTGGTCATCGTGGTTTCACAGAGCGGCGAAACTGCGGATACGAGGGCTGGCATGGAACTCGCAAAGCAGAAAGGCGCAAAGACGCTGGCGGTTGTCAATGTGAAATATTCCGCGATAGCGCGCCAGGCAGACATGTACATACATACGCTCGCAGGACCGGAGATAGCGGTTGCTTCCACTAAGGCATATACTGCTCAGATATCCGTGATGTATCTGCTGGCGTTCAGGTTCGCTTTTGCCCGCGGGACTATCGACGAGGTACGCTTGAAGCAGCTTACGTCGCAGCTCCTCAGCGCGCCCGCAGCGATACAGAAAGTCATCGACCGCAAGAAGGAATGCCAGTTCATCGCCAGCAAGCTTGTCAATGCGGATAACCTGTTCTTTATCGGCAGGACGTTTGATTACGCGCTTTCGCTGGAGGGTTCCCTAAAGCTGAAAGAAATAAGCTATATCCATTCCGAGGCGTATGCAGCCGGTGAACTGAAGCACGGCACGATCTCCCTTATCGAACAGGGAATACCCGTGATAACCATCGCCACCCAGTCGAATATCCTTGCCAAGACCATCAGCAACATGGAAGAAGTCAAGGCGCGCGGTGGAATGATAATCGCCGTCTGCCGCAAGGGTACTGTTTTCGCGGAGGGTTCCGTTGACCTCATGCTTGAGATAGACGCGCCGGAACTCGACGATATGCTCGTACCCCTGCCGACAGTCTGCGCTCTGCAGCTGATCGCGTATTACACGTCAGTGCTCAGGGGTATCGACCCTGACAAGCCAAGGAACCTTGCAAAATCAGTAACAACTGAGTAAAAAAGACTTTACCGCGCAGTAAAATGTGCGGTAAAATTTTACTATCTACCCGCACCAGCGGTATTGACATAACTTAATTATTATGCTATAATAAAATAGGTAATACACCAAACAGTTGGTAATTTTGATTCTAAAGCCGGATCTGTTTGTGTATCAAGGGCGGTCATTCGCTGCCAATCTGATTAAGGACGTGATTATATGTTTTGCCCGAATTGCGGGTCGTCAGTAGGAGATAATTCAAAGTTCTGCGGAGTATGCGGCTACAAGCAGTGGGCTTCAGAAGCGCCCATGGTTCCTGCAGAAAGCAGCCAGCCAGCGCAGCCCGTTCAGGAAGCTGCACCGGTTGCAGCAGCGCCTGTCGATAGCGCAGCGGCTCAGCCAGCAGACCAGGGGAGCGGCGTTCTTCCCGGAGGTCAGAGCCTGTTCAGTACGCCGATCGGCGAAACGCCGCAGGAAGTGCTTCCGGAAGCCATCTCACCAATGCAGAATACAGCGCAGCCTGATATCGGCGCTCCGGCACAGGGCGGTTTCACCCCTGCAAGCGGGAATGTTCCGCCGTTACAGTCGCAGTACGCACAGTATCAGCAGGCTGAAAGCTACACGACCCCTGTTCGCAGGCAGGTAAAGAAGATGCACATTGCGGTCTCCATCGTGCTTGCTGTCGTGTTCGGCCTGTTTGCGTATTCTGCGGGAATGTCGGCTTTCACTGGCGCGGTTGTGCGCATGGGACTGAGCAGTCATTCGGTTTCCGAGCAGATGCGAAATATAGAAGTCGGCGATATCGTTATCGGCGACCTGCTTTCCCAGGAAGCAATGCAGGATATCGTTGAAAAGAACAGTATCAGGCTCCCTGAAAAAAGGGTGCAGAAAGCTACACTGGCTGATATCGTGGCGCTTTCAGTGGATACCGGGCATGAACCTCTCACCGCAGAGCAGGTGAATAAGATACTTGCCAAGTCAAAGGCGGCTGACAGACTGGCTGACCTTGTCGCATGCTACGAGGACTACATTCTCACATGCAGATATGATGATTTTGAAGACGGCGTCGGCGAAGAAATAAAGAATATCGTCAAAAAGACGGAAGCTTCCGTTATTGAGATAACCAACCTCAGACTTGCAGACGATTATGAGGAGCAGCTTGACAAGATACTTGACGACAATGACGACGTGCTTGAGGCTGTTCTTCCCGATAACGCAATCGCCTATTCCGCTCAGGCTCTGAGTATCACGCTGGCTCCTGCAGCGCTTATTGCATATCTGGTGCTCTGTCTTGTGCTCATCGCACTGCCCGGTCTTATCACAAAACGCCTTGGGCTTTCTCTGATGACTGGCGGGGTGGTATTCTCGGTGATTGGTCTGGGAATGATTGCTTCTTCCGTCGTGATATCGTGTCTAGGGTCATTCCCTTGGCTGGGTGTCAGCATTGTCAAGGACGTTTTAGTTCCTGTGGTGTATAACGCATTCGGTTTCAGGGCGCTCATCGGAGGGCTTATCGCGTTTGGCGCGGGTCTTGTGCTGATAGCAGCGTTCATCGTGCTCAGAGTCCTTGCAAAAAAGAAAGCGGCAAAACAGCCTGCTAACGCATAAAACTAACCGGTTCCTGAAAAAGGGACCGGTTTTCTGTTATTAGGTAACCTCTAAAAACCTCCTTCACGGCAGATTTTTATGACTTATATCATCTGCGTCGTTACCAAACCTTGAAATACATACAGTATACGCATTATCGCTTCGCGAAAACGCTGCGGTTTGGTGCCTAGCATCTGATATAAGTCATATACAAAATCTGCTCGTGTCCCGGTTTTTAGAGGTTACCATTAGAATGTGACCCGCGTGTGCCGGGGCTTTTTTATTCGCGTGCACCAAGCAGGGCAGTCAGTTTCTGTTTAATTTCTCCATAGCGTTTTACAGGCACAGGAATTTCGCTGCCATCGCACAGAACAACGGCATACGGTTTAAGGTGTGTGATGTGATCGACGTTGACGGCATAGCATCTGTGTATTGCAAGAAAACTACTCCCTGCCAGCTTCAGAAATGCTGAAATGCTTATCCGTGCGTTGATATCCTCGTTGAAACAGCGAATAACCGTGTTCCTGCCATCTGAAGTGACGTACAGAATGTCATTGTGCGAAATAAAGCGTGTGCATTCGTCAAGATCCGATATAACAAGGCGCTGTGACATCGCGGACGGTTTTGCTTCCGTGGGAATTTTATGTTCTGTTACGACTGGCTCTTTATTATCAACGGCACTCTCAAGTTTTGTGACGCCGATGTGCTTTATCACCGGCATGTTTTCCGGTGATAATTCCCAGGTAAAAATGCAGTGTTGGGTCATTTGTGGACCGGCGTCATCTCCATCGATTGAAAGAGAGTAACACCCCAGCACTGTGCATGCTCTTCCGCAGTTCTGAGCAAGGATAAATTCCTTATCTATTATGGTGCACTTTACAACATTATTGACAATTTGCGGTAAAATGTCTATTAATTCGTTTTTTCCGTGTAAAAATCTGCGGTGATTAGGGTCGATAAGAATAAAGTCATCGTCTATGTATTTCAGCATGTCAGAAATATCGCCAAGCCATAATTTTGTAATAATATCCTGGGTTATTTCGACCATCAGAGAGGCATTTTTACTTGTCATAAGCCGTTCCTTCTAATGAGTAACAACTCTGTAGTAAAAATAAAGTATTTTATTACCTTTTATTTCTTATTATAGATGTATTTTATAAATGTATTGTAACATAAAAATACCCATATGTCAAGCTGTAAAAAAAAGCTTTTTATTCTAATTTTCATGTGGAATAATACAGAAACGGTCTGAAAAAACAAAAAAAGTTGGTCTTTGGTTCCGTTTCAATAGTCTTTCGTGTAAATCTATTGAAATAACTTTTTTTTCCTGATATAATGTAAACAAGTTAATTCGCTGCTAATGGTGTAATATATATGCAATTTGCATAAATGCTTCTATGGGGTGGATAAATGGTAAATTCATACACCAGACGAAATAAAAAGTCCACATGCCCCTGCGAAGTCTCCGATTTGGAAGAAACCGCACGAAAGGCGGCAGCAGTACACGGAAACGTACCCGATAACAGCAGCAAAGTCCCGAATATGGATCCGCTATACAGGCTGACAACCATATTTACGAACAACTTTGACGCTGTCGGCAGGGAACATGCGCGTGAACTTTCGGAGGGTAACAAGACGGAAAAACGCGAATTCCCCCATGCAGAAAAGCAGACGCAGGAAAAACAAGCGACGGAAGTCGAACTGCGTAAGCGGCATGACTCCCCGGAATACGTTCATTCGACAGCCGAACTTAACGCCGGATGTTTTACCGACAGATTTTCTGCATATGCTTTTCGTGGAGGAAAGCTTGCGGCTTCGGTTATGGCAGGGCAGGGCAGGCAGATGTTCACGCTGTGTCTTGCAAATGCACTGGGAAAGCCTTTTCCCCAGGGCGACAGGCAGAAAAAGCTGCTGGGGCAATCCCAGATAGAGATGCCGGTTCCGTCGAGGGAGGCGGACGTGCGTTTCAATCGCGACGCGCATTCGGCTGTTGGTATAGTCACTGACACGCTGAAAAGTTCCGGAAAGCTGCTTGAGATTTTCCGCGATCTTGCCACGGGGAATGGTCAGAAAATCAAGGATCCTCTGAAAATCAGAAATGTAGGGACGCTTGACCTTGCACTCCCATTCTTTGACACTGATAGGGATAAAAGGCTTCTGGCTCAGTATAAGGAACGACTGAAATCCCTGGAGAACGACAGTTCCCCGGAAGCTGAAAATACCGCAGGAATTCTGCGCTCAGCGATGACCAAACAGAATGCGGTGCTGAAAAAGAAGCAGCAGGAACAGCGCGATTTCCTTACGGTGCTTGACAGAATAAGCAGCAACGTCAGGGAAGCTGAAAAGCTGTTTTCTTCCGACGGATTTGCAGAGGAAGCCATGCGTGAAGCGGAAGCGCTGACCGTGGACGTCCCCCCTGACGACGGAAATGACCGTCGCCGTATCGCTGAGGAGATTTCCATGGCTGTAGCTGATTTCATGACAGGGCTGAGGGGTGAGAAGAATTCCGGAGCAGGTAATGAAAAACAGCCAGACCGCAAGAAAAAGCCAGGAAGCGGAGAAGAAAACAAGCCGGGCGCCGAGTGAATCGTTCGCACCGGAGTGTGCTTCCGCGGCTGCGTCAGAGGCGAGCAGGGCGCTGGGGTTTGCCGTCAGCGCACAGTCCGGGGGGGTTCTGCTTTCCGGAGGAAATCAGCTGTTGCTGAGCATTATGCAGCATTCGCGTGAAAATGCGCCTGAAACCGCGGTCGATGCGGAGTTTTCAGAGATCTCACCGGAAAACGAGTTCCATGCCGATGTCACGGCAGCGGAAGCGTCGGTTCCGGAATTCACGGGGCGGATGGTCGGAATGACGGATCTGGCTTCCATTACATAACAGGAGGGCGCGTTGGATCTGACCGTAGTTTTGAGAAGCATCCTTTTGCGGCGCGGAATTGAGTTCGTCGAGGAACATAACGCATTCCAGATGACGATGTGCAGCGGTCTGCGGAAATGGAGATGCCTGCTTGCAGTGAACGGCAGCGACATAATGTGCTGTGCGCAGTTCCCGTGGAAAGCGGGGAGCGCGACCCTGCAGGCGCTGAACGAACTGAACCTCGGGCAGTCCATCGGCTGTTTTATGGTGAAGGACGGACGCGTTGTGCTGAGATACAGCAGTGAAATAACGGACCCGCTCGAAACAGAAGAGCTTGTCGTATCGCTTATCAGGCGCTGCGGCAGCGAGGTTTGCCGATGCTGGGACAGAATATATTCGGCAGCGGAGGTCTGAATGAGTTTTGATTATACCGATGCAGGGAAACGCTTTACGAGCCAGAACGAACTTCTGGATTGTTTTGCGGAAGTCCTTGATCTGCATATATATTATTATTACAAGTATCATTTCTGGGTAAGCCCCGAAAGCAACATACAGGGAATGCTCGGAGTGGTAGTTACCCGCGAGGAGTTTGAAAAAGCGCTTCTGCGTGCGTCGGATTTCTATGCGTTTGCGAATGCGGAAAACGACGAAGCCGAAGAAATGCTGTCTATCCGCGAGTACTTTTTCAGCAGGGTGATTGCAACGCCGGAGGACTGCGGGTTTCCGCTCTTTGGCGTGGAATTCGCTTTCAGGACTGACAAGTTCCAGTTTCTTGTGCTGCTGACCTTGCTTTGCTGCGAGATAAACCGCAAGTACGAGAAACTTTTCGCGTACCTGCAGGACGACATCTCGAAGAAGTACCCGACTGCGGATACGATGATACGCCTCTGGACAGAACCTGGCAGCAGGGTTTCTGACCGTTACAGCTATTTCTCAGCGCATGGAGTGCTGATGAAATATATCTGCGAGCCGTCTGACGGAAGCATGTGTACACGGCAGCTGAGACTTTCAGAGCCGATAGTGAGGTTTGTCACCAACGGCGGAACGCAATACGACATTTTCACGCCCCGCGACAGCATAACCGAACCATGCATAATGTCGGATATCATTGACAGGGCAGAGGGCGCGGTGAGACGTTCCTACAAGGGGGCGGCAGCGGTCGTATGCATGTGCGGAAAACGCGGCAGCGGCAGGCGCTTCCTGGTAAAGCACACGGCAAGGCGCTGCGTTGAAAATGTGCTGTTCTTTCCGGCTGCGGAATTTGCGGCGGCTGACGACGCGGCTGCAGTTTTCCACAGGGCAGTATGCGAAGCGGCACCACGCGGCGCTGCGATTTGCATAACAGATTTCGACCAGCTTCTTGGAGAGGAATG
>ENA-OPFT01000514-OPFT01000514.1-human-gut-metagenome-genome-assembly--contig:-NODE-514-length-22994-cov-2.280963_pt1 | contig 22994 bp, 18 predicted proteins | sample MGYA00241714_ERZ501560 | MGnify/ENA primary metagenome ERZ501560 (study PRJEB25962, sample SAMEA2042392) | human gut metagenome | biome: human gut; feature: human-associated habitat; material: faeces...
AAAAACCTTGTTTGAGTGAAAATGTGTATAGCACACCGCCTGCTTCGTCAAACCTTCTCGTAAGGCATACAGCCTTACTTCGTCGGCTTTCCTCGCATTCGGCATACTCTACCCATTTTCCCTTTTCAAACCGGTTTTTAGAGGTTCCCATTACAAATTTGTATTGCATTTTAATACGCCATTCTATTGACAATCGTGCCATTTTCTGATATAATATCTGTAAAATTATTCATGCTGTGGCAGGAAGTAATTTCATATGCCGCTTTCAGGAAATATTCCCTGCCCGAGCACTGTTAAGGAGGAAAACAATGACGCACTCTGAGCAGCTTGGCAGCAAGCTTATAAGCATGCTGCTGGTGTTTGCCATGATACTTGCGCTTGTACCCGCTGTATCTTTCACGGCAAGCGCTGTAGAGACCGAAAGGATAGGATTCTATTGCGAGGGCAGTTATGACACCAGTAAACCCTGCTACATCTCGTCTGCCACGTACAACGGCAAACCTCTGGAACTGCAGGGCACTTTCCCTGACGAATACTACCTCGCTCCCGTTGGCGCGGAAATAGAAGTCACCCTTGTACCTGACAATGGCTACAGGATAGAAGAAGTATCCCTTATGGAATGGAAATCCGACGTCAATCTGTTAAAGAACTATGGGCTGTCGCCAGGCGGAACATACACCGTCACGACCGACGGCAGAGATAAGTTGCTCGTAATGGCTATTTATAGCTGGACGGGACAGCAATACTATAATGTGGACATAGCAGACTCCCTTAAACAGGATATTTCTGACGGAAAGATAAATTCCGTAATGCTGACTTATCATGACGGCACAGCCACCAATGATTTCCCCGCATATGCACTGAATGACAAACCAGTCGCAGTAAGTATCGATGTTCCGACGGACAGCAACGGCGAGCCGCTCACTGTCATAGAGAGCATTAACGGCGCTGAGGTTTCATACAACAGCGACGAGCAGAGATATACAAGCGAATATTTCTCCATAAGCCAAGATACGGCTATCACCGTTCAGTACGGCGATAATGCTGAACTTTGCACCGTTTCGACCCTGGCTATCAATCTTCCTAACACGGAAAATAAAGTGGCGGTAGTGACTGCACCGTACAATTCGCGCGGTCAGTACAAGGTCGGCACTGAATGCGAGATATTCGCAAATGTAACTGAAGATAAGTTCATAGGCGACGCTGATTTCAACGGCGTTGCAATTGAACCTTATAAAGAGGACAGCGACGGCTGTTACTATAAGGTGACTACTGCCGCGGGCGAAAACAAATTCGTGATCAGCTACGCTGACCTTTCAACGCTCACCATTCCAAAGCCTGCCAACGGCTCTGTAAATTTCAGCGGCAGACTTGACGGCGGCAGGAGCTCAGAAACTCTCTCTGACGGCACTCAGGTTTATTCGATAGGCACCGGCGATATGGTAACGCTGACGATCACTCCCGACGAGGGCTACCGTATAAAGTCAGTAAAGCTTGACGGAAACAAGGCGCCTGAGGTGACAATTGAAAACGACGTCTGCACATTTATGATGGATCAGTTAGTCAGCTGGACATTCACCGCTGAGTTTGAGAAAATGTCCGCAGACTATGCGACAGTAACCGTAAAGTGCGGCGAAAACGGCACAGTTACCCCCTCTACCTCCGATTATCCCATAGGCACAGAGGTAACTCTTACCGTCACCCCGTACAAGGGATATCAGGTGAAATCCGCAACGCTTGACGGCAAGACTGTAAGGCTCACAAACGGCAAGTATACATTCACGCTGACTGCCGACTGCGTATTCAGCGTTGAGTTCCGGAAGAAGTCCACTGGCGGCAGCTCCAGCGTGCATTATCCCAGCGGTTCCGGCAGCACGGCAATAAAGGATTACGACCCCGTACTGAACGGCAATTCCATGAGTTGGAGCGAGATAGCTGCTGCACTCTCAAAGATGGACGAAAACAGCAAGGTAAATATCGATCTGAACGGCTCAACCGTTGTTTCTTCCGAGATATTAAAAGCAATAAAGGAAAATAAGATATCTGCAAATCTCAAATTCGACTCCTCCAAGTCGTGGACTATCGACGGAAGCAGGATAACATCGGAGAGCGCTTACGCAGACCTGAGCCTGCTCCCGGGAACGTCCTCAGCAAAGGGCGCACGCGGCATTGCGGGCTACAGATTTACGACCGGCGGCAACAATGTCGGTGCAGAGCTTAATATTAAGTTCAAGGACGAATATGTGGGCAAATTCGCTAATCTGTACTTTATCAAGGACGGAAGCGCTGAATCTGTAAGCACCTATAAGATAGCCGGGGACGGCTATGCGGTATTACCCGGCGCAGCATCAAAGGGCGAATATGTGATCATGCTGGGCGACTACAGTGACCTGAATGGCGACGCTAACAACGACGGAACGCTGAACGCACTGGACGCAAACGCAGTGCTCAGGGATATAACTGGTCTGGAAGCGGGCGCAAATCCGCTTATGGCTGACTTCAACGGCGATGGAGAGGTCAACGCTCTTGACGCTTCAGATGTTCTGAAGAAAATCGCAGAGCTGATCTAAAACAGTATTTATTTCATCATACACAATGGAGGGATAAGACGAGCGCTTATCCTTCCTGGTTTTATCCTGAGCGTAACCCCTCAGCTGCGTCGGGCAGCCGGCCGCTACGTCAACAATGGTAAAATCGCTTGAAGCCGTTAATGGGCTGAACTCGCCCGAATATATATTCGATGTACCAACGGAACTTTCTACATAGATATGGTTGTCTCCGCTTCTGCACAATACATTTGACAGGTTTACGGTGCTCTTAAACGGCGCACTTATAACAAATGCGTTACGGCTGGAAATTATGGTGCCTTTCGGTCCGTCCTCATTGTCGGTCACAGTCAGCACCTTCGCTTGCCAGGGAAATTATATCGTCCCTCACTCAATGACATATGCGTTGAATAACCGCTTCGGCATTCTGCCGACCCAGCTTCTCATGAGCGCGTCATATTCAGCGGCTGTTACCACCTTATCGCCCGTGCCCATAACGTCGTATATCATCGGGCCTTCCTTTATCTGAATGCCCCAGTCAGATAAGCCGTTGGAAAGGTAAAAACGGTGACGGCTTTCCCGCTGAGCGTAGTTTGGCGCGGAGCCGTCAAGCTGTTCCCTTGAAAGGAATATGCGCTTGCCCGCATAACGTTCACCCAGCGCCTTCAATATTGCACTGCCGGTTCCCTTACCGCGGATATTCTGCTCCACCGCGAGATAGAACAGATATGCCATGTCGTCCCGCGTTACCACATACGCCATTCCCGCGAATTCGCCATCGACCGTTGCTGCAAGCGAATCTGCCCTGCCCTGATTTGCACGAAGCTTCATCAGCCACCAGGGTGCGCGTTCTTCTTTCGGGAATGCAGTCATGTACAGCGCCTTAAGTTCCTTTAAATGCTCTTTTCTGCATGGTTCAAGTGTTATCATCGTTTTCTCCTGAGTTCTTTGAAATGTATTATTGTTATTATAACCCAGAACTCAGATAAAGTCAACTGTCGTATTCCGTTATTCATCTCCCCAGATGAACTGGCATGCCTTTTTGAAATCCATCGGGTGTTCCAGACAATGTACTGTTTTTGCGTCCTCGGGGCGCCGGACATACAGCGCTTCCCTGCCGGCGAGATTTAACAGGCGCTGGGTGCGTTTAAGGTCAAGCTTTATGTACAACGCTATTCTGAGCACCTGTACACGGGTGGGATTTCTGGTGCCGTTGAGCATCTGATAGCCGTAGTTGCGGTCTACATTCAGCGCCTTTATCAGCTCGCTGCGCTTCACTCCACATTCTTCCATAACGTCCTGCATGAATATTGCAAATGTCGGCGGCGCATTGTCGCTGATAAGCCCCATATCCAGGCGCTTGGTGCGGCGAATCTTTGCTTCAAGCTCTTCTGTTTTCATGTCGGGTCCCCCTTAGTTATACAGCGTGAATTCACCGTTTATCGTCGATACTAGGTAGTCAAGCTGGCTGTCCAGATATCCGTTGCCGTTCAGCACGATAAATCCATGCGCGGTCAGTCCCCGGAATGCCTCGGTATCGCCGTTCAGCTGATTACAGTCGATGTACATTTCTTCAATATCACAGCCGATAAGCGGCGACAGGTCGGATATGTTGTTGCGCCCGAAATAGATATTCCGCAGCTTTTTGCTGCTGCGCAGAGGCTCCAGGCTGGTGATTCCACACCCGGCAAAGCACACCGTTTCAAGCTCGGTCATTCCCTCAAGGGCATTGATATCAGATATCTGCGCTTCATTGAAGCCGACGTATCTCAGACCCCGGCTGTCGGATATAGGTGTGATATCCGTGACGTAGCTGTCCCCGAAAAACACCGATTCAAGCTGCGTTTTCCCACGCAGGACTGAAATATCAGAAACGCCGGTGTTCTCCGCGCTTATCTCACGCAGTCCGTCCATATTCTTCATGAAACTGATATCGGTAACGTTATTGTTGCTGAAATGCAGCGATTCCAGCTGGGTCAGCGGCGCAAGGCAGGAAAGGTCGGTTATGTAGTTATCCTTTAAATTCAGATATTTCAGCTGCTTCATATGCCGCAGATTGGATATCTGCGAATTGGTGAGCTCCCGGCCGGAAAGGTCAAGCTCCGTCACCGTCACCGGGAACATCTCCCCTCCTATCTTCACCTCCACCGGAGGCGCCCATATTCCCGAAAGGAACGCCACCGCTGAGCCAGCCGCGATAGTCACCGCAGCTGCCACCGCAGTGATCACCGTGCGCCTGCGGCCGGGGCGTTTCAACCTGGAGTCATTCCCCGAAATGACCGAAGCAATGATCTCCTCTGGAATGCGCTCCGGGGTTATCCCGCAGGATTTCACCGCGTTCAGCATCTCTCCCGCGTCCTGATAACGTTCCTCCGATTTCAGCGCGCACGCCTTTACCAATACCTCCGCAAGCCTGCACGTAACTCCTGTCAGACCCTTTTTGAAAAGGGAATCGTCCTCCAGGCGCGTCAGCGGGTCGTCGGGGGTTTCGCCTGTCAGCGCAAAATACAGCGACGCGCCAAGGGAATAGATATCCGTCCAGCCGCCCTGTCTGCCTTTTCTCTGGTACTGCTCCAGCGGTGCGAAGCCCTGCTTCAGTATCACGGACATGCTCTGGGTGCTGTCGCCAAGCTGCCGCGCCGCTCCGAAATCTATCAGCTTCACCGAACCGTCTGGGCACAGCATGATGTTATCCGGGGAAACGTCACGGTGCAGTATCATCTCGCGGTGCATTATCTCCAGCGCGGGCAGAAGCCCTACCGCGATATAGACTGCCTGCTGCGGTGAAAGCTTCCCCGCCTTTGCCACGATGTCTTTCAGCGAAGCGCCGCGTACGAAATCCATCGCATAATATGCTGAACCGTTCTCCTCGAAAACATCGTATATTCCGATCATCTCAGAGCTTTCGCGGAAGTGAGAAATAAGCTCCGCTTCCTGCTCAAAGCGCTTTTTTCCTTCGTCGAAGCTTTCCGCCTGCTGAGTGGTCATCGGTTCCACGGTGACATTATCGCCGGAACGCACAGCGGTACCGTCCGGGTAGTATTCCTTTACGGCAACGGCGCGGTCGTTATTCTGGTCGTATGCGAGATATATCATGCCGAAGCCGCCTTTTCCAAGCAGCCTGCCGATGATGTATCTCCCATGCAGTTCCGTGCCGGCTGAAAGCGCGTCGTATTCCGGCTTTGTGCTGTTTTCGCGGTAGCCGCAGTGTCTGCATACGTTCCCGCGCATCGTCGCAAAGCAATTGCCGCATATCTTCTTTCTCATAATTACCAGCCCTCTGACATTAATTTCTATTATTTCCTATTATATTGTAACATCTAACTGAAAAAAGGTCAACATCATATAATAATATTATACTACAAAATTGCATTAATTTGGTGTGCAATTCTGCATTATTTTATTTAAAAATCTATTCTTATCACGGATATTTCACAAAAACGTGTTATAATATTATCATCATAAAATCACGAAAGCGAGGACCACTCATATGTGCACAGCCGCTACCTACAAAACAGAATGCTTCTACATGGGCAGAACGCTTGATTACGAATTTTCATACGGCGAGAGAGTTACGATAACCCCTCGGAACTTCCCGTTTGAATTCAGGAACGCGGGGCTTTGCAGCAGTCATTACGCCATGATAGGAATGGCGCATATTTCCGGAGGGTATCCGCTGTATTACGACGCAGTGAACGAAAAAGGGCTTGGCATGGCAGGGCTTAATTTCGCAAAAACCGCAGAATACCCCGACGCAGACAACAGCAGGTGCATTGCGCAGTTCGAGTTCATTCCGTGGATACTGGCGACATGCGCTACACTTGAGGAAGCAAGAAAGGCGCTGTGTGAAATCAAGCTGGTGGGAACCCCGTTCAGCGCCGATTTCCCCGCGGCAAAGCTGCACTGGATAATAGCCGACAAGACTGGTGCGATAGTCGTTGAACCCCACCGCGACGGGCTGAAAATATTTGACGACCCTGCCGGAGTGCTGACGAACGAGCCTTCATTCGACCAGCAAATGTTCCATCTGAACGATTTCATGCACCTCTCCCCGAAGCAGCCTGTGAACAGCTTTTCCGACAAGCTGGACCTCGGCCTCTACAGCCGCGGAATGGGCGCTATCGGGCTCCCCGGGGACCTTTCATCGATGTCCCGGTTCGTGCGCGCAGCGTTCACCCGCGCGAATTCCGTTTCCGGCAGCAGCGAGGAAGAAAGCGTGGGGCAGTTCTTCCACATTCTCGGTTCGGTGGAGCAGGTTAAGGGGTGCTGCGAAGTCGCAGACGGCAAGTTTGAATACACGATCTACACCTCCTGCTGGAACGCGGACCGCGGTATCTACTACCACACGACCTACAACGACCGTCAGATAAACGCCGTGGATATGCACAGCGCAGACCTCGACGGCAACCGGCTGTATTCCTGCCCGGTGCAGAATACCGAAACGATACGTACTCTTAACGTGCAATAAAAAAATCCGACGGCTCATCACCGTCGGACTTTTTTTGCGAGTTGATCAATAGGTTCTATAAGAAAATTGCTGAAAACTGCCTTTCGGCAAGTGATTTTGCTAGTTTCCTGAGAAAATACCAACCAATCCGGGCGAAATTACTCGCCTCTCATCTTTGCAAAGCAGTCGCTGCAGTATACAGGTCTGTCTTCCTTCGGCTCGAAGGGAACTCTTGCAATACCGCCACAACCAGCGCAAGTAGCCTCGTAGAAGGTTCTGCCGCTCTTGCCAGCGTTCTTCTTAGCGTCGCGGCAAGCCTTGCATCTCTGGGGCTGGTTTGTGAAGCCCTTTTCAGCGTAGAATTCCTGCTCGCCAGCGGTGAACACGAAGTCAGCTCCGCAATCCTTGCACTTTAAAGTGATGTCTGTGTACATAGTCCATACCTCATAAAAAAAGATTTTTGCCCTGGTCGGACTTACACCGACACCTTTGATAAACAACGCTCTGGTAATTAAGCTACCGGGTCATATATTCAGCGGAAAACCGCTGTGTTGCTCTGATAAATCCTGTCACTGTGCCGCTCACAGCCTCGGGAACATCCCTCTCAGCTTTGCGCGCGCCCTTGTCACCGCATTATCCACCGACTTGACGCTTATAAAAAGCTTCTCGGCTATCTCGGAATACGGCATACCGAGAATTACTCCCTCAATGCAGCGCAGCTCCATCGGGGAAAGCAGGTCTTTCATACGCTCGGTGATCTCTGCTGCGTTTTCGCGGCTGATAACAAGTTCCTCCGGCGTCGGGGAATTATCCGGGATATCCTCGTCATCCAGCTTAGATATGCGTGAATTGCGCCTGTCGGCACGCGCCACGACATTCTTCATTCGGTTGGAAACGCAAACAGCTGCAAACCCGCTGAACCCGCCCTTTTCAGGGTCAAATCCCGAAGCTGCACTGATAAGCGCGTCAAGCCCCTCGCTGACGAGTTCTTCATAATCGGCGCTGCAGCTGTACTTTCCTGCCAGCTTGAGAACAAGCCCCGTATACCGCGAAACCAGTTCCGCAACAGCCTCTCCGCTGTCAGCAGAGGAAACACAGCCCGCCAGCTGCTCGTCGGTCATCTTTGAAAAATCAGCCATAAATCGAAATTACTTTAAATGTAAAAATTCTATCTACTACGCATAATTATATCACCGGTTTTTGCATTTGTCAAGGAAAATTCGAAAATTTTCCAAAGTCAAGCACTTTATATGAAAAAGCGCTCCGCCGTTTATGCAAAAATACCACAAACTGATATGCGCGCAGGTCACTTTTCTCTGCAGTACTGTGCTCTGCCGGATTTGAACAGGTTGCCGCCAACGCAATCGATAGTGACGATCAGCGGGAACTTTTCAAAATGCAGTTTCTTTACACTCTCACAGCCGAGGTCCTCAAAAGCAATGACTTCGCACTCGGTGATGCACTTGCACGCCAGTGCGCCTGCGCCGCCTATCGCGCAGAAATACACCGCGCCGTTGCGCTCTATCGCGTCGCACACAGCCTGGGAGCGCTCTCCCTTGCCTATCATCGCAGACAGCCCCATGTCAAGCAGCATCGGAGAATAAACGTCCATTCTGCTTGAAGTTGTAGGTCCGCAGGAGCCTATCACCATGCCTTCCTTCGCCTGGGTAGGACCGGCGTAATATATCGCCGCGCCGTCTATCTCATAAGGCAGCTTTTCACCGCTGTCGACGCACGCTTTTATGCGCTTGTGCGCCGCGTCGCGGGAAGTATACACCGTGCCTGAAAGCAGCACCTTGTCCCCTGCCCTGAGCGTCTTTGCCTTTTCCTTGAGTTCGCTTGTGTTGAGTTCTATTTCCATATCTTCTGTCCTGAATATTACGAAATTCTGCGGCAGCACAGAATGCACTGCCGCAGTCTGACCTTAATTTAAAATCCGCCAAAGCCGCCGAAATCGGAGCTCATATCGTCATCGTCGTTATTGCCGCTGTTGCCGAAATTCCAGATGTTCGTATCGTCAGCGGAGGGAGGCGTTACCTGCGGGTCTGCTGCAGATTCTTCCTCAACAGGCTCCGGCTCGTCGTAGGTCACGGAGGAACCTGCGCTTCCCATGGCTTCAAGCTGCTTCTGGAGGTCTGCCCACGGGTCGGAGGAAGCTTCTTCCTGCTCCGGCTCTTCCTCTTCAGCGCTTGATGAACCACCGAACGCAGCCTCTGCCTCGCGCAGCGCCTTCATCAGTTCGTCTTCTTCGCTCTCAGCGGAAGCGGGCTTCTCAGGCTCCTCGTCCATGTCGAAATCAGACATGTTATTTGGCTTGACTGCAGCGGCTTCCTCAGCGGCCTTTACAGCTGCAAGGAGTTCGTCGTCAGCGTCATTGCCAAGCGAACTGGACGGCATGGTCTGAGCCAGCAGGTCCTTTGTGAAGTCGTTATCGAACGAAGCCTCGGAATGATCCGAAACGTCCAGCGGAGAAATGCTGTCAACGCTTTCCTCAGACTCGTCGTGCTTATCCATATCAAATCCCGTCATGTCGTCGTGGTGGTCGTCCATGTCGAACAGTCCTCCACCGAACGGGTTGCTGGAAGCGTCAGGGTTCATCAGTGGGATATTTTCCTGCTTTGCAGCTTCAGACATCTTCTTCTCGGCAGCCGCTACCGCTTCTGCCATGTTGCTGCCGCTCCAGTCGTCCTCAAACACTGCAGGGGCGTCTGCTTCTTCCTCTGCGGGGAGTTCCTCAGGTTCTGCCTCAGGGACAGGCTCAGCTGCGGGCTCCGGCTCGGAGGGCTGCTCTTCTTCCTCAGGTTCCTCATCGGGAACACTGTCGAACACCGACATATCCGGTGCCTCTGCGGTTTCTTCGTCCTTTACGAATACAGGCGCGGGAGCAGGCTCGGGGGCTGCCGCAGGCTCCGGAAGGCTTATCCCAGGCGTTGCCTCGGTGCCCAGAAGCTCCGACGCGGACATATTCACCGCATTGAAGCTGGAATTCATGTTCTCTATCTGCTCGCGCAGCTGTGCAAGGAATTCCTCCGTCTTTGACGTGATCTCACTGCGATGCTGCTGGGCTGCTTCAATTATCTGCTCAGCCTGTTTCTTGGCGTTTTCAATGATGCCGGCAGCTTCTTCGTTCGCCTTTTCAAGCACTTCGTTGAACGCACGGGTGGCTTCCTGCGAAACACCCTTGCCGTTCTTGAGCATGTCGGTCATCTTTTTCTTTTCGTTATCAAGACGCTCCTTGAGATTTCGTATCTCAACGATCTGGCGCGATGTGGTGGATCTCTCCTCCTCAAGTTGTGAGGTAACTTCCTCTACCTTTTTGTCTGCCTCTTCCTGAGCAGCCTTTATTCTGCTGTCGGCCTCTTCTGCGAGCTTTTCCGCAGCCTTTGTCTTTTCGTCATTAGAGCGCATGTCCGCCTCGAGAGCGTTCATTTTCTTGCGGAGATCGCTGATGTATGTATTTACTTCGTTCTTGTCAAACCCGAAAGGGACCTGCTTGAATCCATCGCCTGCTGCCATCTGTGAATCCTCCTGAAAATATTATAAATATGTGAATATTTTCTAAGCACGCGTAATCGAAAAAAAACGCATATGCTAAATTACTATATATCATTATATCACAAAAAACTGAATTTTACAAGTGTTTTAGTCAATTTTATATATCACGCCCGCTACAGTGCATATTTTTTGTGATATTCTCCAAACGCAGTAAATTGTTTTTGTAACAATTATAGATTTTATATAGTAATATTGCCCAAACTCAGGAAAGATAGTTGTAATTTAATAAAAAAACGTGTATAATCTATATTGTAACCGATTTGTTACATTTGGACAAGGAAGGATTGATGGTATGCACGACAAGACAATGACTTTTTCTGTACACGACGACAGAGAAAACGAGATGAAGGAGATCCTTACTACTGTCTATGACGCACTCAAGCAGAAGGGCTACAACCCGATCAACCAGCTTGTTGGCTACATTCTCTCAGAGGATCCTACATACATCACGACATTCAACAACGCCCGCGGGCTTATACGCCACATCGACCGTGACGAGCTTCTGCAGGTGCTTGTGAAGTCTTATCTCTCAGACTGATCAACGGAAAACACACAACGACCCCACCGAAAAGTGGGGCTGTTTTGTGTTTGAAAGGAAAAACATGGCTTACACCAAAAAAATGACCGAGGGCAGCGAACTCAGGCACATCATTCTGTTCACGCTGCCGCTTTTTGCCGGGAACGTGTTCCAGCAGCTCTACAACATCGTCGATTCCATGATAGTCGGGAAATATCTCGGCTCAGACAAGCTTGCCGCAGTGGGAACCACCGGCTCGCTCACTTATCTGTTCAGCACGCTTTGCATCGGGCTTTCAGTCGGCGCAGGAATACTGATCTCGCAGCGTTTCGGCGCGGGGCTTCACAAGGAAGTCAGGAAGCTCATCACTAACTCGGCGTATGTCATTCTCGCATTCGGCGCGGTGGTGACGATAATTTCAGTTTCTCTCGCGGGGCTTCTGATGAAGATGATGAACACCCCGGAAGCGCTCCTGCAGGACGCCACCGACTACATGCGCGCTGCATGCTCAGGCACTCTCTGCGTTGCCGCATACAACTGGATAAACGCCGTCATGCGCTCCCTCGGGGACTCCCGCACACCGCTGATATTCCTGGTGGTAGCCAGCCTGCTGAATGTCGGGCTCGACCTGCTGTTCGTAGTCGGCTTCAGCTGGGGAGTTACCGGCGCAGCTTACGCGACAGTCATCTCGCAGGGCGTCAGCGCCGCCGGAAGCATCATCGTCGGCTTCTGCAAAAATCCGTTCTTCAAACTGTCCCGGGAGGATTTCCGACCGGTGGGCGCAGTCTGCGGAAAGTGCATAACCACAGGTATCCCCATTGCACTGCAGAATGCGATGATCTCAGTTTCGATGATATTCCTGCAGCGCACTGCTAACGGCTTCGGTGAAACAGTCATGGCTGCCTATACCGCGACGATGCGAGTGGAACAGCTGGTGCAGCAGCCGTTCGCTTCACTGAACGCGGCAGTTTCCACATTCGCAGGACAGAATATCGGCGCAGGACTGCAGAAGCGCGTTATCCGCGGATATCACCGCAGTATGCTGGTGACTGTTGGCTTCGCGCTGTTCATCATGGGAATATTCCTGCTGCTGGGCGACCAGATCGTCGGGATGTTCGTGGACGACGCTGCAGTCATTGAAATAGGCGGAAAGGCGCTGCGGCTGTCCTGCCTGTTCTATGTTGCGCTGGGCACTATCCATACCACCCGCGGGCTTCTCAACGGCGCCGGGGACGTGGTTTATGCGATGATAAACGGCTTCGTGGAAGTCATCGGCAGAATAGGCTTTGCAATGATACTGGTGCACATTCCTGCAATGGGCTGGTGGGCTGTCTGGACAACGACCTGCCTCACCTGGGTGATCACCGCGCTCATGAGCCTTATTCGCTACTGGCAGGGCAAGTGGAAAGAAAAATGCAAGCTCAATGAAGTCACGGACGCTGCGTAATACTATATAAATATAATAAAAACGGCATACCGCGGAAAACCATGGTATGCCGTATTTTATTTGCTCAGCATGCGCTGAAATTACTCAGCAGCTTCAGCGGTAGCAGCTACAGCAGCCTCAGCAGTTGCGGAAGCCTGTGCGGTAGCGGAAGCAGCGTCGTCAGCGTTGTATCTGATCAGTAAGTACTTGTAGGTTACGTCGTTAACATTTACGCCATACATAATGGAGTCAAGCTCAGCGTCGTATGTAACTGTGAATACTACGCCATCAGCCTCGAAGGTCAGACCGTTCTCGGTTGCTGTGTAAGCGAATGTACTTTCGCCGTTAGCATTAGAAGAAGTGTAACCGTTCTCGTCGATAGTTACAAACTGCATGCAGGACTCAGCGTCAGCGCCGATGGAAGCTGCATAGTCAGCAACGCTCATTGCGCCGTTGCCAGCGTCAATAGCAGTCAGCGCCCATGTGCCGTACATAACAGATACGTCAAACGCGGAAGCCTCAGCGGTAGCAGGAGCCTGTACCTCAGCGGTAGAAGCCACAGCTGTGGAAGCCTCAGCTGTGGAAACGGTAGAAGCGTCTGCAGTGGAAACTGTGGAAGCCTCAGAAGTCTTTGCTGCGTCAGAAGCAGCGGAAGAAGACTCAGAAGATGTGCCATTGTTGCTGCATGCTGCGCAGGAAAGCACTGCTGCTGCCATAGCCAGCGCTGCAACGATCTTTGTAAACTTGTTCATAGTGTTTCTCCTTAGTGTGAATATCTTTCTGTAATTGCTGCAAAACCAGAATTTTACTTTTCTGTTCTCACAACAAGGGAGATTATAGCACACTCTTTGTTTTTTGTCAACAGTTGTAACTGATTTTTCGGCGTGTGACACAAAATTTATCAACCTTTTTCCACTCACATGTGTATATTAACACATTTATGATAAGCAATTACACGCGTATAGTGTCTTGGAACACTGCCGAAAAGCGCTTGAATTGGCATCGTTTACACGAGTTCTGAAACGAAATGAAAATCTGATGAAAAAACACATTTGTATACTGTTTGTCCCTTTATTAATAGTTGACAGTTTAATTTAAAAGTGGTATAATTGACTGTAGGACAAAATCTGCGATACCGCAGACAATATAGAAGGTGATAGAAATGATCGGCCGCAAGAGCGACATGGAAAGACAGACTGAGCTGCAATCCACCCTGGTGGAATGCGTACAGACCCTGTACATCAACGATAATATCGACCAGGCGATCGACAGACTCCTGGGGATAATTGCGGGGTATTACAAAGCTGACCGTTGCTACATCTTCGAATTCTCAAAGGACATGAAACTTGCCCACAACACCTACGAGTGGTGCGCAGAGGGAATAACCCCTGAAAAGGAGATGCTCGCTGACGTTGATATGTCCGTCATCGACAGATGGCTGGATATTTTCAACGAAAAGGGCGAGTTCTATATCAATTCTCTGAGCAGCGAAGTCGACAGCGACTCGGCAGAATACAGGATACTCACCGTTCAGGGCATAGAGAGCCTTATGGCAGCGCCGCTCCGCAGCAGTTCTCGCATGGAGGGCTTCATGGGCGTCGATAATCCGCAGCAGAACACTGATATGCTCATTCTTATGCGCTTGGTGTCGGCTTTTGTCGTCAATGACCTGCAGAAGAGAGAGACCCTTGAACAGCGCATTCTACGGGCTATAGGCAACACCTATGTTTCCATTCATATGGTGAACTTCACCAACGATACCCAGCAGGAAATAAAATACAACGAAGAAGTTTCAAAGCATGTAACCACAACTAACAACGCCACTCAGCAGATGAAAGACGTCATGCGTGCGCTGATAGACCCTGATTACCTCGAAGGCGCGCTGGAATTCAGCGACCTCACCACCGTGGACTCCCGCATGAAGGACATCAACGTGCTGAGTTACGATTTCCACGCGGTAGACGGGCACTGGTGCAGGGGCAGCTTTGTTGTGATGAAGCGCGACGATAAGGGCAAACTGGTGGAAGCAATTTTTGCAGTGCAGTACATCGACGCTGAAAAGCATAAGGAACTGAAATACCAGAATGCGCTGAAGCAGGCGCTCGAAAACCAGAATGAGATATTCGCCGAAATGCTGCACCTGCAGGGCTGCGGGCTTATCGCCTCTCGGACGGACAACAACAAAATCATTGTCATGAACAGCGCTGCCCAGGCGCTTTTCGGCAAAATCGAAAAGAACACCAACATCGAGGACGTCATGTGCCCCATTGTCGCAGACAACCTCCCGCGCATTATGGCAAAAATGCAGGAGCTGATAAAACAGCACGGCAAGTACGATTTTGAATTTGCACTCACGGCCATGGACGGCAAGGATTATTACATTAAGGCGTCGGCGCGTACTGCTACCCTCGCCTGCGGCGACGATATACTGATACTCACTTTAATGGATATCACTGATAAAAAGAACCTTGAAAACCGGCTTCTTCTGCTTTCTGAAACGGACGCGCTGACGCACATTTCAAACCGCGGAAGCGGTGAGCGCCGTGTAGAAAAGCTTATTATCAGCGGCAAAAAGGGAATGTTCTGCCTGCTTGACGTGGATAAATTCAAGACAATAAATGACAGCTTCGGGCATACTATAGGCGACAAAGCCCTCATTGCAATCGCAGAATGCCTGCGCGCAAGCTTCACCGGGGAGGACGTCGTAATGCGGCTTGGCGGCGATGAATTCGCAGTCTACGCTGTCGGTGTGGAGAATGCCGAACAGGGCCGCGAAAAAATAGACGCGCTCATCTCCCGGGTTGAAAAAATAGATATACCCGAGATGAAAGGCAGAAAGGTCACGATAAGCCTTGGCGCCGTGCTTTCGCATGACAGCAGCGTTCCGTTTGACAAGCTTTACCCCATGGCAGACGCCGCAATGTATGTCTGCAAGAACACCCCCGGAAACCAGTACGGTTTTTATCACGAACACTAAAAAACACCTGCATTCCGCTGTGGAATGCAGGTGTTTTTCTTACTGCTTTGTGTACTGCTCAAGCACCGACTTGAGGGCGTTCACGCTGGCGTTGTGAATTCGCGCCACCGGAATTCCGTGCTTTTCCGACTTCTGGTTCACGGAGTTTACCATTTTGTGGGAACATGTATTCGTGAACACCACCATCAGGTCTGGCGTTCCCAGCTTCGCTGCAAAATCCGCAGGCATCTGTGTGAACACCTTTGCCTTGCAGCGGTAGCTTTCGCATATGTCCTTGTATCGGGTCGCCATGCGGTCGTTGCCGCCTATTACTACTACGCTCATCTGGTTTCCTTTCTCAAATTAGTCTTGGCTAACCGTATGTCACATTACATGTGACTTTTACCTGCAGCCAGCATAGGTTTATAAGTTGGCAGTGGAGCACTCCAAATCGAGTTATTCCCCACTAACTGAATTGTACCATATATTATATAGGTTTGTCAATAGGTTATTACAGTGCAGAAAAAATTTTTAAAAAAATGCAGAGAAAAATTAATAAAAGCACTTGACAAATTAATAAAACAGGTGTATAATATAATCAAGCTGATAGAAGAATATGTAAATACCCACTATATGGATATCCGATATCAGCAGACCGGAGGTGACTAAAACGAAAAAGAGCATATACAGTCTGGTGCTTTCAGACGATGTTGTGGAAGCAGTAGACGCACTGGCAGCCAGTTCCGGGCTGAGCCGTTCCGCAATGGTGAACCAGCTTCTCGCCGAGAGAGTACGCTGCGTCACCCCGGAGATGCGGCTGAAAAGCATAACCTCAGCGATACGCAGCGCGGTGGGCACAGGGTTCTTTCTCACTGAACAGCCGTCAGCGGCTACGGTCGCGTGCCGCACGGCGCTGAAATACCGCTACAAGCCTACCCTGCGGTACTCGGTAGAGGTCTACGGCGCAGGCAGCAAGCGCGCGGGGGAGCTGAAAGTCACGGTACGCACACAGAGCGAGCAGCTTTTTGCGGACCTCAGCGGATTTTTCACCTGCTGGACGGCGCTGGAGCAGAAGTACATCGCCGACAAATTATCGCAGGACATAATGTTCGCGATAGAACCCGGCAGGTTCACAAGAACGCTCAACATGCCGCCGGAGGGAATTTCAGACGACCAGCTCGGGCAGGCAGTCGCGGACTACATGGCAATGCTTGACGAAACAATGAAGCATTATTTCGCCGAACTCCCGGATACAGGCCGGGCGCAGAGGGCGGCTGAACGCAGCTATTCCGCTGCAATCGTACAACAAAAGGTAATAATCTGATACTAATATAACAAGGAGGCATATGTATGAATCCTAACAAGTACACCAAGAAATCACTTGAAGCAGTTCAGACGGCGCAGGATATTTCCATCAGCTATCAGAACAACTGCGTTGAACAGGAACACCTGCTGTACGCCCTGCTGACCCAGGAAGGCAGCCTTGCAGCACAGGTGCTCACCAAAATGAACATCGACGCCAACGGCGTTGAACAGGCGGCGCTGAAATTCATAGAGGGCATGCCGAGAGTTTCCGGCAGCGGCCGCGAGGCTGGCAAGATCTATGTTTCCCCGGACCTTGACAAGGCTTTCACCGAGGCAGAAGCCCAGGCGGAGCGCATGAAGGACGAGTACGTCAGCGTGGAACATCTGCTCCTTGCGCTGGCTGAGAAGCCTTCCAGCGGCGTTGCGGGGATTTTCCGCAGCTTCGGCGTGACTAAGGACAAGCTGCTCAAGGCAATATCCGAGATACGCGGTTCCGCAAGAGTAACCTCCCAGGAGCCAGAGGAAACCTACGACGTGCTGAACAAATACGGTCAGGACCTCGTTGAACTCGCGCGGCAGAACAAGCTCGACCCGGTGATCGGCCGTGATAACGAGATAAGGAGCGTTATCCGCATACTTTCCCGTAAGACCAAGAACAACCCCTGCCTTATAGGTGAACCCGGCGTCGGCAAGACCGCTATCGTCGAGGGTCTGGCACTGCGTATCGTGCGCGGCGACGTTCCCTCGAACCTGAAAGACAGAAAGCTGTTCTCGCTGGATATGGGCGCGCTTATCGCAGGCGCAAAGTACCAGGGCGAATTTGAGGAACGTCTGAAGGCAGTACTCAACGAAGTAAAGAAGAGAGAGGGCCGTATTCTGCTGTTCATCGATGAGATCCACCTTATCGTAGGCGCAGGCAAGGGCAACGGCGCAATGGACGCCGGCAACCTGCTGAAGCCTATGCTGGCGCGTGGTGAACTCCACTGCATCGGCGCCACAACCCTTGACGAATACAGCAAGTACATCGAAAAGGACCCCGCGCTTGAACGTCGTTTCCAGACGGTAATGGCGAACGAGCCTTCCGTCGAGGACACCATTTCCATTCTGAGAGGTCTGAAAGAGCGTTACGAGGTATTCCACGGCGTGCAGATACACGACAGTGCGATAATCGCGGCTGCTACGCTCTCCAACAGGTACATCACCGACAGGTTCCTGCCGGATAAGGCGATCGACCTTGTTGACGAGGCCTGCGCAATGATACGCACCGAGATGGACAGCATGCCCCAGGAACTTGACGAGATAAGCCGTTCCATCATGCAGGACGAGATTGAGGAAGCAGCCCTGAAGAAAGAGACCGACAAGCTTTCGCAGGAACACCTCGTCGAGATACAGAAAGAACTCGCTGAGAAGCGCGAGAAATTCAACGCCATGAAAGCAAAGTGGCAGAACGAAAAGAACGCGATAACCAAGGTGCAGGATCTGCGTAAGGAGATCGAAAACACCAACGGCGAGATCGAAAAGGCAAAGCGCGAGTACAATCTGAACAAGGCTGCCGAGCTGCAGTACGGCACGTTGCCGAAGCTGCAGGCTGAACTCGCAAAGGAGGAGCAGCTTGCAGAACAGGCAAAGAACGACAGCCTGCTCCGTGATAAGGTAACTGAGGACGAAATCGCGCGTATCGTTTCCCGCTGGACCGGAATTCCGGTTTCAAAGCTGGTCGAGGGCGAGCGCGAGAAGATACTCGCACTCGGTGAAACTCTCCACAAGAGAGTCATCGGTCAGGACGAAGCAGTTGACCGCGTGACCGAAGCCATCATGCGTTCGCGTGCCGGCATCAACGACCCGAAGAAGCCTCTTGGTTCGTTCCTGTTCCTCGGTCCTACCGGCGTCGGCAAGACCGAGCTTGCAAAGGCTCTGGCAGAAGCACTGTTCGACGACGAGCACAGCATCGTCCGTCTTGATATGAGTGAATACATGGAGAAATACAGCGTGTCCAGACTTATCGGCGCGCCTCCAGGATATGTCGGCTATGAAGAGGGCGGTCAGCTCACCGAGGCAGTCCGCAGGAAACCGTACTCCGTGGTTCTGTTCGACGAGGTCGAAAAGGCTCACCCCGATGTGTTCAACGTACTTCTGCAGGTACTCGACGACGGCAGGATCACCGACGGTCAGGGCAGGACTGTGGACTTCCGCAACACTATCATAATCCTTACGTCCAACCTGGGCTCTCAGTATATTCTTGACGGCATCAACGACGAGGGCGAGATCTCCGAGGACGCAAAGAAATCCGTTGACGCACTGCTCAAGCAGTCGTTCAGACCGGAGTTCCTCAACCGTCTTGACGAGATAGTATTCTACAAGCCGCTGCGCAAGGAAGAGATATTCAAGATAATCGACCTGCTGGCCGCTTCGCTCAAGTCCCGTCTGAAGGATAAGCAGATCTCCCTGGAGATCACCGACTCCGCAAAGCAGGCTATCGTAGACGCAAGCTACGATCCGAGCTTCGGCGCACGTCCGCTCAAGAGATACATTCAGCGTAATGTGGAAACTATGGTCGCTAAGGAAATACTCCGCGATGAAGTACGTCAGGGTGACACCATCACCATCGACGAGCAGAACGGTGAACTCACTTCCTATGTTTCACACAACGAGGAATAATTGAACAGCATTGCGGGGCGAGAAAAAACTCTCGCCCCGTTTGTTTTATCAGGTCAGTTCCGACATGACTATGTTCTTTATCTTTCTGACGACGGTTCATGCCATTTTTCAGCACCATTACGGAAGCCCCGGCGATGTCGCGCGCCATTCAGCGTTGAAAGTATCTTTTTTCCTTTCATAACACCCTGCCCTTTCCGGGAATTATAACATATAACGCCCGGGAAGTTAAAGGCTTCACCTGCTTCTCCCGCTCTTAATGAATGCGCTCAGGGTCTTTTTCATATCCTCAATTTCAAGTGGCTTTACAATGTGGGAATTCATGCCAGCATTCAGCGCTTTCTGTACGTCGTCAACGAAAACATTCGCAGTCATAGCGATTATCGGTATCGTCTGCGCCTGCGGGTGATTGCTGCTCCTGATGGCGCGGGTCGCTTCATAACCGTTCATCTCCGGCATCATAACGTCCATGAGTATCTCATCATATGTGCCAGGGGCAGAGTTCACGAATTTATCCACCACAAGCTTACCGTTTTCCATTATATCGCAGGAAGCCCCCTCCTTGCGCAGTATCGCAGAAAGAAGCTGGGCGTTCATGGCGTTATCCTCAGCGGCAAGGAAACGTGCGCCTTTAAGACTGATCTCAGCATATTCCGGACAGCGTTCCCTGCGCGCCGTTACCGCCTCTATCATCATTTCACGCACCCGGGTTCCTGTCAGCGGGAATGCCACAGCGCCGTCTGCGTTTTCATCCGCGCTGCTTTCCGGCAGGAGTACCAGCGTATCCGGTGTGGTTCCGCTCAGGGAAGCCGAATTACTGAATACCGCGTCATACCTTTGCACGCTCATCTTTTTCTGCGCTTCCTCGGGACCGTAGGCAGTATCGACTGTGATGCCAGTATCCGAAAGGTCGCGGCGCAGTTCATCAAAGCCGTCCGACGCACTGTCCGAAATGAGTATCTTCTTTATGTTGTGCTCCTGCCAGAAATGCGCCCCGGCTTCCTCATCGGGGATGCGGAATGCAAGGTCAACGGTGATGCGGGTGCCTCTGCCCTCTTCGCTTATCACGCTTATCGTACCGCCCATGAGCTCAACGATGTTGCGGGTTATCGCAAGTCCGAGACCGCTGCCGCTCTCGCGTCTTGCAGTGATGTTTTCAGCACGTGTGAACGGGTCGAACATCACACGCTGGAACTCGCGGCTCATTCCGCAGCCATTGTCATCCACCACGAACCTGATGTTGTCAAAAACGCCTGAACGGTGTTCCAGCTGGCTGATGATGAGTTTCACCCTGCCATGCCTGCCGGTGTACTTTACCGCATTGGAAAGCAGGTCTATCAGTATCTGCTTCAGCCTTGTGCTGTCGCCGACAAACAGGGTGTGTTCAAGTTCCCCGACTTCCATTATGAACGACTGCTCCTTCGCGGCAGCCATTGAGGAAACCACTGCTTCCACCTGCTCCGCAAGGCTGTTCATGGAAAACAGTTCCTTTTTCAGCGTGAGTTTTCCGCTTTCTATCTTTGAAATATCCAGAATATCGCTTATCAGACCGAGCAGGTGGTTTCCTGCGGCAGTTATTTTCTTGGTGTATTCGCGGACCTTTTCTTCATCTCCGGCGTCCCTCTGCAGCAGTTCCGAAAAGCCTATCACCGAATTTAGCGGGGTTCGTATATCGTGGCTCATGTTGGAAAGGAACGTCGTTTTTGCAGCGTTCGCGTCGGTGGCTATGTCAAGCGCTTCCTGCAGGGTACGGTTGTATTCCTCACGCTCGCGGACGCGCTTTTTGTAAACGACGGTGACGATGGTTATCGCCATCAGTACTACCCCGGTGATAAGCACAGCAACGAGGATTATCGTGTGCCTTACTGTTGCCGCTTCTTTCTGTATCGCCTCTGACGGCGCGGAACCCAGGACATAGAATACGCCGTCGTTAAGTGGGTATATGTAAACCAGATGCTGCCTGCCGCTAATATTGCGGTAAAACAGCAGCTGTTCCCCGGAAGCCACTGCATGTTCTATGTCCGCTTCCTTATTCTTCTCCTCGGCTGAAAAATTCAGCATTTCCATTAAATCGCCGGCGTTTTTCGGGTTTTGCTGGTTAAGCCCGGGCAGCTTTGAGTCCACGACGATCTGGTCGGATATCGTATCAAGCACATATATCGTTGCCTCACCGCCATAGAGCGAAGCCGGCAGGTTCCTGCGGATATCGTCCCAGGAACATTCACCGTAAACATCCCCCGTGTGTCTGCCGTCTATCGTAACCGGGACTTTCACCGTATAGCACCACGTTCCGTCCGAGCCGATGTAATTTTTCGATACCGGCAGCCCGCACAGCTTTTCCCCCTTGGAGAAATCCAGCTCAGCAATAGGGATATCGCTTAGCTCGTCCGCTGCTTCAAGCGGCTCTGAGAATTTCACAAGCGCTATCGCCTTTATGCCAGGGATATAGTCGCCGCTCATCAGCACGCCGTCCATGGCGTAATCAAGGCTGATTTTTTCAAGTGCACTGCAGTTGTTGCTTATGTAGTTCTCAATAACATTCGTCACCAGCGATAACCTGTCCTCAATATTCGAGATCTGGTTTTCTGACATCTCTCGTGATGTATTGCCTGCAAAATGCCCCACCAGTGCAACTATGCCAAGCAGCACGGCAATCATCGCTATGATGTTCTTTCCGCGGTAACTTATTTTTCCACGCTTTTGTTTTTCCTTTTTCTCTTTCATTTACAATACCTGCTTTTCACATCAAAGCCAAAAGTTTACATGTATATTATAACACGCAAATTGTGTTTTGGCAACACTATAAGCAAAATAAATACCTATATAGCGCCATTTTTGTTATAATTGTAATAAATTACTATTCGATGTTTATACATATGAACGATTTTCTGTTAATTCAGCGTTAAATTTTTCACAGGTACTTGGCAAAAATAAAAAACAGGGACAGCTCAATGTCCCTGTTTTTAATACCTATATCAGGCGCCTGCCCCGATTTCCAACAGGCGTTCTACCGACTTCTTCAACCTTGCATACTCGTCGTAATTCTCGCGGTAAAGCTCCACGATGTAAGCGCCGTCATATCCGAGCGAATTCATCTCCTGCACCAGCCGCCGGAAATCAAACGTACCCTGCCCGACTGGCAGGCAGTCGCGGTCGGCATCGGCGTCGCTTATGTGCAGGTGGACTATGTCCTCCCCCAGCGTCCGCACTACTTCAAAGATATCCTCCCCGCTGCGACGGCACTGCTTCAGGTCAAGCACAAATTTCGCGTATCTGCCGAGTTCACGCTTCATCATCTTCAGAAAATCCAGGTTCCCGGAAAGGCAGTAGCTGACATTCTCCTGCGCGACGGTCACGCCGAATTCCTCAGCCGCCTCAGCCAGCAGCCGGAACTGCTTTATATAGTGCTCCGGAGTGCAGCGGCTGCTGAGTATCGCCTCTCTGACCAACCAGACCTTCACAAACTTTGTCAGCGGGCAGCTTACCGAAGCGGTCATCATCGGCGTTCTGTGCTTCTTTGGAATGCTGATTCTTGGGATCCCGTATGCCGGTGCGGTCTCCGCGTTTGTGGCCGTTACTGCGCTGGT
>ENA-OPFT01000516-OPFT01000516.1-human-gut-metagenome-genome-assembly--contig:-NODE-516-length-22945-cov-2.476322_pt1 | contig 22945 bp, 33 predicted proteins | sample MGYA00241714_ERZ501560 | MGnify/ENA primary metagenome ERZ501560 (study PRJEB25962, sample SAMEA2042392) | human gut metagenome | biome: human gut; feature: human-associated habitat; material: faeces...
AGCTATCACCAGGTAATGTAAGCACCACATCAACGATCGAATTATCGTTTAGCTTCTTGCACTTCAAAAACAAACAATTCATTCCAATTGGGTTGCTGATGATCATTTGAGCATTGTTATTGAATTCGGAAAAGCACCCGAAACTTATCACGCCGCTCTTCAACCCTTTTGTATTTGCTACGAAAGAAGTAATATTCTGGTGATAGTATGTGCAACTGTGCGCAAACACAATATTTTTATTAGTGTCGATTGACTGTGGAATTCTACTTCCTTTAAAACTTGACTTCAAACTATCATACATCCCAAAGTATATTTCTACTCCATATTGCATATTTGTGTAATTCCCTTGATAATATTCCAACGCAAATTCAATTGCGAAATTAAATCTTTCATCAAAAGTTCCATCAAATCGCGGAAGTAGAATGCAAGGATAATTGTTTGACGCAACTTTATATATCGCATCTCCGAACATTGTCTTTATTCCAGGCATAATGCAATTCTGCACCAAATCACCCATATTCGAGCCGGCCCCGTACGTTCCGGTGTTGAAATCAAATCTATATGTTTTGTTATCTTCCATCTTTTAATCTCCTAACTTTTTAGCAATGCGCTATACATGTTCTTTCCATTCATGAATCTGCTTCCCAAAAGAGGAATATAACTTTGGACGCTCGTTATTTGTTCAACCCCACGTGTTACAACTTCAAGCGTCGCATTCGAATCTATGTCAACGCCCTTTTCCCTTGATTCATCAACCAACTTATTTCGAATTTCCAACAAATCTTCGTAACAATCTTTTGGTGTTGCCCCAGTGGTATCGCTAATCAGCCTCGCAAGTTCAATCATGTAGTCGGTTTTGATCGGCTTTAGTGAGCCATCACATACTAAAAGCGTGTTACTCTTTTTCGAGATCACCAAGTCTTTATAAAGACTTTCGTCGCCAATTAGACTAATGAATCCGGAGTGTTCTTCTTCATCTAAATACCATCGAAATTTAACCATTTCACCATCTGAACAATAAATATCCGGTAATTGCCACGGTACACCTGGTGATATTTGAAATTGTTTACGATAATCACAACCGTAAAATATATCTACAACCCCTCCGGTCGGCACGTTCAAGAAGTTCAACCAAATTTCATTAGTCTTCGCATCTTCCGAATTTACCGTCGGAATAAAATTTATATTTTTGTCAATATTTATCGTGTTTTTCAAATTATCACCGCCTTTTAAAATTCGAAAATCTCAAAATTTCACTTTCTGCGAAAAAAAGGATTCCCCCAACAGTTCCCTTTCGGTTTAAAAAATTTATAAAGTGGGGGGCGTATATTTTTCGAACCAACTCCGGATAAATTTTTTATTGTCAGCGTCCGCACACCGCAACACGCATTCATCTTCACTTGCTTCTACAAATACTTCACGCGCTCCGAGTTCCTTAACAAGTCTTTCTCTTTCACCTATGAGCGGATATCCTCCGATCACGTATGCGTTTAACCACTTCCCTCGTCGATACTTCACATCATTTAACAAGGCATCGCGAACGCCGAAAACATTCGCCCGGATCCTTCCAGGCTTGACGCCGCGTTCGCAACCGGAAATACATTCCCAAATAGAATCGATATCAACGATCAAGTCCCCATCGTTTCGTACACCGTCAACAAACGATCTCTTTCCTGCATACGGTGCGCCGTACACTAGATACACTTGTCGTTCCTGGTGTCCTAGTTTGTTATGGATGTGGTTGTGACAAACATGATGCACTAATTGTATATTGTCCGGATTGAGTGCAACGGTGGCATCGTCCACATTCTCATCCGTAAGCGGTATAACGTGATGCCCGATACAATCGTACTTTCGCACGATAGGCTTGCCGCAATACTCGCATATCAATTGCCCTTCATCATTCAACCTTTCCAGTTTGATGATATCGAGCAACTTTCGCCAATTTTTCGATTGATAGAATCCATTCATACGATCACCATTCCGAATTAAACATGCCCTGTGCTTTTGCCAGATATTCAGATGCTCTCAACCTGTCTTTCATCTCAAAGACTGGATTATACATCACATCTGTCCAAAAGGATTGAATCTCATTTATCGTGGCTATATGTAGATCTACATTGCTTGGATCATTTTCCTGCAAATACCTTAGATATGCAATGTATTCTTGAACATCTTTCCTTGCCACTAATTTGTAGGCATTCCCTCTTGCATATCGCTTAGAATATCCCGCTTTAACTGCCGACGCTTCGGCATTCCCCGCACATTCACCGACATAATAGATTGCCACTAATTTCAGCTGTGGTTTGATTTTTGGCTCTTCCATTAAACCACCGCCATTTCTTTTATACTTTTTGTGCGTATTTCAGATTCAACCATCCATCGCTACATTTGCCCCAGCCTTCTTTTTTAGAGGTGATCGTGACCACTTTACCTTTTTTGTAGACTTTAACAATTTTGTTGCTTGTCCCTGGTCCTGATCTTACATTCAGCAACGTTGCTGTTACTTCATATTTACCACCAGAACCTTCAACCTCGCTTTTCAGTGGTTCACTCTTAGTCGCTTTCGAGCCGCTACCAAGTGCCATAACAACATGGTGCCCTTCGGAAAGATAAACGGCTCCACGTTTCGCGTAAGACGATGTATTTACGTGCGCATTATCTTCATAGGCTTTAAACTTTCCGGTCGCAAGCAATGCGGCTTTCAGATTCCTAGTCGTACAATTGACGTTTACTTCCAACCCTGCCAATCTATAACACGATGCAATTAGCGAACTACAGTCAAACTCACCTTTGCCTTTTTCGACGCCGTTTTCCTCGATACTCTCATATCCGGTAGTTCTTTGTGATTGATCATAACCATAATTCTTATTTTTACAAATCGCTTCCATGTAATCAGCCGCTTTATCCGCGATCTTTTTATCCTTGCATATCAACATGACGTTCCACGGCTTCTTATACCAATTTCGAATGCAAATTTCTTTTTTGGTCTGATCTCCGACTTTACCGCCGGACACTCTACCATTTTCGTCAATAGACGCATGTCCAATTTTAACAGCCATTCTTTCCACCTTCCTCCAAATCATCCAATCTATGCTCGCATACCTTCATTTTCTGTTCAATGACCGGTATGCGCTCTGCGAAATTATTGTGTTTGTCGACTTTCTTTTCCAATTGCTCGATACGGTAACTCATGAGGCGCAACCCACCCCATGAGCCTACACACGTACCCAATAAAGAAAGGAGTCCAACAATAATAGATTCTGTCATGCCTTAACCCTCTTCTTTTTCTGATAAATCAACGTAATCTGCTTCAACGATTCCATTCGGCGACGCATCTGCTAATCCTTCAGCAACCACATATCCAATCACACTAGCACCCGCCATAATCAAGGCACTAACCTGTGCTGCTTCTGATTCAGATACTCCAAGTGCAATAATTAACATAGATACGAAATTAGCTATTGATAGCCACATTTTTCTGCTCGTCAACTTTCTTTTTATCATTTCAATTACCCCCAATTCTGAATTTCTTAACATAATTTTACTGCCTCATATCTGTGTACACAATTAACATACTGTTACGCGTGTTGTGACATGATGCATAAAAAAGACACATCCCAAAATACGGAATGTGCCGCTACTTGTTATTTGTTATGTAAATAATTCGAAAATGACATCGTCGGAAAAAAGCATTGGTGCTAATATCTTTAACAGCCGCGTCTTATTCCTCGATATCGTCGTCTCAGTGCATTGATATTGTAACGCAATATATTCTCGTGTGTAGCCTTCGAAATAGAACATTCGAATAACATCAAAATATGGATCATTTTCAATTGATTTGAATGCTGATTCAACTTTTTCAACCAACTTAACTGTATACTTCTTATCCTCTATCTTTTTGAACGTCGGATAATTCCATAGAAGTTCTTCCAGTTTTTCAATCGATGTCTTAAGACAATCTTTTAGCATTCCTGAAGTATTTATTTTAATTACTGTTTCATTGACCGTCTGCTCTATAAGCTCTTTTGTTTCTGAATTTACCATATCACGCCTCCTGTTCCGACTGCTGCCTTCTACCTCTTTTATTGCGCCCGCGCAACTCACTTATCCTGCCGATGATTTATCGTCTTTGAAATGTTATGAATGTACACAGCTAGTCTTGCCGCACCAAAATAGTCGTCATAATCTGGCATTCGTCCGTGCATTATGTCCGATTGAGCGAACGCATGGACTGCTGCCTGAATAATTTTATTAGTTTTAGTTTTCATTTCTTTCTCATCTCCTTATTATCTACACGAGTATTCCACTTTTCAATGGCAAGCATTTGGTTGTTTCCACCGTCTGGGTCTTCTATAACTCCGGAATGAGCACCACAAGAACAACAAGTTACAACGTCTGTCGAAGGAGAATATCCATAGAAGCCACTTGTGTGAAATGGCTTTATATTATCACTCCCACAAAAAGGACAAGGCAACACGTCTATTTCCTTCGTTATAGTCTTTGTTTCAGTTATTTTATACTTCATCTTGATTTCCTCGCTTTTCTATTTTTTTCAATCACTTCATCAATCGTCATATCACTCACTCTCCTTGTACGGTTCCGGCAATGGTTCAAAAGCTACTCCTCTTGCTCCACTTAGCGCTTTTACCATTTTATCTATTGCCTCACTGCAATCATCTTCTCTTGCAGTCTGATTCGCCCAATAGCAACACCCACTTGGGGACGATTTAGTACAGAAATCGCATTTCTTCATATCTTTTCTCCTTTCTTATCTCAACATTTTTTTGCACCAGGCACCGCTTAGCAATGCCCGGTTGATAAATCAAATGGCTTTCCGTGATATAAAACCATGTGATGCCATTAGAATCAATTATCTGCTTGAATTACAATAACTTTTTTCCAGTAATGCTCATATTTTTCTTTTGTTTCTTTGAGCGTATTTTTAAAAACAGTTTCACTCAAATTACTGCCTTTATCGTTTCCACCCATTTCATCCCAGAGCCATTCTTCAATCTGTTCTTCAAAATTTACTCTGTCAGTTTCGACATATTCCATGTATGGCACTTCGCAATCAAGAATTTCATCAACGTAAAATCTCAAATCACCGCAATACGTGATCTGTTCTCCGTCTGTTGCATCTGTTCCTGCTAATACGACAATCGGCAAATCAGGATTTTCAGAAATAAGTTTCTTTAATTCATCTGTATTCTTTGCTAAATCTAATGGAAATAGTTTCATTTTGTTTCACCTCTCAATTCTTCAAAATAAAATTTAATCGGTTTCATTTTTTCCTCTACTAATCCATATTTCAAAGCCAGCTTATAACCAAAGTTCTTTCTAAGATTATTCATCATGGTTACCTGCAACCGTTCTCTAAAATCTTCTAAACTAAATGTTGATTTATAAAAATTGCATTGCCTACAAGACGGCATGAGGTTTTCGATTTCATCAAGAAAGCCCGCCTCTCCAATTGCGTATGCCGTCTCATATCTATGTAGTGGTTCTACATGGTCCACTTGCATATCCTTATAGTCCAACTTACAACCACAATAAGCGCATCTATGGTTATACTTTTCATATACTGCGAGTCTTTTCTTTTTTGGTACTGTCTTATGTCTGCTCATTACTACTCCCTTCTGCTTTCAAATCAAATCCTATGATACAGTAGTCATCATCCAGACCGGTCCAGTCTTCCCATATGTAGTTAATTACCGCCTCAATAATCCTTCCTGTGGCTTTTCCGGCAACAAACAATCTCATCGTGATATGTTCCTCGATTTTATAACCATCTTTTTGTAATAATAAAAATGTCAATCTCTTCTGTAGAATGTCGTTATATTCTTCCTGTGTGATTCGAATATCGTGGTACCGCTCTTGGTTGGTAATATCTTTCCGCATTTTTTCATCCTGCTTCATTTCGCGGAGTTTTCTTGCCGTTTCCCGATCAATCGCATCTTGTTCCTCGTTGTATCTCTCTTCTTCTGTCTTTTGAGCCTCTCTCCGATTTATGTAGCTGCTACACTTTGTTGTGGTTGCTCTCTTTTCATTACATTCTTCGTAATGATTGCAGCTGTAACAGATGGATGTTATTGTTTCCGGTTCAGGTTCAAAATACTCTTTTTGGCTCTGCTCGGTTTCTTCATCTTTCACATGTTCTTCTGGCTCGTGTTCTATTGCCGCACCTATCGCCTCATCTGTTTCCTCTTTGGCATCTTCTGGACTTTGTTGTGATACTGGCGCAACATTGATTCCTTCATAATCCGCTTTTAGACTTTTGATGTCCTGCAATGTTAGCGTTGCATTTTGTCCAAATAACTCTGCTGCCTTTATCTGATATTGTTCCGGCAAACTCGAAACTTCATATGCGACCGAAATTGCGATATAATTCTTTTGGAAAATCTGCATAAGTGGTTCTATAAGATGATTGTATACCGCTTTATATCGCCCTAACTGTGCCGGCGATGTGGCTGTGATCTCTGCCAGGAGATCTCGCGTTCTTCCTTGTATGTCTGTGCTCTCTTTCAATTTTAAAACCAGCTCTTCTGTCTTTATGCTTTCGTTCATTTTTTCCCAATCTGTTTTTTCCCGGAACCGATTCGCCATGATCAAGGTAATTTCGTCCATTATTTCACTTTGTTTGCTCTTAACCACTGCCGGAACTCTTTTAAACTGTTCCTTTCCTTCCTTGACCAGTTCTTGCAAGGCGATATATCTTCGATGTCCTGCAAGTATGGTTCTTTTCCCGGACTCTTTTTCTTCTGTCACTAAGAGCGGCTGCAACACTCCCAGAAGTTCGATGGATTGTTTTAATTCTTGAATTGCCGCCATACTGTAAAAGTTATCTTTTGATTGTTCTAGACAATCAATGTCCACCTTAATTGTTTCCCTGCTGCCTTCTTTTCGCTTTACTTCCATTACCTCTTTCGACCGCTGGCTCAATATATCACTCAGATTAAATTTCTTTGATTCTGCCATTGCTTCGTCCCTCCTTATGATGTGTCCGAATCGGACACTTATTTATTCAGCCATTCTTCTACCAGTTTTTTATAGTCGATGGATGCGCCACACGTTGGCGAATATTCCAATATCGGCATTCTGGCAAATGTACTCGGCTTCATCTTCGGCGTGCGTCGGATGTGTGTTTGAAATAACGGATAGTCCAGTGTTTTCAAAAATGCTGAGCCTTGAATGTCTGCTTCGTTAGTTCTGTCATACTGCGTTATAAAACAGCCACGAAATACCAGGTCAGGATTGAGATCCTCGCGCGTATTGTCAATCTGCTCCTTTAATTCTTCCAACCCATCAATGGCAAAATCATCTATCGTGATTGGCACCATCACATCATCGGATGCCACAAGTGCATTGATCGTTGAAATGTTAATATCCGGTGCATTGTCGATAATGCAATAATCATATTGATCGGATATTCTTTCAAAAAACTTCTTAAATCGGATTTGCTGTGGTCTTGACTGGTCCAGCATTACTTCTATATTGGCCGTAAGCAGATTCATGTTTGCGGTGATAACGTCCAGATTCTCAATCTCCGTATTTTGAATTACTTCACTTGGTTCGATTTTTCTGTCTGTCATTACCTGCGCCACTCCCGGCTTATCATATCCGTGCCGGTTCAGAATCTTGCTTGCATTGCCCTGTTTGTCGTTATCCACTAATAAAACACGATATCCATGTACTGCCGCAAGAATATGTGCCATATTAACACTGGATGTCGTCTTTGCCACGCCACCCTTCAAATTGATGATCGATAATGTTTTCATTGCTTCATTTCCTCGCTTTCCTTAACTCCTAGATATGTTATTATCTCTTTTATTGCGGATTCTGCACTCCAGCATACAACGGCTTTATAGCCTTGTTTCTCCAACTGCTCCAGCCACCATCGTTGTTTTTCCGTCGGCTTGTTCTTGCCGAACTTCATTTCTATGTATAGTCCATGAAAGCCTCCAGCCGGGACTGGCAGACACAGATCCGGAACTCCTGCTTTTACTCCCTGGCGTTTCAGGTTTGCCGCCTCCAGTTGGTTCCTGCTGCCCCCATTTGGGATATGGTGCAGCAACTCCAGTTCCGGAACAGTAATCGAACCAATTGCCGCCCATCTCATTACTCTTTCCTGTTCCGTCGCTTCGCTTTTTTTTCGATACACCATCCTTACGCCTCTCTTTCATCCAGGTATGTCGCCATCATGTCCGCAAGATGCAGCATCACCGCCAATTTGCTCTTACCAAACGCATTGTTCATGTCACGACTTCCACCACGGACCGCATCGTCAAATCCGCCCATGTGCCACCGTATCGCCAGGATTTCCTCGTTTGTCAAGGATATAAACCGCATAATCTGAATTACTGATTTCTCTCCATGTCCGATTGGAAAATCATTTTGGTATGTATATTGTGGTTTTTCATCTTCATCCTGCTGCCCGGATTCTTCCTGTTTATATAAATCCATCTTGCACACATCGTGCAAGATGGCCACGATGGCTATTGTTTCCAAGTAATAATGTTTCGCCGACTTTCCAACGCGCTTCTCTTCTTCCGCTGTCAAGTGTACGAGTCTTTGATATACATTATTTGAATGTTTGAGAAGTCCACCCGGATAGGATCCATGGTATTTAGTACTTGCCGGCGCTGTAAAGAATCCGTTGACTTCCAACCAGTTCCAAAGCAGGTCACTTCCTTTTCTTCGTATATGTGAGAAATACTGTTTAAATTTCTGCAATTCTCTCTGCTGTCTGTATTCACGATCTTTTTCTTCGATCACTTTTTTATCCTCTGTCACTTCCTGTGTTTCTGTCATCTCTTCCATGATCTCATAGTCCTTTCCTTTTGCTTCACAATATTCGAGTGCCGCACCGGCACTCTTTCGCCAGCCTTTCAGCATATAGATTGCATTGCACATCTTTAACATACACAGCGACATTTCCATGTACTGCTCCCATGTTGTACTCGCTGGCAGATTTTGATTGACTGCTGCCGGATTGATAACCTCGTATCCTTTCCGTCGCAGATCATATTCTGCTTTTGTAAATCGTTCCATATAGTCGTCGGTTCCTGTTATCGGACCGCTGATATAAACCTTTAACATTGTGTGACCTCTCTTTCTTTCAAAATCTTCTTTACTGCCTGCTTTACACTTTTAGAGTGTGGACTTTCTTCCCAGGCATAAGCATATCCATCCGGTGCAAAAGCACTTTTTACTTTTCCGTCACAGCGGTCTTTTATCGTCTGGTAACTCATAAAGTTCTTCCGTCCTGCTTCGCGTGCAGATGAATACACGTCTACAATCTCACCGGTTTCATCTATTTTTACAACCGCCTTTCTTTTTCCATTGCGCGGTCCTTGCAGTCGTCCAAGTTCCACTTTGGATATGTATTCTATATTTTGGATATAGTTATCTTCTTGAATACCATTTTTGTGATATGCCACATATCCTTCTGGTGGCGGTCCCATAAATGTCCTTGCTATGACCTGCGCTAATACTTCATCTTTTGGCTTTCCATCTTTCGTCAATTTGACCACGTACCGATTGCTTCCTTTGGCATATTTCTTTTTCCACGGATTCATCTTCCTTGTCTTTCCGGATGGGTATACTCTTCTTATCTCTCCCTCGGTATTAGCCTGATACTTTCCATCATATCCGGGGATGTCTCTCCATCTTTGAACCAACTTTACACCCCCTTAAAAATATCAAATATATCAAGCTGCCCTTCTCGGTTGATTTTTCCACGAAGAATCTTTTCCAGCTTTTCACGGCAAGTTTTGAAAGATTTATTGTATCTTTCCGGTACCTCATGCCGCCGCATTGCTACCAGATCATCTTCACTGATTGCCTTTTCCAGGTTTTCCGCGTAGTTTATCACGGTTCTTAAATATATATTTTCTGCGTCTCGAATCGAAACTTCCGAACTGTGGCGACATAAATATTTATAATCCTCGTCATTCTTATATTTTTGTAATGTGCTTTTGGCATTGGCACGTATCTCTTCCGCACGTGCCATATAAGTATTTTCCATTTCCGGGGGAACAGGTCTTTCCATAATTTCCTGAAAATAGTCCAGTTCTTTCAATTGATCTCTGTAATACAATATATTATTTCTGACAAGGTTAAGATTAACACCATCCGCATATAACGGATCATGACCGCCGTTGTCGTGAAGATCTTCCCAATGCTCGTATAATGTGATCAGTTGTGATTCCAATTCTGCTCTTTCGTCTTTTTTCATTGCTGCTGATACACCTCCGGGAAAAAGTCAAATAGTGTCGGTTCATCCACCTCTCGCTCTGCTTCCTGCAGATATCCTACACCGTCTCGGAAATAATCTGGATTCAATTCACATCCCTTGCCGTTTCGGTGCATTTTAACCGCCATCATCGGCACAGTCATCAGCCCGCCAAAAGGATCATAGACCAACTCACCTTCGTTGCTGTATCTGTTTATAATCCTCTCGACGATATCCAACTGCAGCGGACATACGTGCATCTGCGCTCTCCGTCTGCTTTGTGTTGTGTTCAGTGTCCGCATTCGGTTTATATCGTCCCATATCTCTAACTGGTTCCAGCTTCCCGGTGCAACCACCATAAACGTCGCCGGAAGTTTTCCATCTTTATCAAGTTCCTTTGCCAACTTGACATGCTCTGCGTAATCATAGACATTTTCCCTGCTGTATTTGCGATACACCGCTTGCAGACTGTCTACCGATACTCCTTCCAATTCTTCCTTTGAGACAAGTCTGTCGCCGGAACTTCTCCAATAGCCGTGCGCGTCAATCTGCCATTGTGCCCTGGTATACTCTTCTTTCGACTTCTGTACCGGAACATCAGCATATGCCTTTGAATGGTCTGTCGGCAGTTTTCTGAAGAGCAGAATATACTCCGGACATCCTACACCCATCTTTGTACCATCCTTACATTGTTCTGTCCAACCAAGGCGGTACGTCTGATTGTTTTCCCGGACCACATCCGTTACAACGGTAATCATACCAAAATACTGAAATCCATGTTTTTTATAGTGTGCGATACAATCTGCATGGAACGGTTCAATCGTTGGCATGCCGGTACCGGTAGCATTTCCAAAAAGCACCCGGTCTTTGACATGAATTGCCGCTACTCTTCCCGGCTTTAACACTCGGAGCAGTTCCGGTGTCAGATAGTCCATCTGCTCAAAGAAACGCTCCGTGTCCTGATTGTGTCCAAAATCATTATAATTTGCGCTATATTCATAGTGATTTCCAAATGGTATCGATGTATGGATCAGATCTATGCTATTGTCTTCCATTGCTTTTGTTTCTTCCACGCAGTCACCATATACCGCTTCATAGTGATTGCCTTTTACTGTTCTTTCTTCTCTGCTGCCTTTCACGCCCATCTTCCTTTCCAGTCGTTCCGTTTTATTTTCTGCATTTAATCCATATTGCTTTACAATCTGGATCATCTTAAAAACCATCCGATTGTGATTCTTCCATTTTTCCATCAATGCTTCTTTTACTCGTCGTTCATTTTCCATGTAGATGATGTCGATTCTGACCGTCTTTGTCTGCAAGAAGCGATAGCATCGATGAATTGCCTGGATGAAATCATTAAATTCATAGTCAATCCCTAAAAAGATCTCCCGGTGGCAGTGCTTTTGAAAGTTGCAGCCGGATCCGGATAATGATTTCTTGGTAGCAAAAAGCCTCGTTTTGCCGTCTGCAAATTCAATCACTCTTTTCTCCCGTGCTTCATAGTCCATCGAACCATAGATATCTACGGTTTCTGGCAATGCCTTTTTGATTGCGTGCCGTTCGCTTTCCAGGTCATGCCATAAAAGGAAATGATCTTCCGGAGATTCTTCTACTATCTCTTTCATTTTCTGCACCCGAACATCGATGCTGTCTCTTTTTACCGCCGCCGCTTCTTTCAATCCTGCTGCCGCATCTTGAAACATCTGAATCTGTCCGTTTTTATCTGCGGTGTCTCCATATTGTACCGGTATCTCGTGCCATTTGACATCAAGATCCGGTAAGTCATATCCTTCATCCGAATAAGATGGGTTCAGATCTGACGGACGCGTGATGAATAACGCCCAGCTCGACATCCACATCCAAAATTCATCTTCCATATTTGGATATAACGTCAGATTGTTGGCCTTTGTACTGTCTCTTTGAAAGAAACGTGTTAAGGCTTGTCCGGTGTCCATGACCTCCAAATATCCCGCGTAATGAATCAACTCTTTGTATTTATTTGGCGATGGTGTAGCCGTTGCCACGAGCTTGTACTGCACGTTCTTGAACTTGTCCAAAAACGTCTGATATGTCTTGCTTCCAAAACTTCGCAACACGCTAGCCTCATCTAACGATGTCGCCACAAAATAATCCGGGCGAATATCTCCATCGCGTACCCTCTCATAATTGGTCAATACGATTCTGTTCTTGCACGCATAAACCTCTTCCATTGTTCGGCAGTATTCCGGCTTTTCGTAGCCTAAAACCTCCACCGCATCTCGTGTAAATTCCTGTTTAACTCCGAGCGGTAACACAATCAATGCTCTGCCGTTTCCATGCTCTGCTGCCAACTTGCAAAACTCTATTTCCTGGACTGTTTTTCCCAGTCCGAAAGATTCAAACAAGGCACGTCTGCCACCTTTCAACGCCCATATAACCGCGTCTCTCTGGTGTGGTTTTAATACCTTATTGACCTGTTCCGGATTTACTTCAAATCCGCTTTCTGTTGCCAGTTCAATTTTTGTCTCTAAAAATTCTTTGTATGTCATGATCTTTTCAGGAGCCCGATATATCTTTCCCGGCCGGGGACTCGTCTCCTTTCTTACATGAATGCTGTTCTTACTTTCTGTTTAATTTCGCTGACCTTAACATGAGCACGCTGACCACTATACCCCTGCCGTTTACCGATTTCACGATAGCGGCATCCGGACAACCGCATGTACAGCAATGCCTTTTCCTTTTGGGTAAGTACCTCATCGATGACCAGGCGACTTTCTACTTCATCCTCCCAATCTTTGCTCATGGGATCTTCTACAAAATCCCACATGCTTAACTGGCTTGATGATGATTCTACTTCATATGTTCGATCAAACGATAATACCTGCACCTCTTCTCCACTCGAATTTTTATTTTTCCGCTTTTTCTCTTTCATGTCATTTAAGACACGCCAATAAATTCTCTGCACGGCGTAAGGACTGAATTTGCTTTTTTTCTGTACCTCATCCACATATGCCATTGCCGCCTCGCACAGCGCAATGCACGCGGTACCGTGATACTCGTCCAGTTCCTGGATTGGAATATGCAAGCGATGTATCAACGTATATCGAACGAGATTATAATTCTCTTCGCACAGTTTCTTCTCTTTTTCCGTCACTTCATACACCTCCTTTCCGCTCTATCCTGCTGCCTGCTATTCTAATGTTACTTTGTTATAAAATAACTGTTGCAGTTCGCCAATGTCGTACCGGGACAATTCTTTTACTGGAATGGATTCCGGAAGTTTTTCCGTATTCGTCCAGTCCCACAGATCCTCCGTTTTTTTGTATGTTTCAAGGCCGATACCATATCCTTTTACATTTCTTTCTGTTATCTCTTCTTTTTCTTTGAAGAAATTAGCAACGTAGCCGCGGTATACGACCTGTTCGGCGGCATTTAACACCACCAGTCTGTTACTCAATTCCATTTTTTCTACGATCTCACCTAGTTTCATGGCTTATCACCTCTTTTCTTTTTCCTTTTATTCTTTGACTTATCCACATCGTTCTAATTTCTCGTAGTCTAACTGGATTAAGGTATATCGCTGATATGGGCGACCATCCCAACCTATGCCGTTTTCAATACTATCTTTATCCACATAATAGCCTTTAATTGGGCGTGGATCTTTCGCCCATGCTTCGGCGCGCTCGATAATTTTCCTTTTTACTACCGGCTTTATCAGATTTCGGCTGCAACTGTATCTCTGCATATGACCACCATCCCTTTCCCGGAAAGTCTTTGACGTTTCTTTTATCAAATAGTCTGCCAACTTTCTATAGTTTCCGGTATCATCTAGCGGAGTAAAATGTGTTCCTCCGTATACCCACAATTTTCGTATTATCTTTGTAACGTTTATACCATCTATATCATTTATGACTAAATGATGATGTATCGCCTTGGTCTTGTATTCTGTCACATGAACATATTTCAAATATTCATAATTTTTTTTATATTCATTTCGCAGTTTCCGGATAAACTTTGTTATCCTTTCATTCGCCTCTTTTGGATCTGGTCTTCTATCTCGTGCGTATGTCAATACCAAGTGATAATCTCCACATTCAAAATTAGCATTTATCAACCGCCTCAACTTCCTAGCGGCATTCTGCTCATTTACTTTTTGCATTTCCTCCGGGGTAGCCTTTCGTCGACCTGATCGAGCTTCATGCTTACCTAGTCTTGCGCTATACCCCTTATGGATCTCTATTGTTTTTCCCGCTTTAACGGTTGTTTTTATGTACGGAATCCTATTCACCTTCTTTGTATTTTTTTATTTTGACACTGGTCCTAAAGTTAATAGTTAGAACAAGTGCTAAAATGGCTAAATTTAGCCATTTTATTTGATTTTTAAATACAAAAAAGTTGACTTGTTTTCGCTGATATGCTACAATAATTTATGTCAATTTGTGTAAGTTGCTTGTTTTGTAGCATAGCAACGAACGGAGAGCATTTGTAGTCGCATACAAATGCTTTCTTTTTATTCATCTTTTTTGTACTCCACCTTTTTGTCAAAGTGCTTGCAATACCCATCTTCATACGCTACACACTTTTCTTTAATACAAGGCAGCAGATATTGAATGGTTGTATCTCCAGTTCCCACCATTATGGCCTTGTATTCTGCTTTGTACGTTAATAATGGACATCCTTTTGTATTTCTCTGCATGTTATACCTCCGTTTCTATATGTTTGCCGCGATGAAAATTGCAATGTATAGAGAACAAACCACCGACATGATCCCTGCTGGCAGGCTTGTCCCTGTTGCCGGGCATAATGCCATCATTATCATGTATGTAATTGAAAAACCTAGCATTGTCCATAAACACTTCTTTTTCATCCTGCTGCCGCCTCTTTCTTTTCAATCCTTCTTTTTAATCTTCTTTCGTAGACCTTAAGCACTGCCGCTGTAAAGCGCTGTTCATAGCCATCTGTAAACTCTACAGTTACTTTGGCTTTCTGCGACGGCTTTTTGACCGCCGCTTTCTCTACCGTCATTTCTTTCATAGTGCTACCTCCTTATGCTGTTCTATTTGTGTCTTTGATGCTCTTTGCCGCTTTCATTCCTTGAACAAACATCAAAAAGCCTTTTTTCTCTTCCTGGTCTAAATCATCCAGGAAATTCATAAGTTCCATTACTTCTTGCTTGCTTTCTTTCGCAATCATGGTTTTTGTTTCCATAGTGCATACCTCCTAATTTTTATTTGTTTTTTCTTCCAATATTTGCTATTCTTTTTATACAAGGCACTGCCATGCCTGAGTAATAAGAAAGGAAATCAAATATTGGAAGATTTAACAAGAGAACAACAACGTTTTGCTACTACTCTTTACAAAATCTATTTACAAAACCGGGATAATTCAGTGAAGAATCCTGCCAGCCTTGGCGATGCTCCTGAATTACAGAAAGATCATTTCCCGGAATATGATTGCGATAAGATCACTGCTCTTTGCAGTGCCCTTAGGGATCGTGGATATCTTACTTATTCAAACTACGATAATATCGCAACCATTATATGCCTCACTGATAAAACCATTATTTATATGGAAAATCGCTTTGTAAATGGCTTGAAAGATGTAGTAACTTTCTTGACCAAATTTATTTAATCAAGAACTTTCCTACCAAGGCGCAATGTTTTCTTCTTTGCGCTTTGGTTTTTTTCTTCCATTTCTGTAATCCTCAAATTCCTTTCGATCTACCAACCGTATTTCTCGCGGTGGCTGCCACTGATTCACTAACTGAATCATTCCCATAAGAGAATCCTTATCCATAATGATTTCTTTTGTGTCTCTGTCAAAGTACATTATCGTATTTAAACTTGACCACGTCAGACGCTCAATCAAATCTAAACCTTTTAATACTTCATACACCGCTTCTTTCTTTGGCTTTGCAAATGTGACAAGTGAACTTTTCAAATCCACTTTAATATGTTTTTTTCTAAACATCTTTCTCGCCTCCTTTTTTGTTGATATACTTTTTTTTGCTTTTTTCGTTTGTTGATACACACATATTAGCATGTATATTCGTGTTTGTCAACACGTTTTTTAAAAATTGTTTTTATTTTTGTGTTGACTAACTTATTTTTTTAGTGTATAGTGGTGTCATAAAATAAATCGAAAGGAGATTATTATGGAAACCTACGAAAGAATTCGTGAACTTAGGAAGAATCATCTAAATATGAGCATGGAAGTTTTCGGGCAAAAACTCGGTGTGAGCAGAGATATGATTGCTAATATTGAACTAAACCGCTTAGCTCGACCAGATCAAAAGATGTCTCTTTATAAACTTATATGTAGTACATTTAACGTTCGGGAAGAATGGCTTCTTGATGGAGTTGAACCGATGTACATAGAGCCGGAGAGTTTCAGCCTGGATGATTATGTCAAGGCGCGCGGCGCTGAAAAGCTGGAATTGGAAATTGTGAAGGCATATTTTGATTTAGATCCGGAGATCCGGAAAGCAGCGGTAGAGCAATTTAGAGCTAGGCTTGCTTCCGCAGTAGCGGCAGACCCTGCTTTACTCATCCCGGAAACTGCAGAAGAATTAGAACGGCAGTACCCACCTATTGACGACGCAACTGGAAAAGATATCGGGTGATGTTCACCCGGGCACACCCTATTTATTTATAGTAAATCAGTTTCGTGTTACCTGATGCGAAATTTGTATTGTATAATGGTATCAGCGAAAGGAGCTTGTTATGGAGACATACGAACGGATTCGCGAACTCCGAAAGAATCATCTTCATCTAAGCCAAACAGAATTTGGCGAACGGCTTGGAGTAAGTCGCTCATCTATTAACAATATAGAGCGAAATGCCCTGGCAAAGCCAGAGCAGAAAATGCCGCTGTACAAATTGATATGTAGCACATTCAACGTTCGGGAAGAATGGCTGCTTGATGGAATCGAACCGATGTACATAGAACCGGATAGTTTTAGCCTGGATGATTATGTCAAGGCGCATGGTGCATTAAAATTTGAATTGGAACTAATGAAGTTATATTTTAATCTAGATCTGGAAATCCGGAAAACCATCATCAAACATTTTAGCTCCGGACTTGCTTCCGCGGTAGCGGCAGACCCTGCTTTACTCATCCCGGAAACTGCGGAAGAATTAGAACGGCAGTACTCACCTATTGACGACGCGACTGGAAAAGATATCGGGTGATGTTCACCCGGTCACACCCTATTTATTTATAGTAAATCAGTTTCAGATTACCTGAGAAATTTGAATTAAAGTAAATTATGTTGTGTTTTCGGTAATAGATCGCATATACTCGGCGATCATGGTACTGTATGTATTTCCTTATCAGTGTGACCACCCTCCTAACCGGTTGACCGGGCGCACACTCTTATTATAAAAGTACACTGGTATATATTGCCAGTGGTAATATTTGGTAGTTTTTTAACACATAAAAAAACCGCCCAACTCGGCAAAGTTGGACGGCGGCACCTAACAAAGTAGGCACTATAATATTAACTGCAATTATATTATAAACCATAGGCCTGCTTTTGTATAGGCTTATTTTTTATGCAATTTATTAGAAAGTAGGTATTTCTATGGTTAGAATCGCAAGTTATTTAAGAAAATCAGTATATTCTGATAAATCAGACAGCATACAGGCACAGTATACGTTGATATCCGATTATTGTAAAAGTCATTATACCGACTTTGAATTATACCGCTACGAGGATGAGGGTTTTACCGGGGCAAATACTAACCGCCCGGCATTTCAACGATTGACTAACGATATTTCTGAACGCAGAATTGATGTTCTTGTCTGTTACAAAATAGATCGAGTTAGCCGTGATGTAAAAGACTTTTCGAATTTCTTTTCCTTTCTGCAGGAAAACAAAGTAGAATTTGTCAGCATCAAAGAACAGATTGACACTTCAACACCGCTCGGACGCGCTATGATGTATATTTGTTCCGTTTTTGCGCAGATGGAACGTGAGACCATCGCACAACGCGTTAAAGATAGTATGATTGAGTTGAGCAAATCCGGCAAGTGGGCCGGTGGACGCGCACCATTAGGGTATCGCCGAGATCGCGTTGAAATAAACGGCAAAAATCACACCGTCCTTGTCCCAGATCCGGACGGCATCCAGCTTCTGAATTTAATATCTGACAAGTTTTTAGAGAATAACATGTCTCTCGTCAAATTAGATGGGTATTGTCGGAAAAATAATATAAAAACCGCTACTGGAAGTTACTTTAGTTCGAGCCAATTATGGAATGTGCTAAAAAATCCTACATACTGCACGGCTGATAGTGCCGCCTATGATTATTTCGAAAGCCTTGGCTGTACAATGGCTGTAGATCGTGACCGTTTCGATGGCTCACATGCAATAATGCCATATAATCGCACAAGAGGCGGTAAGACGAAAAAACACGCTATAAACCCAATAAATGAGTGGATTATAAGTGTTGGATTGCATGAACCACTATTTACGTCTGAAAAATATATTTCCATTCAACGCAAATTTGGACAAAATGTTATTGATAAGACCCGAAAGCATAAGGTTGGAATCCTGCATGGCATTGTCAAATGCTCTTGTGGCTGGAATATGCGCGCAAAACATAAAGTAGACAAAGTAACCGGCAAAATCTACGATGATTATTTTTGCAACCAGCGCCAAAATCGCGGTAGAGAATCTTGTTCGATGCCTGCTGTTCATATTGATACGTTAGATAGTGCTATTATAGACTTTCTAAAACAAATAAAATTGGATAAAAAAATGATTGATAACTATTGCTTTGATGAAGCTGCTGTGACTGTCCACCGTAGAAAAAGGGCAGATGTTCAGCGCGATATTGGACGTATAGAGAGCAAGATTTTAAATCTAACCAACACACTCTCCAATACTTCCGGCTCGTCTGCGGCCAAATATATCGTATCTGAGATTGAAAAATTGGATCGTGAACTTTCCGGGTACAAATATGAACTCATGGAAATCGGTGCCGATGAAAAAAAACACGCCCATTTTCAGCATACTAAAGAAGCCAAATATAAAATGGTCTGCGATATTGTTGACAATCTGGATAGGTTAGAATATGATGAAATCAGAACACTCCTAAAAGAGCTTTTTAAAGAGTGTGTGTGGGATGGGGAGGTACTTCATGTTAAGCTATAATTTTTTTCTCTTTTTTATTCTGCGACCGGTTGGCCGCATTCGCAAAGCACTTCGGATCAGGTCTCGGATCGTCACCTGATTCTTCCCTTCCACATTGGCATTGCGCGCTTCCATTCTTACAATATTTTCCACATTTCGAATCTGAAGTTCCGCCGAATCTTCAATCGTAATAATTCTTTCCGATGCAGGGATGTAATTCGACAATATGTTTAAAAACGTCGTTTTCCCTGCTCCGGTTCCGCCTGAGATAAAAATATTGTATTTGGCTTCCACGAGTGCTTTCAGATATCTGTCTGCCTCTTCCGTGATTGCCCCCATCGCCACAAGTTTTTCCATCGTAAGCGGATCTTTCGGAAATTTACGGATTGTAATCACCGGCCCCTCTAATGCGATTGGCGGCATTACAATATTCACGCGCGAACCATCCGCCAATCGTACATCTAATATTGGGGTAGATTCATTGACAATACGATTCCCCTCGGATGCAATCTGCTGTGCGATATCCTCCAGCCGCTCCACTGAATCAAACGTCAATCCGGTTTCGTACAGCCTTCCCTCTTTTTCCACAAAAATGTGATCCGGTCCATTGATCATAATCTCCGTAATTTCGTCCGTTTCAATCAATTCCTGCAACACATCCAGTTTCCTCATCGAGTTAAAAATTTCTCTTCGCATTCTTTTCCGCTCGCGGAATCGCATATACTGTTCCTGTCCCATCTCCGTGATCGCACGGTCAATCGCATCGGCAAGGTATTTTTCATCCACTTCCACACCGGTAGGCACCTGCTGTAACACCTTTTCACGAATCTTTTCTTTCATCGTCTCCATCTCCTGCACCTCCCAGTAAATAATTGTTCATTTCCTCTACATTTCTTGCTTTCGGAAATGTCACTTCACAAAACATAATCTTATCCCAGACCTTCTCGCGCTTTTCCGCAATACAATACTGCCGTAAAACGTGCCTTCGTATCGCAGCCAACAGTCCATCCTCTAATGGCATCAAAATATCGTCCGCCTGATCAAGAAGTTGAAACGTATACTCAAAAAACTGCCCAACTTCCACGATCACCCGGTCAAACAATGTCTGTTTCCGCAAGCCGCTCATCATACTTTCGATCTCCTGTCTTGTAAAATCCAGTAAATCCTTATAATGTGCCGCCGGCGCAAGAATCGATATTTTGCCATACGGATAAGCAAGTGTCCGGAGCGCTTCTTCGGCTTTCCCATTTTCAACAGCCAAAATCCACTCTGCCAGTCCCTGATGAGAAAGAGAGGGCGTTTCCTTTAACTCTTCCGGAAAAAATACCGGCACACCGCACATGCTGATATAAAGCACTTTCGAATACTCCGAACACGCTATTGCTTCCTGAAGCGCCAGCCGTGTTTTTTCTTCTCCGCCCTCCGGCGAAAATATGCAGCAGATCCGCCCCTTATTCTTTTTTTCCTCCTTTCCGTTCGGTTCCATTTTTGTAATTTCACAAAATTTCTGCCAGATAGCATCTCTTTTTTGATACATAAAGATTTCATTTTCCGCATCCGTTACCGGCTGGTTGGAAAGATAAATTCCTTCTTTTCCAATTTCTTCCAAATATCTCCTGTCATCAGAAATCACAATGGCTGCTTCGGAAATTTCCATTGGTTCCTGTCTCTCGGATATCACCTTAATTTCCACCTGTTTTGACAATTTTTGCCGAAAATACGTTACAAATCGTTTCGCATAATCGGAATCTGTCAGATAAATATAACAAATTTTATACATGTTCCACCTTTCCCTATGAGCCGATACAGAGACAAATGCAGTACCCAAACAAAATGCAGACGGAAAAAGGAATCACTGCCTCTTCCTCCCAATCCTTTGACGCATAGTAGGGAATCAGCTTTTTTTCTCTGTAAACCTGTTTTATGTAACTTGAAAAATATAGGAATCTGCGAAATAAACTCCGCTTCCTGAGAATCTTGAGTGTAGAAAACAAAGCCCCTGCCAGCAGTGCATAAAACACTACCCGGGCACCAAAAACAAAACTATAATAACTACTAATAATGGAAATTAATTTGATATCTGCAGCTCCGAACATCCGAAGCAAATAAAAGAAACTACAGACGATAAGAGGAATGATACAACCTGCCAGAAAATATACCGTTCCAAGCAATCCATAAGTTACAAAATTATGGTATAAACTTAGTCCAAGTCCCATAATAATTATTATATGGGGAACTCGATAACAATATAGGTCGCAGATCGCAGCCGGTAACAACACAAGGAAAATCATAGGTTGATTTTCGATGTTGTCACCCCCTCGATTTGTTGTGATTCATATACTAGCACGAAGTGTCGATTTCTGTCAACAACTTTTTTCAAAAAATTGTATTTTTTTTGGGGGACAGGTTATACTCCTACTATAAAATTTATTTGCAAAGCGCGTAATTACGCGGGAAATGAGGAAATTATGAGAAGGAAAAAAGATCCCCTTTATCAGGCGAAGCAGGAACTGCTCCGCGAGATTGAAGAGGTAAAAACATCGTTAGCCATCGCCCATTCTAATTTTGACAACGTCAACGATCCGGATCTGGTCGATAGCTGCATCTATGAAATGCCCGCCATTCAGTATAAATACAAATACCTGCTGCGGCGTATGCGTCAGTTTGAAGGAGAGAGTACACCGATGCGTTCCATCAGATAGCGTGCATTGGTTGTCTTGCACTGCCCGGAACGGATTTTATGGTCAAATACAATCTGATCCCCTTTGTAATTTTCCGTAAAATAATAGTTACTCACTTTCTTTTCCGGCACTTCACAAAGTTCAAAATCATGTGTTGTAATAAAAGTGATGCAGTGTTTCTCTGCCAATTTATGTACCACCGCTTTGGCACCAAAAAGTCTGTCATTGTAATTGGTTCCCTTAAAAATCTCATCTATAAATACGATAAATGGGATCTCATTTTCTTCTGTATTTCCGGCATAATCCAGCACTTTTTTTATCCGCAGGAGTTCTCCATAAAACGTGGAGATTCCCCGGCTGATATCATCTTGTACACCAATAGAGGTAAAGATCCGCATAAACGGAGCGTGAAACTGCTGTGCATTTACATACGTTCCCGCATACATTAAGACAAGATTCACACCGATCGTCCGCATAAAAGAAGACTTTCCGCTCATATTCGAGCCGGTTATGATAACAATTTCTTCTCCACAGGAAAAATCATTGGCAATACATTCCACTTCCAGAAGTAACGGATGTTTCATTTCTTTTGCAGAAAATGAAATGTCTTTTGTATTTTCCGGCATACAGACCGTATCTTTGCTCCATGCAGTCCCTGCAAGTGCCATGATCAATTCTATTTTTTCAATGCTATCCATTGTCTCATATAGGATTTCACTGCCTTCTTTCATCGTATTTCGATATAAAAAGACAAGCAGCGGATTCAACACAAATACCACATTAAATAGAATATTGGAAAACATATTTTCTTTGGCATAATAAAACGATGCGATCGTGCTGATCCGGTGCATAGTGTTTTTTCCAAGACGTATTTTTTTCCGGCACCGGCACAGCATATCCTCTCTAAATTTCTCT
>ENA-OPFT01000529-OPFT01000529.1-human-gut-metagenome-genome-assembly--contig:-NODE-529-length-22657-cov-2.173701_pt1 | contig 22657 bp, 20 predicted proteins | sample MGYA00241714_ERZ501560 | MGnify/ENA primary metagenome ERZ501560 (study PRJEB25962, sample SAMEA2042392) | human gut metagenome | biome: human gut; feature: human-associated habitat; material: faeces...
TATGCTAACCACCAAACCTATTTCTTGTTTATATGAATTATATGGATTTACTCAAGCCTTGCAATGGCGATATCCCTGCTTTCTTTTTTTGCTTTCTTTTTTGTTTTCTTTTTTGATCTACTTTAATTTTTACTTTGGAGCATAAAAAATCCCCCTTCATCGGGAGCACTGATCGTACTCACCAACAAAAGGGGGAGGGCTAACATATTCAAACCAGTTTTTAATCATTTACAATTTTGTGATCGCATAATTCTCACTATATAAACACACACATATTCACTGCTATGTAGTGCTCCCGTAATTGAATACTATAATAAATAATTACATGATCAAACACCACACAAATGCTTATATGAATATCAGAAATCCCAGGAATGTTATTGTGCCTGCTATATTTCCTGTGCCCACAAGCTTAAATGGGATAAGGATGATGAACAATGGCAACGTATTAAAAATACATGCCCATGCAGGAAGGGATGTGCCTCCTGTAACTACCGCAATAAACAATGTAACCATGAACACAAGCAATGCCACATAACCAACATACATTGTTGAGATTGTTTTCTTGAAGAACTCAACTATTGCCTCGTGAGCAGCGTCGGTTCTTCCGAGGTTGATATAGAACCACTCGATTATTCCGCAGAACACATGATGGGCAGTGATAAATATTATAAATGCGGCTCCTGATATCAGCATTATATTTGCACTGATAACCGAATACTGTCTCATCCAGTTGCTCAAGCCATAATACCCCACTGTCATCAAGGCAATAGCAACCACTCCGAGCATTATCGATATCATAGAATATCCTGTAGTAGCTCCTTCAAATTCCTTTGAAAGATTTTCATTATCATTTAAGTATTTAAGATTGATCCTGTGCTTATCCTTTGTATATGCCAAGAACCAGTCACACCTCTGACACAGCAGATGTCCGATCATAGCTATAAGCATACATACTTTCACAGCTGTCATTTCAAATCCCCCTGCATGTATTGGCACGTTTTGGCGTGCTTTCCTATTCCAGATGTCATTTGACACTATCATGTCTGGCTTCATTTTTCATAACTCATTTGGCGCTATCAAGTTAGTTATTGCTAACCATTTCATTAAGTACTTTATCTCACAAAAGTCACTACGTCAAGATAGTAACTATTGAAGTCCGGCAAAAATTATGAAAATTTAACATTTTCAATTAAACTTCAATATTCCATGGTTAGAATGACAACATAAAAGATAAAGCAACACCAAGATATAATTGTAAATAGAAGGAGTGAATGATCATGAGAAAGAAATTTTTATTGGCATGTGTAGCCGGAACAGCGATGGCGATATCTCTTACGGGCTGCGGCACAGAGGATACTACAAACACATCAGCAACAACTGATACTACAAATTCAACCGAGGCTTCACAGACTCAGGTTACAGGAAAGGTTTCATCTATTTCCGACGGAACGGTAACACTTGCTCTTGGTGAAGTTGATGAAAATGCCGGTCCGGGACAGGGCGGAATGCCAGGATTTACAGAAAGCGGTGAGACACAGACTATTGATATAAGTAACGCGACAATAACCAAAGATGATGAGACCATTGATATGAGCGACATTGTCGAGGGCGATATACTGGAGGTGACACTTGACGCCTACGGCGACGCAGTAACCGTTGAAGTTATAACCCTTCAGGGTCCCGGCGGAGATCAGGCAGGTGGCGGTCCCGGTGCTGGCGGTGCTCCAGGTGGCAACAGCTCAGGAACAGTAACCCAGGGTTCAAGTGCAACTACACTTTCTGAGGATGGAACTTATTCAGATGAGACATACACCTCCACAGGGGATGATGAAAATGCTCTCCGGATAGACAACGCCACTGTCACCCTGGACGGTATAACCATTGACAAAAGTGCCGGTGCTACCTCAAGCACCGAAAATGGCGACTTCTATGGTGTGAACGCTACCCTCCTTGCAACAAACGGTGCAACGGTCACCATCAAAAATGCAACTGTAACCTCATCTGCCCAGAACGGCAACGGTGTATTCAGCTACGGAAGCGGCACTACAGTAAATATATCTGACTCAACCATAACCACAACTGCTGACAACTCAGGCGGTATCCAGACTACAGGAGGTGGTACAACCAACGCAAGTAATCTTACAGTAGATACATCCGGCAACTCTTCAGCAGCAATACGATCTGACAGAGGTGGTGGAACTGTAAATGTGGATGGCGGTTCATATACTTCAAACGGCTACAACTCGCCTACTGTATATTCCACAGCAGCGATCACCATAAAGGACGCTACACTTACAGCTAACAACTCAGAGGCACTGGTAATTGAAGGACAGAACTCCATAGACCTTGAGGACTGCACGGTATCCGGCAACATGAGTGATACCAAGGGCACCAGCTCAGATGAAAATGGTGCACAGGTTACATTTACCGCAGATGATCAGACATTAGAGGGAGATATCAGAGTGGACAGTATCTCAACTCTTAACATGACCCTTAGCGGAAACAGTACATTTACAGGAACTATTAACATTGATGAAAATGAAGAAGGAGGTGAAGCAGTTTCTGACAACGCTGTAGTAACTATAGAAGAAGGCAGCACCTGGACACTTACCGGTGACTGCACTATAACAAGCCTTACAAATAACGGAACCATCAACTTCAACGGATATACTATCACTCTTGCTGATGGCACCGTATTAAAATAAATTAATTTGATTTTTCACAAAAACTCACTTTTAAAATAAAAACTTCCCTATAAAAATTGAGCAGACTGTCTCCCGGTGTCATATGGTTAAAAATAACATCAGGAGCTACCTGCTCATCCTTTACAGTAGTGAAAATTTTATCGTATCATTATTTTGTATCATTTTTAATAGACACAATATAACTATCAAAATCTCACGACCCACGACTTAATACCAAGTATATAAATAGTACTTATTTTATATAGTAAACGTAATTTTTCTTTCTTGGGGCAGGGGCTTTAGCGGGCTCTGCTGCATAACCTAATGCACAGTGACCTATACCTTCATAGTCTCCCTCAATTCCAAGCTCCTTAAGAATCTGCTTGCCAAAGTCTGAGTCGAACTCTTCCTTTGCACGATGGATCCAGATACTTCCAAGTCCAAGACTCTCTGCTGCATTCATCATATTTCCAAGAACCAGTGAACCGTCATACAGATAGGTAGGCACATTTCTGTCTGCCAGGACAATAAGGATAACAGGTGCTCCGTAGAATGGATCGAAGTCCTCTGCCCATGCAGGGTTTATGCTTCTGTTTGCCCTTGATATCTCGTCTCTCTTTTCCTTATTTGTCACTGCAATTATTATAGGGCTCTGGAGTCCCCTGCCTGTTGCCGCATAGGTTCCGGCTTTTATTACCGCCCGGATATCTTCTTCCTTTACCATATCAGGCTTGAAGCTTCTGCAGCTTCTTCTTGTTTCAAGTACCTTTAATGTATCATTCATTATAATTACCTCCTGTCAGATCCACACCTCCAACCATCAATGGGATAGTTATTGGTTAAGCTTTATCACTATCCATAGTTTATCACCATAGTCACTTTGTTTCTATAGTTTTTCTTCTTATTGTTTCAATCAACAAGCCTTTCAAGAACCCTGGCACCACCATCATCATCATTTGAAGTGGTCACATGATCGGCATGGGCTTTGACCTCCCCAGGAGCATTTGCCATGTTTTGGTATCGTTACCATATTTGTGATTTTTTTACTGGCTATGCAGTTTGTCTGATAGCCAGTTCAAGCTTCAGTTTCTTTCTAACTGATTTCTTCTTGTCTCCACCAAGCTGTCTTAATAATTCAACAGCAGCAAGCCTTCCTTCTTCCTCTACAGGCTGTTTTATGGTTGTAAGCGGAATCTCTATCTGAGTCGCAATAGGCTGGTCATCCACTCCCATAATGGCAAGATCCTCAGGAATTCTTACTCCTCTCTTTCTTGCTTCAAATACCATTCCTGCCGCCACCTGATCACTGCCCGCTATGACTGCGTCCGGCCGAACATCCAGATCTGCATATTCCTCAATGAACTTCTGTCCATCCTCGAAGGTTTTTATCCTTGTATATACAAATGCTGGGTTTGCAACCATATTGTGGGCACTTAATGCTTCCGCATAACCCATGTAACGATCAGTATTGATATTGACACCTACAGGCTGTATCACTACAGTCCTTGTGCCTGCACAGTAGCCGATTCTTTCGTATCCTTTATTTATAAGATACTCTGTAGCTTCGTAAAAGCCTTCGTACTGTCTGCCCTGGATGGTTGAAATACTCTCGTCACTGTTATACTCATTGCATATGACCAGACTTCCATATCTGGCATATGACTGTATAAATGCCGGATCATTCTCCAGTGCACATAATATAACGCCATCTACATGATGAAGTTTTAACAGGTTTAAAGCTTCTTCCTCCAGCTTCTTCTCTCCGTAGGTCTGGATGATCAATGTCTTGTAATCATGTTCCCTGCAGGTTCTTTCTATAGCATTCACCAGGTATGCAAAAAAGGTATTGGTGATATTAGGTATCACAACTGCTATATTCTGTGAACCAGAGCCTCTCATCTGTCTGGCTGCCTGCATTGGTGCATATCCAAGCTGCTCCATAGCCTCCAGAACCTTCTGACGCTTCTCCGGGGAAACATGAGGATTGTCATTGATGACCCTTGACACTGTTGATACAGAAATACCGGATAGCTTCGCTACATCTGAAATCGTTGCCAATTAAATATCTCCTCTGCTGTTTCATTTCTAATATAGTTTCATTATACTCAATTTTCATGGGTTGTCAACAGGTTTTTGGTATCGTTACCAAATATTTTTAAAAATTTATTAAAAAGATTTAATTTTGATATACCAAGACCCGGCAGTGATAAAGCTTGTTTTGCAAGTTTTATCTGTTTACATGTCAGAAGCTGTGGCATTTCATCATCTACCATGGGAGTAATAATCCGATTCTACATATATCCTTCTATAAACTCTGCTATTTTTTTCAACTTCCCCGATTGGATTTAACAATTCCACAATAGCATTTCCATCCCGGTACTGCACATAAATCCGTGCTCGTCCATCTGCCATCTTAAAATCATCCGCAAGTTCACCGAAGTCTGCTATCTGCAGCTTTTCTGCCAGTGAACACTGTAATTCATCTTCCGGGTTTTCCCATTCAGTAAGCACCACCCCATTACAGATTGCCCGATAGCTTGCCGAGGATGCTTGTTTTCCGTCTCTTTCATATTCCTTCATAACCGAAAGTACGTCTCTCCGGATCGAGTCTGCCTGCAGCATATCTCCGTCAATCTGTGCTTCAAAGACATATTTTGTTGTAGATACTGCAAGATTAATGGCAATTGCACATACTGCCATAAAACAAATTGCAAATATAATTATATTTTCAAGATTCCATCGCTCTTTTCTTCCATCATCAGGCTCCACGTCATCGCGATATTTATCTTTATTTTCTTGTTTTCTCATAATCCCGGCAAGAACGATCCAGAGCAAATTTAAAACAACGCATATAACATACCAAAAATAACAGGTTTCCTTCATAAAATTCCATTTAAACAGATATACCGTATCAATCACCATGAACACACAAAAAATAGCAATATATATACATGCTCCTATTTTACTATGTTTTGCAAAAAGTGATGTTTCTGCGTCCTGTATCCTTACAAGCTCACTTAGTTTATCTCCATACTTCTTTTTATGCTCCGGAATTTCATAACCATATGCTCTTAGTCGGACAAAATACAGCTTTGCGAACAAATATACTCCCCAACAAGGAACACAAATAAGTGCTCCCGAATAAACTGCCATGATATACAACACCTCTGTGCCCAGTATCTTCAGAGCTGACATAACCAAACCTATAAGTAAAAGCACAGAAAATATAATTGCACAACATTTTGCTGTCTGTGCAGTTGCCTTATCGTATTTTATTTTCATGCTTCTCCTCTTTCTTATTTTTTTTATTTATGTGCTCCTTAAATATCATTATTGGTAACATGGTAACACCTTCTCTATAAAAATACTTTATTTACAGAGATTTTGCAAATAAAAAGATAAGTCTGCTACAGCCTTAACAAAAAACCTGTCTCGTAGGTTCTACAAGACAGGTTCTCTTCTTATTATTCACGGTATTCAACTATCCGTGTCATTCTCTTTCTTGGTCTCTTGGCCGGAGCTTCCGCCGAATGTCCCACAGCCACAATGCCTATCAACTGATCCTCTGTGTTCAGGTATTCCACGATGTCGTTATAGGCGAAACAGGTATTTGCGATCCACAGAGTTCCCAGATCATGCTCTGTTGCGGCAAGTATCATATTCTCAATGGCTGCCCCTATGGACAGTGAGTCACATATCTCAACTATCCTCTTCTCATTATCTATGGCTGTAAATGGCGTCTTTCCGTTTGTATTAAGTACAACTATAAGACACGGTGCCTCATCCATAACTCTCACGGTATTCTCTGCGTCCGGTATGGCAAATGCCCACTCAGGCATAAGAGCGTGAGTCTCCTTCTCATTTTCAATGCCCTGACGCATAACCTGAACCAGCTCATCCTTGGCTGCCCCCTTAAAAACTATAAACTTCCAGGGCTGCCTGTTCTTGGCTGATGGTGCCAGGGTCGCCGCGTATATCATTTCCTCTATGATCTCCTGAGGTATTTCCTCCGAGGTGTATTTTCTTATACTTCGTCTGTCGTCTATTGCCTTTATCATGGTGTGCCTTTCTGGTAAATCAAATCAAACATTTTTACGCTCTCGTTAAGCCATCTGTATATTAACGCCCGCTTAAACTTTAGTCAATTATAATTTACTAAAGTATAGTTGACTAAAACGCAATCAAAAAGACACTCACATTATGCAAGTGCCCATGATGATTTTCTATATTAAAATGCTATTATTTCTTTTCCCTGAATATGCTTCTGAAAATAAGTCGTACAAACGGTCCGCAATAGAACATCTGATACAACAATGCCATAGGGAAGTTCATACCCCATGTCTGTATAAATGTTCCGAAGGATCTGTTTTCTTTGAATAAGATAGTTGCAATAAGGCTCATGAGCGGACACATGATACAGCAGATACATATGGAGATCGCATATGTTATGAACTGTGGGCGATCATCTGGCCGCATAACCTTGAAAGCTAACATCCTGGCTAACTTGCCCACCACGAAGAACTCCAACACGAATGCTACCGGTACCATTATCGGCATTTCATGAAGTGCCATAAGAAATGTCTTTCCTGTCACACCTCCTGTGTTCAATGCTACATTGTAGACTATCATTCCATAGACCATAACTGTAGCCATGATGATTGTGAATATGGCGTCTTGAAATTTGTTTTTTGGCATAAAAATACCCTCCTTTTGATGATTGACACGATCCGTGTGTTTTCTTTTTAATGTGTCATTTAGCACGTTCTTATTATTGGCACGACTATGTGCTCTATTTTTTCGTGCTTCATCTGACATTTTCTCGTGTTGTTCGTTATCATCCAAGAAGGGTTGTACGTTTCCAATTAATATTTTTATTCACCGAAGCCACAACTATATCATACTTTTCATGAAAATGTAAGTATTTTTTTATTTTCTTTTATTGCTAGATTTTTTCAGTATTGAAATCATCATGAGGTGCCGGTACGTTTCATGATATTTGACCTGTTTTCCTATCTTCCATATTTAAGTCATGCTTTTGGGGATATTTTCTTGACCTATTTTAATGTTTTTTATTTTAGGTCATTTTTTTCTGCCGTTTTTCATGACCTGTATTATCATCTTCAATTTCCAGGTCACTTTTGCCTGCAATTTTCCATGACCTATATTGCCATTTCCGATTTTCGAGTCACTTTTGCCCTCAATTTTCCGTGACCTATATTGTCATTTCCAATTTTTAAGTCACGTCACCTCATATCACTTCATAAATTCAAGACTCAGAACTGCCTCAATTATCTGATCCATGCCCCGCTTGATCTCCGGATCTATGTTCTTCATACTGCGGTAGAATGTTACGATCTGGCCAAATGACAATTTGAAGTCTGCGGCATACTCATGATTGAGATTTTCAAATATGGTTTCAAAAGCAAGCTTCATAGTGTCATAGCTGATGTTCTCTACGCCCTTGGTGGTGTTAGTGTGAAGACGTCTGCTGATATTGGATAATCTACCCTCCACGAAACACTGTCCGAAGACCTCCCATGTTGTGGGATTATGCTCTCCGAGAGCAATGGAATTGCTCTTCACAACCACATAATCTGTGTTGTTGTTCATCAGGACTCCCACAACCGAGTCCGTCGGAACTATAGTGGTAAGCTTCTCTGCCATCAAGGCAAATTTCACCTGATCATACTCATCTTTTCTAAATCCCGGTCCATCAAAATTATATATCTTCTTAATCCTGTCAAACAGAGAGCTGGCTGCCTCCATACATGCCGCCATGGCAAGGTTGCCACCCTTTGAATGTCCGCACACATAGAGCACATCATCCGGGTAAAGGCTGACATTATCCAGGTATGAAATTGCCAGGCTGTGGGTTGCTGTGGGATACTGGTATGCTCCTCGCATATTCTCTATCCAGCCTATCAGGGCATAGTCTGTTCCCTTGTAGCTGACTGTCACATTCTTTCCCACTCTGAAGGTCACTGCCCCGAACTGGGTCTTGTCACTCCTGAGATTTATAAAGTTGCTCACACGCATATTCCCATATCTGACAGAGTCTTTAATAAGCATTAACAGCTCATACACCTGTGTGACCAGCCCATTCTCCATATTCTCCGAATAGGCTTCAGAGTATGATATAAACTCGTCTATGTCCTTTTCACCTTCAAATGATGCTGCAGGAACATACGCTAAAACTGAACACAGCAGACAATCCATGACATTCCATGGAGCATCTGCTGTATCAAGATGTCTATAATACTCAACATAATCAAATATTGTATACATTCATAACCCCTTATTTCAACCAATCTGATCAATTCGTCTCTATAATCAATATATACAAAACCTCGCCTACTATGTCAAGGTCTTATATCAAGCCCATACATCAATTCTTTATATCAATTCTTTATATCAAGACCTTATATCAAGATTTCATAGCAAGGTCTTATATCCGCACATTATATCAAGATTTTATAGCAAAATTTCATATTAATATCTTACATCATTAGTCTACGCCCCGGCCTTACTTACCTTTCCCTTTACCGGGTAACCCATCTGACGTCTGAGCTTTCTGCAGGCGTAGAAGTAGGTCGGTATCAGGAACATATCAGCCATAAGCCATGCAATAGGACTTCCGAGGCTTACGCCTACGAAGCCAATAATTGGCACCAATCCGAAGCCTGCGATGGATCTTGCCACCATCTCGAATACCCCTGCAAATATAGCCACACCTGAAAATCCCATTCCCTGGATAAGGAACCTGACTATATTCACCAGTGCCAGCAGGAAGTAAAAGCCTGTATTTATAATAAGATACATGTGTGAATTTCTTATGATCTCTGTTTCGCCGCCGCTTACAAAGAGCATGGACAGCTTGCCGCCGAACAATGCCGCAATAGCAAATGCTATAACAGAATATCCTATACCAAGTATAAGGCAGGACTTAAGTCCCTTTCCTATACGTTCAAGCTTGCCGGCGCCCACATTCTGACCTCCGTAGGTTGCCATTGTTGAACCAAGGGCATCAAGAGGACAAGCGAAGAAGTTACCAAGCTTGCTGGCTGCAGTCATGGCTGCAACTGCATTTGATCCCAGAGTATTCGCAGCTGTCTGGAGAACAACACTTCCGATGGCTGTTATGGAATACTGTAATCCCATAGGTACACCCATGTTGCAGAGCTCCAGTGCCATATGGCCCTCAAACTTCCACTCACCCTTACGAATACGAAGTATCTCGAATTTCTTCACCATATAAACCAGACAGGCAACACCTGATACTCCCTGGGATATAACTGTAGCCCAGGCTGCACCTGCAACACCCATCTTAAGACAGATAAGGAACACAAGGTCAAGGGCGATATTTATAACCGAGGAAAGGACCAGAAAAATGACGGGAGTCTTGCTGTCACCGGTTGCCCTTATTACGCCTGCCACTATGTTATACAGGAATACAGTTGGTATTCCAAGGAAGATGACAAATATATAATTATAGGCACCGTCGATTATATTGTCCGGTGTCTTCATCAGTGTAAGTATGTCTCTGCACAACAGGGCTGTCACTACAGTAAGTATAATGGAGAAAACGATACCAAGCCACACACAGTTTGCCACGTATTTACGCATGCCCTGGTAATCCTTTGCACCGAATTTATGGGATACAGGAATTGCGAATCCATTACATACGCCCATGCAGAAGCCTATGACCATGAAATTTATACATCCGGTGGAACCCACCGCAGCAAGATCATCTACACCAAGATAAAGTCCCACTATCATGGTATCCACCAGATTATACAACTGCTGAAACAACAGTCCGAACAGAAGCGGAACGGCAAAATTAAGTATCAGTTTCATTGGTTTTCCATTTGTCAAATCTTTTGTCATAATTGCGTCCTTTCATATATTGTCTATCAATCTTCAGATCCGGAGCTTTAAATTTATATTCCCGACTGCAATAGCATATGAATTTCCGTTTGCTGCCCATTGGAATTTTATCCAAAATTTATCCGGATTTATCTTTTCTTTACAACCTCATGAATTTATAACGCAAATAACAAAGAAATGCAATAGAGTATTTTCAATAAAATCATTGAAATTTTTTAGATATTTTATCAAATATCTACTTCCGCACCTTATCTCCCATTTCTTGTCTTCTATTCCTTGTCTTCTATTCCTTGTCTTCTATTCCTTGTCTTTTATTCTTTCTCTTCCATCACACTCATATACGCCGGTCTTATGATCTTGCTGGCACATATAAGCTCCTCTATTCTGTGGGCACTCCAGCCCACAATTCTTGCAATGGCAAATATCGCCGTGTAGAGCTCCTGAGGTATTCCGAGCATTTCATAAACGAACCCGCTATAGAAGTCGATATTAGGACTTACGCCCTTGTATATACGTCTCTTCCTGGCAATAAGCTTAGGTGCGATCTCTTCGATGTTCTGGTAAAGGAGCATATCCTCCTGTCTGTTCTTCTCAACCACCAGCTTCTCCACATACTGCTTGAATACCCTCTCTCTCGGATCTGAAAGTGAGTACACCGCATGACCCATACCATATATAAGTCCCTTGTGGTCAAATGCCTGCTTCTCCAGTAATTTGTCAAGATACGCCTCTATGGCGTCCTTGTCTGCATAGTCATGGACATGGTCTCTGATGTCATCCATCATCTCCATAACCTTGATATTCGCACCGCCGTGCTTAGGTCCCTTAAGAGATGACATAGCCGCCGCTATAGTAGAATATGTGTCTGAACCTGATGAGGTTACAACTCTTGTGGTAAATGTTGAATTGTTACCACCGCCATGCTCCATATGAAGAATAAGGGCAGTGTCAAGAACCTTCGCCTCTACAGGTGAATACTTCTTGTCAGGTCTTAAGAGCATGAGAAGATTCTCCGCAGTGGAGAGTGTTGGATCCGGATGATGGATGAACATACTCTGTTGCTTCTCATAATGATTATAGGCATTGTAGCCGTAGACTGCCAGAAGCGGGAACTCACTTATAAGCTGTATGCTCTGCCTTAAGACATTTGCAATGCTGGTGTCCTTGGCCTTATCGTCATAGGATGCAAGAGTAAGTATACTTCTGGTCATGGAATTCATTATATCCTCTGATGGTGCCTTCATTATTACGTCTCTGGTGAAGTTAGTAGGCAGAGTCCTGCAGGCACCTATAAGCTCGGCAAATTCCTTCTCTGTCTTTTCATCCGGAAGATCTCCCATGAGAAGAAGATATGCTATCCTTTCAAATCCCAGCTTATCCTCTCCCAGAGAAGAGATAAGATTCTCAACCTTATAGCCTCTGTACCACAGTCTACCGTCAGCAGGAACCTTCTGTCCGTTCTTTATAGCTGTGGAAGTAATCTTTGAAATATTTGTAAGTCCCGTAAGGACGCCGTTTCCATTCTCATCACGAAGTCCAAGGTTTACTCCGTACTCATCATAAAGACAGGGTGCAACACTGTCATTGTCAAGGCACTTATCCTGTGCCCACTCTGTGAATTTATTAAGCCTCTCCATCATCGTCGCCTGCCGCCTCCTTACTATCTATTCCCATCTCCTCAAGCTCGCTGTCCATAACCGTCTCAAGCTGCTTCATAAGATTTAAAAGTTCAATAAGATTTTCCTTGCCGAACCTGTTTATTACTTTTCCATAATATTCCTTTATGATCTCCCTGTTATCCTCAAGAAGCTTGTGTCCGTCGGCAGTCATGGTAACATATGTGCCTTCGCTTCCGTCACCATCGTGCATCCACTTAACAAGGCCACGCTCCTTAAGCACCCCCACCATTCTTGAGGTCTGTCTTATGGTAAGTCTCATCTTTTCTGCGATATCCTTAAGGTATGACTTCCCCTGATATATGTCTTCTTCACTCTCTGTATTGTCGATTATGTGAAGTGCAATATAGTCCGTAATGCTTAACCCCTTATTCATTCCAGCCTTGTTAAAAAGGTATCTCCTCATCATAAATTCATTTCCAAGTTTAAGTATAGATATATCTTTCTTCTCTTCAGCCATCATATCACCCCTTTTTGACCAAATCATTCAGCTTCATTATTCTATTGTTCTCGTTTTATGTTTATGGGAACGTTAGCACTCAGAGTCCATGAGTGCCAATCCGAACTATAAAAAAACGCTTCCGAATGAAGCTGTTTATAACATGTACCTTATCATTATAGCTTTTAACTGAAAACTCCGTCAATAGCTTTATGATTATTTAATATGTGGCAAACCTATTTATGGATTGTTAATATTTTAATGCCATCCTGATAAGTCCCAGCACCAACAGATGAGCCGGGTAGAAAATATAGAAAAAATATTTTGAAAATTTGGCAGAACGACCTTCCTTAGGAGCACACTTTCCCCCATAGCAATACACGATCACTACTCCTGCAAGGATTATTCCTGCGCTGTTTCCAAGGGAATATAAGATATTATAAAGAACCGGACACTGTCCCAGCCTGCCGGTAAAATTCATCACGCCAAAGCCCGCCGCCGCCACCAAAAATGCCATTCTCCTGCGTGCCTTAGACTCTCCTGCCCATATGAATAATAATACAAATGCCGGTGCAAATAATGACCAGTCACAAAACAGTGACAATAACGCCAGCATCGACACCACACCAAATCTCAGATTAACATCATAGATACAGTCAAATGCCACCAGTATGAGATAGCATATAAACAGAGAGAATATCATGTTAAGATTATGGAATTCCATCACCCCTTCTCCTGAAAATGCCATCATGTATGGCACCTGGGATACCAGGGCAAATACTCCGAGTCTCACACCATACTTTCTCTTTGAGCTTGTATAACCATATCCTTCCACCAAAAAGAAGCACATGGTTATGGCTGTCAGGTAGCCAATATCAGTGAATATTTCATAAAGAAAGCTTCCCTGTATGAGGAATATATACGCAATGTGGTTTAACACCATGGCAGCCACTGCCATATATTTTATAGTTTCACGATGAAGCTTACCTTCGTCTTTCAAGTCCCTTTGTTTCATAATGCTTATTCTTCTCATCATACATCTTACGATCGGCAACCTTCGCCATATCGTACACGGAGTCCCACTTCTTCTCGTCACTGAACACATAGCCCGAGGATATTACCATGGAACTTACATGCTTGCCATGCCATGACGCAATCTTCTTATCGAAGTTCTTCTTTAACTGGGCAAATTCCTCATCCCCGGCAAATACTATGGCAACGAACTCGTCTCCGCCTATCCTGTACACCTTACCATTTTCACCATAGCACCGCGTCATGCAGGAAGCTGCCCCCTTTATAAGCTCATCACCTGCAGCATGCCCCCTGGTATCATTTACCATCTTAAGTCCGTCAACGTCCATTGATACATATACGAACTTATCTGTCCAGCTTAACTTATTATTTATGTCGTCCTCATAAGCACGTCTGTTGAGGCAGCCTGTAAGCTCATCGGTGTTGGACAGCCTGATCTGCTCATCACGCTCAGCCCTCGCCATAAGCAGTCTTCTGACAACCAGATACAGGACTACCATTGTTATTATCAGGTACGCAGCCATCACTGCCATAACTGCCAGTGTATTCTTGTCATTTATAGCCGTTTCATACAGGATACCTATAAGATAATCCCCACTCTTTTTAACTACACTGTTATACCTCTTGCCCTCATACCGGTAGTTGAAACAGATAGTTTTCCCATCTGTTATTACATCATTTATATAATCAGCCTTGCTTATTGTACGACCTATCTTACTACTTTCCGTGGCGCCACGTATAATACCTGTATCTGCATCTGCCACGTATATATGCATACCCTCATAGGTTGGCATATTCCCTACAACTGCAGAAATCTCATTCTGCTTAACCTCTTCCAGAAGCCTCACAGGCTTAATGCCAACCTGCACCATATGTGTTCCTTCCTCATTCCAGGTAATGGCATACATCATTTCCTTACCTTCTGAGGTATTCGGCGTAACATCCTGACACATGGTCAGTCCTTTGTCCTTAAGCATAGGCTTGAAAAAACCCATCTGGTCTCCCGAATCAAAACTATAACCATAGTACTTGGGTATAGTTCCGCTGTATATGGTTCCTGTTGCATCAAAGATATGTATCTCGTCAACTGACATAAGGGTTGCTATCTTGTTAAGCTCACCTATATCCCGCTCCGACTCCGGCCTTGAATCTATCATATAAGAAACTGCCCTTGCGCGAATCATATAGTCGTTCTTAAGCGAAGCCAGCATCTCCTCTTCATTTCTCCGGTTCTCGTCTATAATACTTATTACCTGATCAAGGAGTACCTTGGATGTTTTCTCAGAACTCTTATTATTAATATAAACCAGTATTCCAAACTCCATCAACATGGCAAATATCACCACAAGCACTGACGTTACGATCAGCTTCCAGGATATTTTGTTTTTGATTTTTTTCTGTCTCTTCATACCCCATCACCTAAATTATTTATTGGCGCAACCTGCTTTTATTATGAATTGTACCACCATTATGTATCATGGTCAATTTAAGAAGCTATGAGTGTATCACAATTATGAAGCGATGAATGGACTACAATTATGAAGCTATGAACGGATCACAATTGCTTTGCTCGACTTATGTTCTATACTCTGTCACGCTGTCTGGGGCATACCCACATGATAACCTTAGGATTACTATTGGACCTTATGGCTTAGTGGATACATGTTTGTGCTTAAATATTTCATTCCGTTGTCGGCAAGGGCAATGATTATATTCTTGCCCTTATTTTCAGGTCTCTTAGCTACCACTGTCGCTGCATATATGGCTGCGGCTGCCGACTGACCTAAGAACACACCATCTGTCCGGGCAATCTCACGTCCTACAGCGTAGGCGTCCTCACCCTTAACATCTACACACTCATCATAGTCAAATCCAACGATGAACGGAGCCTTTGCGCTGTCAGGAAATCCCGGATCGCCAAATGGTGCAATACCATCTATAGTCTGTGGATCCTCAGATCCGCCCGGTCTTGATGTGACATCTGCCTGAACGGCAACAATCTTCACATCAGGATTTTTTTCTCTGAAATATTTTGATAAACCTGTTATGGTTCCGGCAGTACCACTGGTTGCCACAAGGATGTCAACCTTGCCGTCGGTATCTTCCCAGATCTCAGGGCCTGTGGTTGTGTAATGAACTCCCGGGTTGGCTTCATTTGCAAGCTGGTTTATGAAATAATGTGGTGTAGGCTGTGCATCGCAGTATCTTTGGATTGCTTCCTGATAAAAGCCTGTTGAGAAGGTTCCATTTGCGAATGCCTCAGGGACCCCCGGCACATCAAACATGCTCTTAAGCTCTGCACCATATGCCTCCAACATCTTCTGTCTCTCCTCTGATTGTCCCGGCTCAAGGAATACAGTAAGCTTGTAGCCCCTGCTGGCTGAAAATGCAGCAAGTCCGATACCTGTATTTCCTGATGTATTCTCTACAATAGTATCTCCCGGATGGAGTATTCCCTTCTCCTCTGCCGCCTTGATCATGTTAAGTGCAGCTCTGTCCTTTATGGAGCCTGATGGATTGAAGTACTCCAGCTTGCCAAGAAGATGTGCCTCTATGTTGTTCTTTTCCTGATATTTTACAAATTCAAATAATGGTGTATGTCCTACCAGTTCTTCAATGTTCTTTATAATGTTACTCATGACATATCCTCTCTTTCGTTAGTTACTTTCTGTATAAGTCTTTGTATGGATCCTCCAGGTATGGCGGAAGGTAATCCCCGCCGCTTATATACCGGGCAAATGCTATAAGTGAAGACGCGCAGCCTGCTGATCCATGATACAGTCCTATGTACGGATCTGAGGTCTCCGGCTCGTGCCTGTTCCATGCCGTGTACCAGTTTCTTAATTTATTCCTGTAAGTAGACTCACCTATGATGGTCTCTGCCGCATCATAAGCCGCACTCAGGTATCGGTCATCCCCTGTAAGCTTGTGTACGTTTAGAAAATGCTCCAACATTCCCGCTGCACCACAGCAGTAACAGTTGGTACGCCAATATCCCTCCGAATGCTTCGCCGGTGCTCCTGTGGCAAGAAGTCCGTTGGTAAGCTTCACCACAAAATCCTTGTACCTTTCCTCACCTGTGATCTCATATAAGCTGTAGAACAGCCTTGAGGTTCCCACAGGCCCCTGACACACTCCCAAGTAATAAAGATCTGTGAGGTATGTGTCGTTGTACCTCACAAGAGCCGCCTCACCATCCTCTGAGTAATCGGCAATGTTCATTATGTACTCTGCAGCCCCTTTTGCAGCTTCTATGTATTCTGACAAAGGTAATGGTGCCTTAACCTCCCTGTTGCCTGTCCCGTGTTTATATACCTCCGCAAGAATGTATCCACAACCTGCAGCACCATATTCAAATCCCGGAAAATATCCCCCCGGCTTGCCGATAGTTGGAAATGTCTCTGTAGGCATTACATACCATCTGTAACCGCCGTCAGGTGCCGGCTCCTTCTTATCCAGTATGTAGGCTGCCGCCTTAGCCGCAGCCTGTATATATCTCTCATTACCATAGCGTTCATAGGAATCAACAAGATACAATATCAGACCGCCTTCACCGATGATCCCGTAATCGCCGTACCAGAATAATCTGCCATTTTCTTCATTTGCAGACAAGATACAATCATCAGTAACCCTGACGGCAAACGTCTTATACTCCTCGTCTCCTGTGATCCTATATAACTCCGACGCCAGATATCCGCCACCTGCAGGGCCGTTCAAATATCCTATATAAGCCCCCTGCAGATAAGGTTGATCGGTAGTAAAATCTTCTTTTCCTTTGTAATTCTTCATAACGTATGCTGCTCCGGCCCTGGCTTTCTTAAGCCACTCCTCCTCACCGGTTGCAACATAAAGTCTCAGGTAAAATAACGCAATACCAGCTGCCCCGCCATAAAGGCTTGTGGATTTCAAAAGCAGAGCGTCTTCATCCACCTGTTTTCCCGGCAGCACATCCCAATATTCTTTATCTTTATCTATATGTCCGTAGGTTTCAAGCCAGGCTGCTGATTCCAGAGCAACCTCAACAAGCCGCTCTCCGGTAAGAGGCTCGAAACGCCTTATCCAGTTTTTCTTGCTCATAATGTATCCTTTCTGTGCTTAAATACATATATACCTATCTTCTATCGGTCTTTGTATATATGTATGTCCTCTACTTATCTTCCTAGCATTTTAGTAGGTTTATCTGATAAAAAAATACTACCATTCAAGGCAGTATTTGTATAATCTGAATTTTTTATTATAGGTTATAGGGTGAGGCTATATAATACTAGTAATATCTAACCTCATGCTCCACCAGCTCATCACCTTCATATCTGAGCTTCAAAGTAAAAAATCTCTGCTCATCCTCAAGAATGATCTTTAAGAATATGGCGTCTCCTGTCCAGGTTGGAAGCTTAGGAACCTTCTTCTTGTCTATCCAGGCAAGGTCTCCCTCGTCACATATCTTAACTTCGCCGATGAAATCATCCGCAGTGAACAGGCACATCTGCTCCGGCTCACATTCATTGCTTATAAAGGTGATAAGTCCACGAAATCTGTAGGAAGTAAGAGTAAGTCCGGTCTCCTCCTTCACCTCACGAAGCAGGCACTCCTCCGGTGTCTCTGCATACTCTGCGTGTCCACCGACGCCTATCCATTTGCCCTTGTTTATGTCCGTTTCCTTCTTGGTGCGATGGAGCATAAGGTAGCATCCATCCTTTTCTATGTAGCATAGGGTTGTCATTTTCATAATCGTTTCCTCTTTAAAATCAGCGTAAGCATCTAAGTGTATCATATATTGTAACAACATTTATAATCCGGATAACGTCCGCATTACCAAATCTACATCCTTATTCTCCAACTCCTGAATAATGTGCAGATACGTTTTTTGAGTTGTGGTCATACTGGCATGCCCCAGTCTCCGGGCAACGCTGGCTATAGATACCCCTGCAAACAGCAAAAGTGATGCGTGGGTATGTCTTAATCCATGTATGGATATTTCTGATATTCCACAGTTTCTGCAGTGCCTGAGAAGTACATCATTTACCGTAGAATTATATATCTTATTCTCACCAACAAATATAGGCTTGTCGTCAGGCATCCCCTTAACAAGTTCTGAAAACTTAACAACTATCTGCCAATCAATCTGAATTTTCCTGACAGATGAATTATTCTTTGTAGGAAGAAATCCTCCATCTCCCTTATAATCCCACGTTTTACTTATAGATAATGTCTGCCTTGAAAAATCGAAATCACCCGGAGTAATAGCAAGTGCCTCTGAGAATCTCATTCCCGTCTTTGCCACAAGCATAATAAACCAGTCCCAGTTAGGTTCTTCTCTTATATCAAGATCTGCTATAAGTGTATGCAGTTCGAATTGATTCAGATACTTTATCTTCTTCGCCCTTGGAGTCTTTCCCTTTATGATAGCTTTCCTTGTAGGATCCCTTTCAATAAGGCCTTCATCCACAGCATCAAGTACAGCCCCTTTAAGCTGATGATGAAAATCAAGGGTAGTCTGCCGTTCATGTTCCCTGGCATAATCATTTAAAAGCTGCTGATAAGCCGTCCTTGTAAGCTCGCACACCTTTAGTTCCGGTGCAAGTCTCTCAACCCATTTCTGTGTCATAAGATACTTAGACATTGTTGCATCTCTTATTGCATCCTTTTTGTATACATCAATCCACTGTCTGTAGTATTCATAAAAGAGCGATTCACTGTTCATATCATTTAGCATAAGCTACCTCCATTCCTCTTAAGCTGCCTACGCTGATATAAGCAAATGAAATAGCTGCTTTATATTACAGTTTCTGTTAGTTATTCACCAATGGTTCAATCTCTTCCTTCATCACATTCCTTAACTCAGCAATCATCTTGGCATAATACTTAAACTTTGGAAGTGCATTGTCACAGTTCTCTTTATAGCCGGTATAATCTACTGTTGCCTTTATAGCACTTTCATTCGGAATCTGCCCATTCCTATAATGCCTTGCCGCATACATAACGTCTTCCTCTGACGCATGCCATGTATCACAAAACTCTGCAACCACACGATGTATACAATCATTCTTCATATTCTCCACAATATTTAATATGGATTGACCTCTGTATTTAGTTTCATCTTCTTCAATTTCGTATATGAGTCTTGCCATAATGTCTGCAATCTTGGCGTTATCCTTACGGAGTTCCTCAACATACTCTTTGGCTTCATCTATACTCTTCTGCCTTTGTTCCGGAGTTACAGTCACATCATCATCCGGAGTTACTATATTCTGGATCAGGTTGATAATGTACTCATAATCTATCTTGGTGTTACTATATGCCATAAGCTCATAGTCAAGCTCAACAGGATTTATGCCATCTCCATCAGTACCCTCCGGGTCCGGCTTTATCTCTTCCTTAATGTTCTTGTAATGGCCGACATAATCCTCATATTCACTCTGGCTGATTCCATATTCTTCAAGCAGGCTGTCGTCATATTTTGTAAATGATTTCAACTGAGCAAATAACCTGTCAAATTCCTGGAATATTTTCACAAATACAATCTTTTCTTTGTCAGACAGGCTTGCAGAAGATGCCTCATCGGGAGTTGCCGCTACCGCCCTGAGAGCTGCCAGTGATTTCCTGAAAGCTTCATCGACCTCATCCCATTCAGCCAGCAATGTCTCCTTAGTTCCACCTGCCGAGTAGAGCTTTACCGCATTATCAACGGCTTCCTTAAAAAGCTTAGGCGCCTGAAACGTAACAATCTGTCCAAAGGTCTTATTCTTGTCAAATATACGATTTGTCCTTGAAAATGCCTGGATCAGATCATGCGGTCCCATAGGCTGACGATCTATAAATATTGTAGACATGCATGGTGCGTCAAAACCTGTAAGCAATCTGTCCACAACAATAACCAGATCCAGCTGCTCACTTCGTTTCTCATACATAGGATCCTTTCTTGCCAGCCTCTTATTAAGGTTGCCGTTATAGGTCTGTATCTGGGAAATATCAAACTTCGTTCCGAACATGTTATTGTAATCATCAAGGGACTGCTTCATCTTGTCCTGATTCACATGTGAATTCTCTTCATTCTCAGTTACGGAATATGTAATAGCAAATTTAGGGAAATCCGGAAGCACCTGCTTAATCCTGTCATCTATCTTAAGTTCAGTCTCCCCGTTCTTAACCCTTGTAAGAAGGTCATAGTACTTTTGTGCGATCTGGATTGAGCTTGTTGTAAGGAGTCCCTCATAGGTCTTTCCTTTACCATTCTGAAAGCCCAGCTTGCCATAAGATCTGTTAAGGATCATATCTAGCACCCTGAGCATATGTGTCTCATTATCATATATCGTCTGATCTGTCTCATCAACCATATTTTTAGGTCCATTATGCTCCACCTGGAATCCGAGTACTGCCTTGTCATGTATCGCATTCTGTATTGTGTACCGATGTAATCTTGCTCCATACAATTCTTCGGTTGTACGAGGCAGATCTCCCATCTGAGGATATGGATTCTCTGCGAATCTAGGTGTTCCTGTAAATCCATACCAAAGTGATCTGTTAAAGAAACGCTCTATCTCACGCTTAGTCATTGGTGTAACTGCCCTATGACACTCATCAACTACAAATGCAATCTTAAGGTTTCGTATTTTATTGTATTCCGGAGTCCCCTCCTGCAGTCTTTTTGTGATCAATCTCTGTAATTTCTGTATTGTGGTAACGATAACCTGTCTGTCTTCCGATTTCAGTTTCTTTTTGAGATCATCCACATTATCTGTATTCTCTACACATATAGAATCGTTATTTGCATATGCCTGAAATGCCTGGCTTGTCTGGGTATCCAGATCTTTTCTGTCTATCAGGAAAATAGTCTTGTCAAGGGAGGGTATATCCATAAGCAGATTTCTTGTAGCCTTGTAGGATGTCAGGGTCTTGCCTGAGCCTGTGGTATGCCATACAAATCCGCCCTTTCCTACTTTTGATGCTTCCCTTATGGATTCTATTGCATGGATCTGATATGGTCTGAGAAGTATCAACCTCTTCGCATCCCGGTCAAGCACCGTATACCTGGCGATCATCTCATGTGCCTGAGGTATGCTTAAAACACACCTTGCAAAATCTATATAATCTGTAACGGGATTATTATTGCTGTCCAGCCATCCGCTTACAAATTTCTCATTCAGCTCATTATCACCGGCTGCAGAGAAATATTTCGTATCCACGCCATTACTTATAACAAACATCTGCACAGCAGAGAATATACCTGTGAATTTACCCTCACCGATATATTTCTTTATCTGCCTGAAAGCATCCATATATGAGTGCTGCTTATTCTTAAGCTCTATATGTATCATAGGAAGACCGTTGATCATAAGGGTTACATCAAATCTTCTGTCCCTTGTGCCGTCAACGTCTTCCGCCGCAGCCAGTGCATTATACTGATTTATAACTTCATATACACTGCTTCCGCCTGCTATATGTTCATGATTCATTACAACAAGATGGAGTTTTTCTGTGCCTCTCTGCACATGTACCTGTACCTTGCCGTTCTCTCCCACAAGCCATTCTCCGGCCTTGTAGAATGATGAGAATTGAAGCTGGTTCTTCACCTGTTCAAATTCAGGATCCGATAAGCTCTCACCATTAAGCCTGTCTTTATTATTCTGCTCAAGAATATATCTGAAATTGTTCCACAGATCACTTTCAGACTTCAGATCCGGTCTATATGTCCACTGAGAATCCCCATATACCAACTGATTGATTAATTTCTCTTCAATTAAAGCTTCTAATTCTGCCATTATACCCCTTCTCCTAATATTGAACGTCAGCCCATTTAAAATTCGCCTTCGGCAAAGGGCTGACGCTGCATGTCTGGTTTTCATATAAAGCCTGACACATTAGTCTCAGCTATTATCTATGATGCTTATCTTCAATGTATTAGTTCTCTACATTGTTAGATCTATATACAAGTTCATTAT
>ENA-OPFT01000530-OPFT01000530.1-human-gut-metagenome-genome-assembly--contig:-NODE-530-length-22644-cov-2.255877_pt1 | contig 22644 bp, 17 predicted proteins | sample MGYA00241714_ERZ501560 | MGnify/ENA primary metagenome ERZ501560 (study PRJEB25962, sample SAMEA2042392) | human gut metagenome | biome: human gut; feature: human-associated habitat; material: faeces...
GTTAATCTTGTTTTTCTGGATATTGAAATGAACAAAGTAAACGGAATCGAAGTAAAAAACACTTTGGAACGTACAAATCCGTCCACCTTCATCGTTTTTACGACAACACACCACGAGTTAATGCCAGAAGCATTTGGACGTAATGTTATCTCTTTCCTAACAAAACCATTTACCGAACGTTCCGTAAAACATTGTTTAGATAAAGCAGCTTACCTCACGAAAGATTTTTTTCCAATCATTATTGATGAACATTTTTCCGTTCTCTGTCAGGACATACTATATTTGCACGCAGAAAACAAATACACTGTTTTTTACACAACAGATGGAAACACCATTTCTTCAAGAGATTCTTTGACAACATGGAAAGAAAGATTAAAGGAATTCGGATTTTGTTCCATTTCACGAAACAGCGTTATTAACCTTAAACATTACAAGAGAACGTTTCAGAAAAAAGCCGTTCTCACCAATGGAATGAGATTACCTGTCAGCCGCCGTTGTTTACAAACTTTGGATAATAATTTTAACTCTTATATGATAAACCGGGTCTGACAATGTCCCCCTTACCGCCCCAATATTTCCTCATAAATCCTCAGATCCTCGTCCTTAAACACATTGAAAACCACTCTTTTCACCCGGTCGTCATTTTCCAAAAATTTCCTGACCGTGTCTACGGCGATCTCCGCCGCCCGTCTCTGTGGGAAACGAAATACCCCCGTGGAAATACAGCAAAAAGCAACACTTTCCACGCCGTGCTCTGCCGCCAGTTTCAGGCATTCCAAATAGCAGGACGCCAGCAGTTTCTCGTCTGTGGCGGTCACTGTCCATTGGACGATCGGGCCGACGGTGTGAAGGATGTATTTTGCAGGGAGGTTGTAGCCGGACGTAATTTTTGCGCCGCCGGTAATGTAAAAATAAGGGATCCTCCCATATACTTTACAAAAATCCTCGCAATTTGCCCCCCTGGCGTTTTCATGTTACATTACATTTAATACTTACATCATATTTCGAACTATTGAAAGGAGACATAGCTTATGCTGACGAAAGACGAATTACCGGAATGCCCGGTGGCGACAACCGTGCAATTGATCGGAAGTAAATGGAAACTGTTGATTTTAAGAAATCTGCTTATGCGCCCGATCTTAGATGCCATGCAGGAGTGGGGAACCAATTATAAAAAGATAATCACATGCGAAGATTCTAAGGAGCTGGGATAACCTCTCAGCTCCTGCTTTCTCCATTTTTTCTTGGCCCCAGCATTCCACCGAGCATACCGGCGAGAATGCAGACCAAAAGAGTTGTCAGCATCGCCGGGAACATAGCGGATATACTTTTGTTCCACACGGCGCTGACACCATAAATAATAATAAAATATGCCAAGCCAAAAAGACCGCCCATCAGGTAATGCCGGCTGTCTTTTTGTGCGGAAAAAATCATTCCGCCGACAAAGGAAGCGATCGCATACACCAAAAGAATCGCGCCTCCCATATGTTCTACGGAAGCTTTGGTCTGATACAGCACAAATGCCACAACTACCAAAAGAAGCGCCGTCAGCACAAACGAAACAAGAAACCCTTTCAAACGTCTCATTCTACTCTCCTGTCCTTTTCTATTTATTCTTTACTATCTATATGCTCTTTCTGTTTTACATATGCCAGCAATTATGCTATAATAGGAATACTATAATAAAAGAATAGAAGGTATGATTTATGAGATACATTGATCTGCATGTGCATTCGAATTGTTCCGATGGCACCTTTTCCCCAGAGGAACTTGTTGTGCTTGGCATCAAGCAGGAACTGGTTGCGTTTGCGTTGACGGACCACGATACGATAAGCGGCGTAGAACGTGCCATAAAAAAAGCGGAAGAATTTGACAATAAGATTCAGGTGATCCCGGGCATGGAACTTTCCTGTAAATATACAATCTCTTCTTCCCAATCGGTCGAAATACATATGCTCGGATATCCATAACAAAAAGCTCACTGATACATTGGAAGATATTTCCAATGAACGTGATGAAAGAAACCGGAAAATGTGTAATAATCTGCAAAATGCCGGTTTCCCAATTTCGTATGATATGCTTTGTGAACGCTTTGGCGATACGATTTTGACACGTGCGCATTTTGCCAGACTGTTGCTGGAAAATGGCGGTGTGCCATCACTGGATTATGCGTTCCGTACCTGTCTGTCTTCCGACAGCCCGTATTTTGTCAACCGCGAATATCTCACACCAAAAGATGCGATTGATCTGATCCGGTATTCCGGTTCTCGCACACCCATTGCTTTATAAATTGTCCGTCAGCCAGATCCGCGGGTTATTGGACGATCTGACCTCTTACGGACTTTGCGGAATCGAAGCGATTTATTCCAGAAACCGCGGTACAGACGAAGCATTCGTTCGCAAACTTGCCGAAGAATATCATCTGTTCATCACCGGCGGTTCCGATTTCCACGGTGCCAACAAACCGGATATTGAACTCGGACGCGGCACCGGCAATCTTCGTGTTCCGGTTATGCTCTTGGAAAATTTACGATAACTTCCTTTTGAAGCAGCGATAACATATTGGTCGCTGCTTCTGTTATATTTTTCGAAGCAATGATCGCAGAGATCACTGCCGCACCACTTACTCCCGTGCCTGCCAGTTTTGTCACATTTGACAGATTGACGCCGCCGATTGCAACAACCGGGATTTTTACGGCATTGCAGATTTCACGCAGGGTATCGATCTCTACGTGATGTGTTCCTGCTTTCGTCGAAGTTCCAAACACATCGCCGACCCCCAGATAATCTGCTCCCTCTTTCTGCGCCTCGATGGCAAGCTCTTTATTGTAAGCAGACACCCCTATGATCTTATCCGGCCCCAGAAGTTCCCTTGCCGTGTGTGCCGGAATATCACTCTGGCCCAGATGAACCCCGTCGGCATCTACTGCCATCGCAATATCGATCCGGTCATTAATGATAAGCGGAATCTCATAGGCATCGGTAATCTGTTTTACCTCTTTTGCAATCTGTAAAAATTCCCTTCCTGCACAGTCCTTTTCCCGGAGCTGTACAACTGTTACACCCCCTTGTATAGACAGTTCTACTGCTTTTTCCAGTGTTTCCGCGGACATCAGATCGCGGTCCGTGCATAAATATAATGTATAATCGACTCGAGGTTGCACTATTTTTCTCCTTCCTTTTTTTCCAATTCCTGTTCTCCCACCTGATGTTTCAGTTTCTGGATCCGATCCACAAAATGGCGGATGACAGACTGTCTCGTGATAATTCCCACAAAATAGTTTCGGTCATCGACTACCGGAACAAAGTTCTGGTTCAGTACCAGTTCCAGAAGCTCCTCCATCGTCGCTGACACATGAACCGGCTGATTCCAGTTCTCGCGCATGATCTCACAGATATGTACATCATTTACTGCGGTCTCCTGATCCAGCGGTGTGTCACGCAGATGCCACAAAAAATCTCCCTCGGTGACCGTTCCGATGTATTTTCCATCTTCTGATAATACCGGTGCCGCCGTGTACCCGCTGGCACGGAGTTTTAACAGCCCGGCATGTACCGTATCTTCTCCCTCAAGAAAATCTACGGTATTTTTTGGTTTTAATAAAAATAAAAGATTCATACGTTCCCCTCCATTTATTTATCCGGATTCATTTCTTTGGATTTTGCAAGAACCTCTTCCACATCCTGCGCATACTCTTCCCGAATATCGCGGATGCGCTCCAGTTCCCCGATAAAATCCTGCATGATTCCTGTATTGTAATCAATCTGGCTTCGCAGTTTCTGACGACGTGTGTTCAGGTCATGACGCACTTCGACCATTTCTTTGGGTTCAATGATCGCTTGTACTTGAGAACACCAGATTTCCGCATCTTTTACACCCATCTTTTTTAGTTCCGCAACTAAAATATCTTTTTTTTCGTTGAGCATATACACGCTCTCGCGCTTGCGCGCCCATTCTCTCTTCGCCCGCTGATACTGGTCATATACAAATTCCAGTTCCGTCGCATTGCGCACGCGGTATTTCATGCACATATAATCAATGGTGCGCGTATTATTGACATATTTTATCTTCACGCGGTTCAAAAGCGCGATCGCACGGTTGCACTTACGCTCTGTGATCACCATGTCCGTGCGGTTGGCACGCGCTTCCCACATGATGACAAGCAGTACCAAAAAGGCAAACGCAGCGGTCGCGATAACCGGCACCGTAACATCGACTTCAAATGCCAGACGGATCGTCAGCATCAAAAGCGCAAACACCAGCAGGATCCCCGCCAGCACTTTCGATACGACCCGCAGCGTTCCCTGTTTATTGATAATATCGCGTTTATCTGATTTGAGCAGCTGCTTTTCACTTTCCAGCTGGCGCAGATCATTTTTTACCTTAATCTGGTAATCCTCAAATTCTTTTAACTTCTTCACGTCTTCGGCTGCCGTCGTCTCAAAATTTTCCATTGCCTGACGCTGTGCATCATTAAACTTATACCGGCGCTTTTTCAGATAATCCCGTTCCTTCATCAACTGATCGATCGCTGAGGCAGTCTGAAGAAGAACAACCTTATCCTCATCCAGTGCCTGATCCATCAGCTGGATATCTTTCAGATGAGAAGTCACCTCCGCATACTCTTTTTTGATCTGCTCATTCTGGTTTTTCGCTTCCCGAATCCCCTCGTATAACCGCTGTATATAATCAATACGCTGTTTTTTATCCTTTATGTCAACCTGTTCTTTTTCTGCTGCCGAATCCTCTTTGATTTCTTTTTCAATCTTCTCAGTTTCCAGCTCCGGCGGCAGCATCTCTTCTATTTTCGGTTCCGCTTTTCGCTTGCGAAATCGTCCGAATATCATAGTGTCTGATTCCTCCTTATTTTTGCAATGGCTCTTCCAGCGATTCCTTGATCTCACGCTTTGCACGGGCAATACAGACTTCGTCAGAATCACTTCCCTCCGTGCTGCATGCCTGCTCCCACGCCTCACAGAGCGCCTTCTTTTCCTCTTCGGTTTTGCCTGCCGCCTCACATTCGCGGTCAAACGTCTCCTTGTCATCACATGCTAAAAGTACATATAAATACTGCTGTAACGATTCCGGTCTATGATTACGCGCATACGCTTCTTTAAAGCCATCTGCTGCCTGACGGAACGAAGATACGTGGAACATCGCGATTGCCTGATCGTGCAGCACATCCCCGTACTCTTCCGTACTGAGTTCCTTCGCCAATGGACCGTGCAGCAGGCTTTGATATTCCTGAAAACTTCTTCCATATCTTCCGGCTTTCAGATAATTGTCCGCCTTCATCCAGGCTTTTTTCGCCGGCGGAAGATTGGAAATATTTTCCATTACTTCAACCAGAGAAAAAATTTCTTCTTTTTTATAATAATCACAGGCACAAAGCAGGGTAACCACCAGATCCTTGATATTGTGGTGCTTGCGGATAAGTTTTTCCATCTTCAGCGCAAGGGTGCGGAGATGCACCTGTCCTTTGAGCCAGTAAACCAGATTTTCGTCAAAAAATTCCTCTGTCACTGTGTAAATATTATGATACATATAATAACACAATTCTTCCAAAGAATAAACAGGAACTTCTGAAATTGGGATAATATATGGCTCTTTTGCCAAATCTCCCTGACACAATATAAACATATTACCACCTGCCTTTACACAATGATCGTCTCTTCCCAGATCCGATGTGACGATGGAAAAAAGCTGCCAAATCCCTTGTCACGGATCGTAAAAATACATTTATCTACACCGGCAAACCGGATCTGTAATCCGATCCGTGCTTTGCGGTCAAGCCGCCCCTGAATCCCGTCCATCGGCAGGATGTGGGTATGTGCGCTCTTGTCCCTCACGTGATATACTCGGATCTGTAATTCATCTTCTCCATCCGAGATCAGATCCACTTCATAATCTACCTGATACCACGGCGTCCCGGCTTTTGCCAGCATAATTTCCTGCGCTTTCGCATTGGTGTACGCCTGCATCGTAATGTTGACCGGTATCGTATCTTCGTCCATATAGAGAAACGGTTCCATCTTCCTTTCACCGCTGTACTCACGTGCAATAAAGCAGGCACCAAACACATACAGATTGTTACCCCGGAATACATGCCGTCCCACGCACAGCTGTGTCATAATATCATCGGCAAAGCCATCCGTGAACCCTTTTCCAGTCATATACACCGTCGTAATAACCTGTCCATGCAATGCCCCTTTTACCATCGCTTCCACTACGGAACCTCTGGCATTTTCTCCGCTTTCCCCATTCTCTTCCGGAACCGGCTCTTCGAGCATTTTTACATAATCCGGATAGGTTTTCTCCATCACTGAAACAAACGGCGGATGCTGATTACGATCTACGTGCATTTGAAAATACGTAATCTCGTGATCTTCATAATCAAACAATCCTACCTGATTGACCCAGAGATCTTTCTTCTGATTCATAACATAATAAACAAAGCACTGCCGGCGGTCTACTACCATCGCACGATCCTTGCCAATACCAAGTTTTTCCAGTGCCTGATAAATCTGGCTGATAAACCGGAAATCCCGGTATTTTGTCGTAACGACCAGACGGCGGATCATTCCTTCCGGGTACTCACGTCTCGTAAAGGACAATATTTTTTGAAAATACGCAGCCAGCACATTGACGGGATCGGTCTCCACACCGGTGGCAAAGATTGGCTCGCCTTTTACAATTTTTTCCAGGAAATGTCCGATTGTCTCCTTGGATCCCGGTATCGTAACCACCGTCGGAATCTGCGTGTTCTCGGTTTTATCCCGTGGGTCGAATACAAGTTTCGGCTCTTCGCCCTGTGGCACAAGCAGCGCCAGTTGGGAATTTTCGTCTCTCAGATCTACTCCGATATATAAACTACGTTGGCTCATCGTCTACTTCGCCTCTCCTTCCCACGACAGTGGCTGCAACAATGCCCCACCATTTTTTTGTTCCTTCAGTTGCCGCAGCATGCGGTCATATTGTGCCGCGTCGTTTTCCTTTGCTTTGCTCATTTCCTGAAGCAGCCGGTAGAAAGACGGCTCCGCAGAAGGATCTGCCTCCCCTCCGACAAGCTCTCCGGTTTTCACCGGCACATTCATATCCCCTTGGAAAATACGATACTCACACGTCTCACCGGTAAATAAAATCGTCGCAAAACAATAGACATCCGGCAGAATTTTCCGCATCGGCACGAGCTTTTCTTTATTAATCTCAATATAGACATCGCCTTTTCCTGCCGCGATCCATTCGATCATCTGCGCATTTTCAATTTCAAACGGCACTTCCATCTTGCCCTTAAAATCTTTCATAAAGGCGAGATACTGCCCCTTTGCCACACATTCTGCCAGCTGAAAACGCGTCCATTCACATTCATTAGCGGTCAATGTCTCCTGCGCCGAAAAATATTTCAACATAGCAAGAACAAGCACCGGATTCTGCGTTGCCAGCCCTTCTTTTGCAATACGGTTTTTCCATTCCACCGTCAACGTAAGCCGCCCGGTCAGATATTCATAGGAAATTTCTGCCAAATATGCTTTTACCAGCGTGCGATTGTCACCATACTCATAATATTCTTCAAATGGCTCTTCAAATGCCGGCAGTTCCGCTCCGGTAAACAATGCCTGTCCGAGAAGCCGCTCCAACGCGCCATCGCGGATCTCCACACCACCTTTTTCTGCTGCCCGGTAAAACTCCAGCAGTTTTTTCGTATCGCCCATATAATAATTTACCAGATACGAAAGGGTCACTTTATTTTTTTCTCCCTTATCATAAAGGAAGTCACAGATCCGCATATAATACGGATCGAATTTTTGCTGTTTTTCCTCCAGAACCCATGTAATGAGAAGAAGGATCAGCTTCGGTGTACATTCCGTCAATTCATATTTACGGAATACCCCGAGCGCATCCTCATTCATCTGATACTGGATCATCGTTTGCAGGATGCCAGCCTGACGCTCCCTGCTGATATAATGGAAATCGATATCCCGGATGACTTCTTCCAAAAGCGCATCCTCGCCGATGGATTTGTAATAATCATACAATGTCAACAATCCCTTATGCTGGTATTCCACGCCAAGCACGTCGCTTCGCACCAGTTCATGGATCAAAATGGCTTCTTTCGTACTAATCTCCATATGTTCCATTAAAATTTTGGAAAACAGGTGCAGTTTTACCAAAAGAGAATCTGCTCCATACTGGTAACACATCTCTGCAAAGTCATCCAGATGGCACATTTTTTCAATCTCATAATCGACCGTTCCGGCATGATAATAGCCGTTGTCATCGACAAAATAAATCCGGTAATTTGGCGTTGCAATATGTACAACAGCCTCGCCATCCTGCATCCGGTAATTCTGCTCTCCGCCCCCTTCATCGTGTACTACGGCGACACGCACAATCGTCTTGTCCGTGCGGCATACAATACGGTGGGCAAAGATAAATTCCGGCAGTTTGTCTGCCAGCTGTGTAATATCCTCTTCTTTCGGCAGCAATTCATTGTATAAATACGCAAGTGTCACATTGATCTTTCCATTTTCTGCCTGTTTTATCACATAGTCGTGGATTGCAGTTTCATAAACCGCGTATTCCTGCGGATGCGTTTCCCGGTTTTCCACAATGTGTCGGAAAAATTTCGCCTTTACGGAATCACGCAGATGGTTTTCATACTCAAAATACGAATACACCGCCGGATCTAAATTGGAAAAATCTTCCTCCCCCAGCGAATACATATAATACTCATACAATTCCGTAAGCCGGAGATGATGTTTTACCCCGAGTTCAAACCATTTGAGATACTGCGGTCCCTGTTTTTCCCCACGAATGAGCAAGGCACATATACTATGCAGTGTATCTGTCGTATAGAATTTCTTATAGCATCCCATCAAAAGGGCAAGGATTGCCGGCGTTTCTTTCTTTTTCTTTGCCGCCAAAAAAGAGATGGCAAGCACTTCATTTTCCGTCAGGAGATCGTAACGCAGAGCGAAACGACAAATTCCGACTGTCTGTGGGTCAAGCCGTACGAGCAGATCCGGCTCCTGCAAAAGGATCATTGCCTGATACAGATACAGATACGGACTGTAACATCCATCCGCCCACAACTGGTTCAGATCTTCCCAAAGCCCCATCACATTTTCCTGATAATATCCCATGCGCTCCAAAAGAACGGTACAGAAAATGTGCTGATAGCCGTCTGACTGGTATTGACGGACTTCGGAGTAAAATTCATCTTTGTCCAATTCATTTTTCGTGATCTTACATTTGATATACTGGGTGATCAGATAACGAAGCACCTGTTCCATCGATGCCCCCTCTTCCGGTTCTGTCACTCCTGCCGCCAGATTGAGATATTTCTGCTTTCCGTCTTCGTCCTTTTTCAAATATGCGAGATAGCCTTCCAGCACATAGTCCATCGGAAAGCAGGTGCGCAATGCCTCGATCCACTGATCCCGACGGCTGCTGTTCATAATATAATGAAGATGCGCCGTTATCAGCCGTTTCCATTGTTTCTTTTCCTGAAATCTCTTTCCGGCAGGCTTTTTAATTTCCGCTGTCTCGGTCTTTGGTGCCTCCGGCGTTTTTTCTTCCGGTACCGGCTCCTTTTCCATATCTCCGCGCGTCACCAAAAACTCCTTCAACGCCTGTTTCTTGGAATTCTTTTTCGTCAAATGCCGGTACAGCCTCTTATCCTCTAATGTTTCCAAATAGCAGTCGAGAAATTGCCGATGATAAAAAAGCAGAACGGCCTGGTCAAAGTTTTCTTTTGCATAGCGCACAAATTCCGGATATCCGGAAATAGACCGCCCCAGCGAATCTTTCAAATACGACTTTACGATCCGTACTTCATACGGAAGCGTCTGCTCGCCACAATCCGTCACAAGGTACAATACTCCCGTCAATACCTCTCCCGCCTTACGGTTACCGGCTTTTACCCGCACCGTCACATGATTTTCTTCCCCATCAAATACAGGGAAAAAGTCAAAATGAATGTCCTCGCTGGCTCCAAATCCCTTTACTTTTGTTCCTTCTTCATTGGAGATTACCAGCTGTTCCGAACTTTCGCCACCCTCTTCCACCTGTAGGATCAACCGTTCCAACGACAATTGCAGTTTGGGCTGTTGATATCGAAATTTTCCCTGTGCCAGTGACAAAATCTTTTCCTTCATCGTTACCCTCTCTTCTTCGCTATGCTGTACGTTCGATTCGCTTAATTAACGCACTCAGCAGTTTCTCTTCCAATTTTTGACATCCTGTCAGATGATAAGACGAAACCTGTTTTAATGTCTTCATCGTATATTGTAATGCGGCTCCTCTGTCCTTCTGCTCAAAGAAAAGCCAGTACGCAAATACTCTTTTTTCGTTTACTTCTTCATTTCCCTCCAGCATACTGCAAAATGGTTTGCCGTAAAACTGTGCTTTTGCCTCATTTTTCTGAATAATCACATGGTAAAATACCAGTTCCGCAAGCATCGGAAGATCGCTTTTTGACCATTTATCCGGCACATAATTTTCCAGATTGTCAATTACTTTTGACACCTGTGCATAGTCTCCTTTATCCAGATAATGGTAATACTTCAGCATCAAATATTTTTTATATACTCCAAGATCCGTCAAATGTCCGGTATATTCGACATCATTGACTTCAATCTCTGCCGGCTCTGTTCCTTTTTTTATCTCACCATAAATGCGCTGGTATTCTTCCCGCAAAAGGCCCCCCGGATTTTCCCCTACGTTTTTCTTTTGGGTAAACGCAAGATGGACAACGATAAAGCACGTATAGCCAATCATCACGATCGCCATCGGCAGCGTAAACGCGTTAAACGGCATCCGCTTTAACGCAAACAGCTGCAACGACACCGTCTCCGTCACAAAAAGCGCAACTGCCATCGAAAACGCACCATAGATCACACTACGTACTTTCGTAGGTTTCATATCAATCATCTGACATTTTATGTAAGGACGTGGATCACACAGTCCAAAAGAGAAATGTCTACCCGACTTGCTAAGGCGCACCATAAAAAAGATAAATTCGTCAAATTGAAAGCGGAATATCCCGCCGCCAACCAGATTTCCAATGGCTGCCGCCAGACCGATCCCCACATATCCGGTCAGTACTCCCCCCATTATCATAAAAAATTGTGCTACGATGCTCATTTCACGTTCCCGCCTTTCTCCATTCTATAACAAAACAGACTTTCCTATCTAATATTGTATATAAAAGTATCCCTTTTGTAAATAGGAAAATGTCACTGTAATGACTAAAATAGAAAATAAAACCGGAGTTTTAAATCCCTCATGGAAAACTCCGGTTTCATTTTTCTATTAATCATCACACTATCATTATATTGTAGTAAATAACTGGAACATTCCGGCGAGTGTCAAAAATGCAGCAGAAATGTAATCAAATATTTTCCAGTATCGAATTTGTTGTGCTAAAACAAGAAATGCAGCCGTTAAAATTGTTACTAACGCCGGAAAAACATAGGCCTGATTTCCATATTGTACCAGTCCGATTCCCACCAAAAAGGAATCCACGGACAATACCGTCCCCATCCAGACTGCCTCCCACGTCTCGATTTTCTGTGAGAAATCAAGATCGTAGTTGGTCTTTCCTTTTTCTTTTTTTATCTGCCACAATGCTTTCACGCCCATGACTGCCAGCAGGGTTCCGCCGGATGCCTGAATGGCGGCAATTGGCAGAATTTCTGAAAGCAGCCTGCCAAAAAGTACCGCTATCAGCGCCGTCATTCCGGACACCAGCGAAATCATCCCCTTCGCCGCCAGCGGGATCTTAATCTTCTGCGCTTTATATGCCATCCCTACCGCCCACGAATCCACCGTCGCCGACAGGGCAAGCAAAATGATCCATAACATGTGTTACCCTCCTTTCCCTAGTATCATCTTATGTTTTCTTTCCTTTCCGGTGCTTTTTTCCCTTCCTGCCGCATAGACTAAATTGTACTACTGCCAAAGGAGGGCATTATGAATCCATTATCTTGGGAACGCCGTACCCCGAAAGAAGTTCTTGCTCACTGGAAGACATCCGAAACAACCGGACTTTCCGAAAAAGAAGCGGCAAAACGCCAGAGCACCTACGGTAGGAATGAACTGGAACATAAAAAGCCGGAAAGCCTGTTTGTTTCCTTCTTAAATCAAATGAAGGATTTTATGATCATCACCTTGCTTATCGCCGCCTTGATCTCGTTTTTGGTTTCGTACCTGCAAGGTCAGATCGATCTTGTCGAACCGGCGATCATTCTGGCGATCGTTGTTCTCAATGCGGTTTTGGGTGTTTTTCAGGAAGCACGCGCGCGCCGCTCGCTTGAGGCACTCAAAGAACTTTCTGCCCCTCTGGCACTCTGTCTCCGCGATGGAGCCACAAAACAGATCGAAGCTTCCGCCCTTGTACCGGGCGATATTATCCTGTTGGAATCCGGGCACCTGTTGCCCGCCGACGCCAGATTGTTGACAAGTCTGTCTCTTTCCGTGGAAGAATCCGCCTTGACGGGCGAGACTCATCCGGTAGAAAAAAATGTAAAATCATTATCCGATAAAACGCCTTCGCTTGCGGACAAAACCAATATGGTATTTGCCGGAACGATCGTCGTCGGAGGAAGCGGAACTGCCGTCGTCACGGCGACCGGCATGCAGACAGAACTCGGACGCATCGCCGATCTGATCTCCTCCGAAACACCGCCGGATACGCCGCTGCAAAAAAAGCTGAACCACACCGGCAAACTCCTCGGCATACTTGCTCTTGGGATCTGCGTCCTCATTTTCTTTTTAGGCATTTTGAAAAAACAGCCGCTCCTTGATATGTTTATGACTTCCGTCAGTCTTGGTGTCGCTGCCATTCCGGAAAGTCTGCCGGCTCTCGTCACGATCATGCTCTCGCTCGGTGTTGAGCGCATGGCGAAAAAAAATGCGGTCATCCGGCGGCTTCCTGCGGTCGAGACACTGGGAAGCGCCACGGTTATCTGCTCTGATAAGACCGGAACTCTGACCGAAAATAAAATGACAATGACAAAATCGCACTCCCTTGTGGCACCTGAAACATTATTTGAATTTTTTACATTAGCCAGCCACGGCCGCAGTCCGGTAGAAAAAGCCATTTACCAATATGCGGCGGAGCAGCGCTTTCCTGTAAAAATTTGGAAGAAAGATTTTCCTTTAATAGACGAAATTCCGTTTGACTCTAAGAGAAAGAGAATGTCTACGATCCACTCTTTTTCCGGCGGACTGCGCTGTATCACAAAGGGAGCACCGGAGATCCTTTTATCGCGCTGCACCAAAATACTGACAAAAGAGGGGGAAAAAGGACTCAGTTCCCTGCAAAAAAAGCACCTCGGTGACATTTTACAAATGTATGCCCGAGACGCACTCCGCGTGCTTGCCATTGGGTATCGTGATCTGCCGAAAACGTCTCCCGCTTCCGTACATAAAACCTGTGACAAAGACCTGATATTTGTTGGTTTTGCTGCCTTTATGGATCCGCCTAGAAAAGAAGCGCCTTTCGCCGTCGCGCGCTGCCGGCGTGCCGGTATCCGGCCGGTCATGATCACCGGCGACCACAAATTAACCGCTGCTTCCATCGGTCAGGCTCTCGGTATCTGTAAAAATGACAGCGAAGTTATGACCGGGCCAGAACTCGAACAGCTCTCCGATAACGAACTTGCGGACGTGATACCAAGCCACAGTATCTATGCCCGCGTTTCGCCGACCCACAAAGTACGCCTCGTAAAAGCCTTTCAGGCGCAGGGAGAAGTCGTCGCCATGACGGGCGACGGGGTCAATGACGCACCCGCTCTTCAAAAAGCCGATATCGGCTGTGCAATGGGAAAATCCGGTACAGACGTTGCCAAAAATGCCGCCGACATGGTTCTTATGGATGACAATTTTGCCACCATCGTCGATGCCGTCGAAGAAGGGCGCGGAATCTACCAAAACATCAAAAAAGCCGTTCATTTTCTGCTGTCCTGCAACATCGGCGAGATCATGACTATCTTCGCCGCCATTTTGCTGGGACACAATTCGCCGCTGCTGCCGGTTCAGCTTCTGTTTATCAATCTGGTAACCGACTCCTTCCCGGCGATCTGCCTCGGACTGGAACCGCCGGAAAAAGACATTATGAAAGAACCGCCGCGCTCCGATAAAAAAGGACTTTTTGGCGGCGGTGGAATGTTCCGCATTTTCGTGGAAGGCATGTTCATCGGCTCGCTCGCCCTCTTCGCCTATCTCCTCGGGCACAAAACCGGCGGCGCCGATGTCGGAACCACCATGTGTTTCGCCGTACTGTCATTGTCGCAGTTAGTGCATTCCTTCAATATGCGAAGCGCAAAAGAATCCCTTTTTCATATGGGAATCCTCGGAAACCGCAAACTGGCAGCCAGTTCCTTTTTGTGTATCGCGCTGCAATGTGCCGTTATCACGTATGCGCCATTGCAGTTCATCTTCCATACCGTACCACTCAGCCCGATGCATTGGGTTATGGTCGCCGTGTTATCCCTAATGCCGGTTCCCCTGGTAGAGTTAGAAAAAAGGACTGCCTCGTGAGCAGTCCTTAACTTTTCAATAATTCTTCGATTGTGTCCACCACTTTTGCCGAGGCATTTCCGTCGTCCCAGCAATTGTATTTTTTGCGGAAATTTTCATAACGCTCCTCGTATTCGGAAGCATTGTATTGTTTGATATCACGGATCAATTCATCGGTATCCGTCGAAATCGGTCCCGGCATCTCCCCGCGGTAATCAAAATAAAAACCACGCAGATCATTTTTGTATTTATCCAGATCGTACGCATAAAAGAACATTGGGCGGTGTAATATACTATAGTCAAACATGACAGAGGAATAATCCGTGATCAGCATATCGGACACCAAAAACAGTTCCGCGATGTCATTACTCTGGTCAAAATGATAGATAAATCCTTTGTGCTGAAACCAGTCAATGTAATCCATAATGAGGTAATGATATTTAACGATCAAAATGTATTCCTCCTGCAGCGCCTCTTTCAATTTCTGGAAAGACAGCTTCGGGCTGAATTTGTAACTCGAATTTTCATTAAACTCATCGTCGCGGAACGTCGGCGCATACAACAGGATCTTCTTATCCAGCGGCAGTCCCAGACGGCGTTTTAACCGCACGATATCTTCCTCATTGTTCTTCTTAAACAAAATGTCATTTCGCGGATATCCGATCTCCAGCATACATTTGTTGAAATCAAAGGCGCGCCGGAACGTCGTCGTGGAAAATGGATTCTGGGAGATCAGGTAATCCCAGCTCTGCACATTTTTCACAAAGCCCTTCTGATAGGAATCAATATCCGTCTCATTTACCATAAATACATCTTCCATGTCAAGAACCAGCTTTTTCAGCGGTGTTCCATGCCATGTCTGAATGTAATAACAGCCTTTCCGCTTGATGAGCCACTCCGGCTGCCGGCAGTCAAATACCCACACTTTTGCCGTCGCCATATAATATAAGTATCGTAATCTTCCATATCGGAACTGATAGCCATCCCCCGGTATCGGATACGGTTCATTTTCATAAAACCACGTACATTCCCATTTTTCCTGATAGCCATTTTCTACCATATATTCAAAGATATGCCGCGGATTTCCGGAATAACTTTTACCGAGACTGGAGTCAAATACGATCCGCTTTTTATTGACCGGAATGATCGCACACATAATCCGGTACAACAGGATAACCAGCTTTTTTACGATATATCGAATTGCGGTTCTCACATCATTCCTCCGTTTCTGCAAAAGTAGGTTTTGCCCCCTCAAACACTATATCGATTGCACGTTTTGACGCGTATCCGTCATCTACATGACAGAATTTGTCATAGAAACGGTCGTAACGCTCTTTGTATTTCTCCGAAATTTCATCAATGTGGTGCAGAGCATCCACAAGTTCGTCATTGGTCTGTACGATAGGACCCGGAAGTTCGGTATTCATGTCAAAATACATTCCACGGATCTCGTCTTTGTAATCTTCATAATCATACGCAAAGAACAGCATCGGACGACGCAGGTTGGCATAGTCAAAAAATACGGATGAATAATCCGTGATACAAATATCACTTGCCAGATACAAACGGGATACATCGTTATAGGTGCTTCCGTTATATACAAAATCTTCCAGTCCTGTCAAATCAAGACTGTCTGCGATGTAATAATGCGTACGGAGCAGAATGACACTGTCTTTTCCAAACTCTTTGCGCATACGCTCCAGATCCATCGCCAGCGTAAATTTGTATTTTCCTTTGGCATAAAACTGGTTGTCGCGCCATGTCGGTGCATACAGGATAACCCGCTTGCCTTCCGGAATGCCAAATTCTTTCTTCACTTCTTTGGCAATCTCATCCGCGCGCTCCGAATACAGGATGTCATTTCGCGGATATCCGACTTCAATGATCTTCTCACGCGGTACACAGAAAGCACGTTCAAATACATCCGTCGAAAAACGGTTCGCAGAGATCAGATAATTCCAAGCCTTGCCCTGACGGTAAAACATCGTCTTATGATTCTGGCTTGCCGCATGAATATCATCCAAGTCAAACGCCAGTTTTTTCAGCGGCGTTCCGTGCCATGTCTCCAAAAACATCACTTCCGGGCGCTTTTTAAACCACGCCGGCTGTCTCGTATTGCAGATAATGTACTTCGAACGGGACAGATAATATACATAGCGGAGGGTGTGCCGCTTACAGATCGGCGGGTGTCCCTTCATCTCTTTGGCGCGCTTATTGAGGCACCAAATGTAATGGTATTTATCTCCGTATGTATCATATAAATATTCATACAAATATTTCGGGCTGTCCGAATAACTCTTTCCAAAGAAACTTTCAACAAATACCCAGTTTTCCTTAACCGGCATTTTCCGGAAAATATGTTTATCCAGGAACCGCCAATACTGGATCGGTTTTCCAAACAAACCACGCTTTTTCTGCATCACATGCGCCAGCCGCTCAAATGGCTTCGCTGTGCGGTATTTTCCTTTTACAATATACCCCAGTTCGATTCCATGGAAGAAAGTCAATTCTTTCTTAATCTTCTTCAACTGATCTTTCGGAATCTTCCGCAGATTTTTCGTATAACGTACACTCTTTGCGCCCTTCAGGCGGTTTGGAAATTTACTGATCGTAAACCGGCACAAACGACGGTTTAACGCAAATTGCAGCGATTCTTCCGCCTCTTTGATCTCTTCTTTTGCCTTCTCATAGCTCTCGATATAATCATCTGTTCTGCGTTTTCTCTTCTTCTGGCTGAGTGCCGGCAGATGAATCGGGTCATTGCGTCGCCGCCACACATAAATACTGCTGCCGTCTACCCACATTTTCCCCTTCGCTCCGGCAAGAAGTTTTGCAATAACCGGAACATCCGAATAAAACGTGATCATCTCATCAAACGATACGCCCTGCGCATCATAATACGATCTGCGGACCAGAAAATGCTGCATCGTAAAACGCGTTGACAAAACCGCCTCCAATGTCTCACCTTCCAGCGGCACAATTCCCTCAATCTCCGAGTCCGCCTTTGCTTTTTCGAAATCAAAACTAATTGGACGGAACCAGGAAGCATAACGGTTTCCGGTTACGATATCCGCCTGTTTCTCTTCCGCAAGATGGTATAATTTGGGAAGCGCATCCTCTAACAGATAGTCATCTGCATCCAGAAAATACAGATACGTACCTGTCGCATATTTTACACCGGTATTTCTCGCTGCTGCCACGCCAAATGGTCGAAGTGGCAGTTCCAATTCACCCTCGACCGGATTTTCTACATTCGCATCATCCGCTTCCTCTTCTTCCTCTTTCTGCTGTTCTTTTTGCAGCAGATAAGCAGCATATTCTTCTTGATTCATCCCCAGACGTTTCCGTCTGCGTTCTTCCAAAAAAGTTCCTTTTTTTTCATAAAATTCATCGACATCTTTTTCGTCTTCCATGCGGACATATTTGACAAAACTCTTCTGCATAATTGCTTCCGGCACGTCATGTCCATCCTTGTCATCCACAAGAACCACTTCAATGTCGTCCATTTTCTGATCTTCAATACTCTGAATACAATCTTCTAAGTACGCCGGTCCTTTCAAATAAGGAACAATGATACTAATCTTAGCCATTTCTCTTAAACCTTCTATCTTAATATTATTTGTTACTTTTGTCCGAAAACACGGTCTCCACGACTTTTTTTGCCGCCGTTCCGTCTTCCCAGGCACAATATTTATCACAAAATGCGGTATACTTATCGCTATACTCCGTTACAACATTTTCAATGTTCTGCAATGCTCCGATCACTTCATCCGTCGTCATCAGCATCGGTCCCGGAAGTTCTTCTTCCACATCGATGTAAAATCCGCGGAGTACACTACGGTACTTCTCCAGATCATACGTAAAGAACAGCATCGGGCGGCGCAGATTCGCATAATCGAAAAATACGGACGAATAATCCGTGATCAGCACATCCGAGATGAGATACAGTCGCGCAATGTCATCGTATTTGCTCAGATTGTACGCAAATCCCTCATACTCCGAAAGATCGAGCACATCGGCGATAAAATAATGCGTCCGCAGCAAAATGATGTATTCATCCCCAAGCTCTTTCTGCATTTTTGCAAGGTCTAACTGCAACGTAAATTTGTATTTGGCATGCCCGTAAAATTCGTCGTCACGCCATGTCGGCGCATACAAAATAATTTTTTTATCCTGCGGCAGATGCAGTTCTTCCTTGATCTCACGCATCCGTTTTTCCTTATCCTGACAATACAAAATGTCATTTCTCGGATATCCCGTCTCAAGCATTTTTCCGTCGTACATAAACGCATGGCGGAAAACGTCCTCGGAAAACCGATTCGGTGCGACAAGATAATCCCACGACCGTGTCTGGATATAGAACTGCTCTTTGTAAAGCGGCGATGCCGTCGTCACATCTTCCATATCAAATACCAGTTTCTTCAACGGCGTTCCATGCCACGTCTCCAAAAAAACATTGCCCTTCCGCTTGATAAAATACTGTGGCTGTCTGCCATTAAATACGATATATTTGGCTCTTGCCATATAAAAGAAATATTTAAAACTGAACCGTTTCATCTGCTTTGACGGATATGGCAGGTTCAGTTTCTTTCCTGCATTTACCCACATATACCGGTACTTTCCCGGATACGTTTCATTCATATATTCAAAGATGTACTTTGGACTGTCCGAATAACTTTTTCCAAAGAAACTCTCGAAAATTACCATATCGTCAAACATTTTCATCTTGCTGAATACTTTTTCATACAAATACCGCTTGCATTTTGCACGGCTCGTACATACGCGGAACAACGTCTGCCGTCTCGCATGATTTCGCGTCTTTTTCACAATCTTATCCGCATCTCCGGCAAGACCATAGGCGATCAGTTTTCTCGGATGATGCTTCATTGGAATCTCCGCCCATCCACCTTTTCCAAGAATTTCCAGCGTCTGTTTTAATTCCTTAGCGGTCTCTTTTCTCTCTGCCGCTTTGCTCTCAATCATAAATGGCGCGATCATTGTCACAAGGCACATTGCAAAGCGATAATGAAATGCTCTGCCGTTTTCTTTATCCACAAACCGGCTTGCCATCTCATAACTCTTCATCGCCTCTGCCACTTTTTTCGCGGCATCCTTTTTCTGCAAAAGCGATGGCAGATTGATCGGATCGTTGTGCTTTCTCTTTATATAAGTTCCTTTTTCCTGATAAACCGTCTTTGGTGCCTTTGCCAACACTTCCATCAGCACCGGAATATCGGAATCGTATTCCAATTCTTCACAAAAACGGATTGGATTTTCCATCAAAAGTCTGCGCGGGATCAGCAATCCAAGCGTCGATATATTTTGCCATTTTTTGGTATTTGCAATGAGATACTCATATGGATTTTCCGGATCAACCTTGGTCTCTTCTCCTTCGTCGCCATTGGTATCATTTTGTTCGTCTAATTTTTCCCCATTGTCCTGATATACCTTGCGGCTGTACCATGTCTCGGTTTTGGAAATGTAAACCACCGTTTCCGGTTCCGCTTTCTCTGCCAATGCCTCCAGCGTATCCTCGGCCAGATAATCGTCGGCATCCAAAAACACCACATATTCTCCCTGTGCTTTTTCTATTCCCGCATTTCTTGCCCCCGCGACCCCTTTTTCTTCCTGCATCACGGTCGCAATGTTCAGCTTCTCCGGAATCCCTTCTTCCGGCATCCCGCATCCATCACAGACAAGGATTACTTCAAAGTCCTGAAACGTCTGCTCTGCAAGGCTCGCCAAACAGTCTTTTATATACTGTTTTTCATCGTGATAAGCAATAACTACACTTATCTTCATGTAACATTCCTCCATCTCTTTTCATGCGTTTATGCGCACATAGTTTATTATACCACAGACGACTCTGAGATGGCAAGTTAAAAAAATCTCCCCGCCTTGATGTCACTGCACCAAAACAGGGAGATTTCCGCTTTTCTATAAAAATCCAATACAACGGATCCTTGTACTAGAACCAGGACGATACCGTCTCGGCAATTTTCTTAAAGAATGATACGATCTTGTCAAGCCAGCCCTGCGCCTCATCCACACTCAACCCCAGATCCTGGAGTTTGTTGTAGATGTTTTCTGCCTGCTGCTTCAATTTATCAACATCAAGATCCAATTTACTGATTTTGTCAAACAATTGTGCAAGTTTCTGTTTCTGCGCATCTGTCAGGCTGACACCCAGTTCATTGGCTGATTCTTCAATGGCTTTCTGAAGATCGTCTGCATCTTTGATATCACCATTTGCCACTTTTTCTTTCACAAGTGCCATCAGCTTCTCCGCATCATCAGAGCCAATGCTCTGCGCCAGTTCACTGGTCAGCACAAGTTCATTGGTGGCGGCATCCTCACGGTCATCGCTCAATGTCTCGCCGGTCATTGCCTCATAGGCCTTCATCGCACCGACAAGTGCTGCCGTACCGGAGAGTTCAAATGGACCTGCAACGATCACATCGGCATCCGTGATACCGGCGGTAATCAATGCATTAGTGTACATTCCGCTCGTACAATAGGTGATATTTTTTGTCTCTACATGAATGCCTTTTCCCTCTTCGCCTTTTTCAATGCGGACGGACGAAAGCGCTTTCGTTCCAATCACCGAAGCGGAGAGATAGTCATCAAGATATTCATGCTCGTCCTTGTTTGTTACCTGTAAAACTTCATAATTGTCAAGGTCTGACTCGGTCACGCCAAGGAGACTTAAGACAATGTCTTTCTGCTGTGCGTTCAAGTCTGCTCCCAATGAGATATAAGGAGAAACCTCTACGGATGCATCATCCGAATTTCCTGTGGAATCTGCCTTCACAACCGTGGTCGGCAGGGCACAGATCAGCAATGCCAGACTAAGCAGCACTGCGGTTACTTTACTACGTTTCTTCATATAAACCTCCATTCTGAGACGACATGGCACGAATTTATTTTACGATGCGCTCCATCGCCTCTTTGGTATTCTCTAAAGAGCCAAATGCAGTCAGTCGGAAATATCCTTCCCCGCTCGGTCCGAAGCCGCTTCCCGGTGTTCCGACGATGTTCAGGTTCTCAAGCAAATAATCGAAGAAATCCCAGGATGTCATATTGTCCGGCGTCTTCAACCAGATATATGGTGCGTTTACACCGCCAAATACGGTATATCCGGCATTTGTCAATCCCTCGCGGATGATCTTTGCATTGTTCATGTAATATGCAATCTGCTCTTTTGTCTGTTTCTTTCCTTCCGGACTGTATACCGCTTCACCGGCGCGCTGGATGATATAAGGTGCTCCGTTGAACTTGGTTCCGTGTCTTCTCGCCCAGAGACTGTTCAGTGACACACCGTCACAGGTAAGCTCTTTCGGAATTACGGTAAATCCAAGACGAGTTCCGGTAAATCCGGCATTTTTGGAGAAACTTCTCATCTCGATCGCACATTTCTTCGCGCCATCGCATTCGTAAATGCTGTGTGGTACGTCGTCCTCGGAAATGTATGCTTCATAAGCTGCATCATAAATGATAACAGCACCTTTTGTCAAAGCAAAGTCAACCCATTTCTGAAGTTGATCTTTATTTAATGTCGTTCCGGTCGGATTGTTTGGACAGCAGATGTAAATGATGTCCGGTGTCTCTTTTGGAAGTTCCGGTACAAAATTATTTTCTGCGGTACATGGCATATAAATTACATTTGACCATGCTTCTTTCTCTTTCACGTAGTCTCCGGTTCTACCTGCCATGGCATTGGTATCTACATAAACCGGGTAAACCGGATCACATACTGCGATACGGTTATTCTGTGCGAAAATGTCTCCGATGTTTCCGGAATCGCTCTTTGCTCCGTCGCTGACGAAGATCTCATCAATGGCAATGTCCACGCCGCGTGCTTTATAATCGTTTTCTACGATCGCACTGCGCAGAAATTCATAGCCAAGATCCGGTGCATACCCGTGAAATGTCTCAGCATGAGCCATCTCATCAACGGCTTTGTGCATTGCGTCAATGACTGCCGGCGCAAGAGGAAGTGTTACGTCTCCGATTCCGAGACGGATCACTTTTTTGTCCGGATTTGCTTCTGTATACGCATTTACTTTCTTCGCAATCGTCGAAAAAAGGTAACTTCCAGGTAATTTTAAATAATTGTCATT
>ENA-OPFT01000538-OPFT01000538.1-human-gut-metagenome-genome-assembly--contig:-NODE-538-length-22520-cov-2.357890_pt1 | contig 22520 bp, 27 predicted proteins | sample MGYA00241714_ERZ501560 | MGnify/ENA primary metagenome ERZ501560 (study PRJEB25962, sample SAMEA2042392) | human gut metagenome | biome: human gut; feature: human-associated habitat; material: faeces...
TGGGTAAAGGAAAGTGGTAATGCAGAATAAAACTGTGATTTAAACATCAAAAGTTCCAAGCCGCTGACACCTCAATGATTGGTGTCTTTGTCTACAACTCTGCCTGGTTCACAGAGATTAATTATTGATTTAATGTTTAATGCAGAATCAGGGATTTATTGTGCAAGAGAACGCTTTAAGGCTATTATAATGGTGGGATGGTTTATGATGTTGTTGATAGTTATAAGACTCTTCTTGATATGGGAACATAGTAAGGCGGAGCGACATAAATGTATACAAAATAATCCAAGGAGTGATATCAAGAGATGGTTGAGCGCATTTATCAACAAAATAAGAATGCTTTGCCAACTGAGGATGAAAGCGGAAATGCTGTGCAAATGCCGCGAGTTAGGCAAAAATTGTGGAAAAAATGTCGGATCCTTGCAATGCTTGTAATCATTTTGTGCATTGCTGCGGCGATAAGTTTTCTTGTATACATAAGCCCGCCGAAGGACGAGGCGGAATCCTATAGTTATCCGCCGGAGTTCTTTTGCGAAAGTGCAGGAAACCGTATCGACTACCAGACAGATGGAAAATGTGCGGCCTATGCTGCCGCTTATCTTCTGCGGCACTTTGGGGAGGCGGCGGATGGTGAAGAACTGTTTCCAGAATTGAAACGGCCATTTGGCTTTGTTTCGGCAAAAAGTATTACAGATGTTTTTGAGCAGCATGGGTATCAGGCAAAAGCCTGTCACGGAAACATTGACATATTGAAGCAGCGGTTGGCAGAGGGGCATCCGATCATCGTTTTTATCCGCATTCCGGGAGATACGCATTATGCTGTCGTCGTTGGCTATGACGAGCAATGCATTTATTTGGTGGACTCCCTTGCAGAAAATGCCAATGCATCGGATACACGATACAATAGGGTTCTGACGACGGGAGATTTTGAAGATGTATGGGAGAACGGAACATTGCTTCCCGATAATATTTATATCATTGTGAAAACTGCAAAATAGGCAGGGCGGGAAAATGAGCGAACTATCACTGTGGCATTGAGGGCAGTGATTTTGTAAAACTCTTTTTGGCAAGTACTGTAAGTAAGAAAATGGAAAATGGCGAGCCGACCTATCTTGCAGGAAAAAGCGGAATAGAAATTGTGCGTGAAATTATTTTTGAAACAATGAGAAAAGAAATACAGAAGTCCAATGTCAGCCTTCGCTCCATTCAGATGTACGAGCAGCGCAATAAAGATATAAATAAAGCAAGCGTGGATACAGTATATCGTCTTTCCAAAACACTTGGCTGTACGATGGAAGATTTGATAGAAAAATAAACTTTTAAAGATAGGAGCTCTTTTATTTTCATTCTGTTTATGTAATCCCTTATTGACAAAGATATAAAAAAGATATATAATGCACAATATATATCAAATGATATATATTAAATATTATATGAAAGGCTGCTAACGATTCGGCTGCGTTTCGAACGATAGATGAGCTGAATCGTTACAACAGGTGTATATTATGGCCCCGAAAAATAAGTTTACAAAAGAACAAATGGTAAAAGCTGCGGTGAGAGTTGCGCGAGCTAGAGGAATCGATGGCTTGACGGCAAAGACGATGGCAGATGAACTTGGCATCTCTACGCAGCCGGTTTTCACAGCTTTTGGATCTATGGATGAAGTGAAGAGGGAAGTTTATGCAGCCGCAGTGAGTGTGTATGATGGGTACACAGAGCTGGGCTTGAAAGAGAAAGTTCCCTTTTTAGGCGTGGGAATGCAGTATATACGGTTTGCGCGGCAGGAGCCGGAATTATATCGCTTACTGTTTCTGACTCAGGCGCAGGATAACGAGTACAGTGCGGTGAAGTCAATGCAGCATTTGCAGGAGCTTGTCCGCCCGACGTTGATCCGCATTTACCACATTACTGCGGAAGAAGCAGACCTCTATTTCCGTGATCTGTGGTTCGTCGTCCATAGTCTGGCAACCTTGATCGTGACGGGAGACTGCACTTACTCGGATCAGCAAATAGGAGAGATTTTGACGGGATTCAGTATTAGTATTTGCAAATCCATTAAGGAAATCCCAGGATTTGCGACAGGAAATTATGACCGGGATGCAGTTTTTCAAGCATTAGTCAGTAAGGAAAAATGAGTGAATTGAGAGAGAAATATTATGAACAGGCAGTTAATTGTGCGAGGTGAAACAGATGAAAAGATATGTTGCTCTGCTGAGAGGTATCAATATAAGCGGCAAGAACAAAGTGCCGATGGCAGAATTAAAAAAATGTTTTGAAGCACTTGATTTTATGGATGTAAAAACTTGTCTAAACAGCGGTAATGTGATTTTTTCCGGTGTTGATGCGGATGTGGTGGAGCTGACGGATCGGATTGAGCGCATGATACAGAGTCAGTTTAACTTACATATTCCCGTTTTTGCTATTTTGCGGGAAGATCTTGTAGACATCTTGCAACATGCTCCCGATTGGTGGGGGACAGCAGATAAGGAAATTTACGACAATCTTATTTTTATCATGCCACCGGCTAACTTTCAAGATGTTTATGATGAGATCGGCGAACCAAAAGAAGGATTGGAAAAAATACAACAATATAAGGCGGCGGTATTTTGGTCATTTAGTCGGAAGAATTATCAGAAAACAAACTGGTGGACAAAAACGGCCAGCGCGAATATTGGCTCAAAGCTGACGATAAGAACAGCGAATACAGTTAGGAAAATAGTTCGTATTGTTTCGGTTTAAGGGGGATAGTTATTATGGAAAATATTGTAATTTATGTTCACGGGAAAGGCGGTTCGGCGGAGGAAGCCGGGCATTATGAATCGCTGTTTCCTGGTAGCAAGGTAGTAGGATTTGATTACCATGCACGGACACCGTGGGAAGCCAGAGAAGAATTCCCGCAATTTTTTACCGCACAACGAAAAAGGTGTGATACGCTCGCTCTTGTGGCAAACAGCATCGGCGCATTTTTTTCCATGTCCTCATTGGATGAAATGCGGATCGACAAGGCTTATTTTATTTCCCCTGTCGTGGACATGGAGAAGTTGATCTGCAACATGATGACGTGGGCAAATGTGACCGAACAAGAGCTTGCGGAAAAAATGGAAATCTCCACGGAGTTTGGTGAAACTCTTTCATGGGATTATCTTACCTATGTAAAGGAGCATCCGGTTTCATGGCAAGTTCCCACCCGCATTTTGTATGGAGAGCATGATAATCTGACTTCTCTCGAAACCATATCGGCTTTTGCGAGGAATGCCGATGCGGAACTAACTGTAATGCCCGGTGGAGAACATTGGTTTCATACGGAGGAACAGATGCGGTTTTTGGATGCTTGGATTTTGAAAGAGGAAAAGAATTTAAGAAAGCTATGAGGAGAACGTAAAATGAAAACATTAAAAACTATTCAGAAACTATCAAAAGCCGGTGAAATTTTGAGCAAGATTATGTTTATCTGCTGCCTTGTCGGTTTTTGCCTTTGTATTGTTGGCATTGTCAGCATGGGACTTGGTGCTCCGGCGCTTAAACTTGGCAGCGTGACGCTGAAAGGCATTATAAATACAGAAGCAGAAACTACCGCAGGCACGATATATGCAGCGATAGCGGTTGGTTTAATTCTGTGCGCCGGAGAGGCTGTACTTGCTAAATTTGCAGAGTGCTATTTTAAACATGAACTTGCTGCTGGTACACCGTTCAATCTTAGTGTGGCCAGGGAACTGAAACGCTTGGGTATTCTGACGATTTGTATTCCTATTGGTACACAAATTGCAGCAGAGATTGCCTATGCGGTAATGAAGCAGATGATGCAGGATATTGCTCCGTTTCGGCTCGACAATTCCAGCTCGATAGGGCTTGGAATAACGTTTATTATTGTGTCGCTGCTCTGTCAGCATGGGGCAGAAATACAGAGTGGAGTGGAAGACGCCAAAGAGAATGAAAGGACAGGGGTTTTATGAAAAATTCTTTGGAAACAAGCCTGCCGTATTGGCTGCTGGCTGTCATTGTTTTGATCGTATTTTACGGTATATATTTTACAAAACAGCTGGCTCAAAAACGGCGTGGAATACAAACCAGACAAATAGGGCGAAGGAAAGAAAAATCCATTCACACAGTAGAAGTAGCTATGGGGATTGCAACTCTTTGTGTCCCTATTGTTCAAGTTATTTCTATTATATCCGGCTGGAATTATATGCCTGCAAATGCGCGTTTCACCGGATTTCTTATTGCAATGCTGGGAAATATAATTTTTTTGATTTCCATTCTTTGTATGAAAGACAGCTGGCGGGCGGGTATACCGGAAAAAGATAAAACCAGACTGGTGACGCGTGGGATTTATCAATACAGCCGAAATCCGGCATTTCTGGGATTTGATCTGCAATACATCGGTGTATTTTTTATGTATTGTAATCCGTTGACAGTGGTCAGTTCTGTTTTTGCAATGACGATGCTGCATTTGCAGATTTTGCAGGAAGAACGATATCTGGAGCGGGAGTTTGGCGAAGAATATCAGGAATACAAAAGCCGGGTGTTTCGCTATCTTGGGAGGAGAAAATGACATGAATAATACAAATACGACGAGAAAAAAATATCTTGATAATATCCGTTGGATCACGGTGTGCATTGTTGTAATTTATCATGTGATCTATATGTTTAACGGAGTTCAGCCATATGGTGTGATCGGAGCATTCCGGGAACATCAGTTACAGGATGGTTTTCAGTATCTGGTGTATCCGTGGTTCATGGCGCTGCTTTTTACCGTATCCGGCATGACGGTGAGATTCTATCTGGAACGACATAATATGAAAGAATATTTGCGGGATAAAACACGTAAACTGTTGGTTCCTTCGACCATCGGACTGTTTGTATTTCAATGGATTCTTGGCTATTATAATATGAAGATTGGAGGCGCATTTAATACGCTCGGAGAGATCCCGGGCCCAGTATTGTATATCATAATGGCAATATCCGGAATCGGCGTATTATGGTACATACAGGTACTCTGGATCCTCTCGATGCTATTGCTTTTGGTAAGAAAAATAGAGAAAGACCGCCTCTGGAAACTTGGCGCAAAAACACCGGTATGGTTGCTGCTTGTATTTACAATTTTTGTATATGGAGCGGCGCAGGTTCTCAATACGCCAATGATAACTGTTTACCGCTTTGGCATTTATGGATTTTGTTATTTTGTGGGATATTTTATTTTTTCGCATGATGAAGTGATCGAGCAGCTGAGCAGATGGTGGCAGATTTTAATGATCGTGGCGATCGTGTTGGGAGTATTTTATACCGTAACTTATTTTGGCGAAAATTATGCTGTCGAGCCGGTATTGAATAATGTTCCAGCCTGTGTGTACTGCTGGGCTGCCATCCTTGCCATTCTTGCGTTTATGGCAAAATACGGAAACGTAGAAAATAAAATATCAAAATGGATGGCAAAGAAGTCGTGGGGAATCTATGTGTTCCATTATCTGCCGCTTGCGGTGACCGCCTATTATCTGAAAGAATTTGCTCCCGGACTTCCGGCGGCAGCGGTTTATGTAATCGTGGGCGTCAGTGCTTTTGCGGGTGCGGTGTTGTTATATGAAATCATTAGGCGTGTGCCGGTAGTGCGTTGGTGTGTGCTGGGGATGAAGAGGAAGGGTGGTAAATAATGGGGGATTGCACATAAAAGATATCACGCTTTGCGTGATAAAGTAAATTTAACGCATGGCGTGAAAAGGAGAAGTTGTAATGGAAGATTTTATCATTGATGACGATAGAGAAGCAAAAGATATTTTGATAGAACTAAGGGAAAGCGTTGGTATGAACAGACATCAGTTTTGTGAGTATTTTGAAATTCCATATATGACGGTAAGTGATTGGGAAATAGGATAGAGGAAAAAAATTCTGTGTAATATCTGTTTTTCAACGGGATTATATCTATACAATGGAAAAATGAATTGTAAAACATCCGCAAAAGCATTAAAAATGCGGATTATTTTTGAAAAGGGGGCGCAAGTTATGAAAACACGTGCAGAATGTTTGGAAAAATATGGATCGGATTATTTTATTGAAAAAAATTAGAAGAGGGTGAGCTGTTCAAAATTGAAAAGGGAATATATTCTGAAAAGCAATGTGTTCCAGAGATTGCCATGCTCGTTTATAAATATCCCAATGCAGTTGTAACGATGAAGAGTGCATTTTCTTTTTATGGTTTAACCGATGTTATACCAGATGAATGAGACCTTGCAACAACACGCGATGCAGCAAAAATTAAGGATACAAGAGTAAAGCAATATTTTGTTTCAGATGATTTTTTTGAGGAAGGAATTGAAATTGCGGATTATAAAGGATACGATATACGAATTTATAATAAGGAACGTATGCTTATTGAACTTGTGCGATATAAAAGTAAACTTCCTTTTGATTACTATAAAGAAATATACGGTGGCCGTTGTTTTATTGTCCATAATATCTCTGATTATCATAATTATTGCAGGAGCGAAGGATAAAAACTGCCGTTCTTACGGTATATTTGCAGCAATTGCGCTTGGAATGATGCTGGTTGGTGCGATGGGTATGAATATAGTGCCAAAAGAATATTTTGGTGTTGTCGAACGGTTCAGTGTGTTTGCGGCGACAGGATTTAACGCCGTGCTGGGAGTGCAGCTGTTTCGGATGAAATTTGCAGAGCAGGATTGACAGAAATATACATGAAGGGAAGGAATGAGTGAGAATGAGCAATATTGTTGTTTTAATGGGAAGTGTGCGAAAAGGCGGCAATACGGATCTGCTTGTGCAGGCATTTGCGGAGGGAGCCGAGAAAAATAATACGGTTGAAATAATTTTCGCAGCCGATTACAAAGTGAACCCTTGTATTGGATGTAATACCTGCTTTGAAAGAGAGGGAAACAGGTGTTTTCAGGAGGATGATATGCAGGAAATTTATGAAAAACTGAAAGTGGCAGATGTGCTCGCGATTGCTTCGCCTGTATATTTTTATGGCGTCAGTGCGCAGTTAAAGGCAATTATTGACAGAATGCACACACCTATGCGAAATGAATTTAGGATTAAAAAACTGGCATTGATATTAGTAGGTGCAGCCACTTTGCCGGAGCTGTTTGATTCGATTAAGGTACAGTATCAACTGGTGTTAAATTATTTTAAACTTGAAGATGCGGGAATGGTACTTGTGAGAGGGGCAAAAGATAAGGGGGATGTGAAAAATACAGAAGGATTAGAGGAGGCTTATCAACTGGGTTTGTCGATTATTTAGCCGGATGACACGATTCGTATCGCCGATGTGACGGGGGCTTTTGAAAGACTTTTTATACATAAAAGGATTGTACGCAAAAGAGAAGATCTAATGGTTTCTCTTGATAAGTTACCTTTCGGTAACTATAATATAAGATAACCAAACGGTAACTTATAATTTTAAACGCCTACGCATAGACGGGATTGCAATAAACCTAATGTGCAGGGGAATTTTGATGTGAAAAAACTTCATGGAGCATATCGTTTTATGATGAGTATTATGGTTAAAACTGCCGGGAAAGCATTAGCGGAAAAAGCAGATCGTACTCAGGAGGAAAATGATATGCTGGATATGATGTTAAATGGCGGAAAACGTGTGACAAAGCAGAATTTGAACACGGTCATTGACTGGTATAAAAACAGTTATTTGCAGGAGGCAGAAAATGAAAGATAAGATTTATCCAAGAACTTCAGATAAGCAGACGGTTTATCTGAAAAATGTTGTAAATAATCCCAATATAGAAGTTGGAGATTATACGATGTACAACGATTTTGTACAGGATCCAATAGATTTTGCGAAGAACAATGTTTTGTATCATTATCCGGTTAATCAGGATAAACTGAAAATAGGAAAATTTTGCTCGATTGCGTGCGGAGCAAAGTTTTTATTTACAAGTGCTAATCATACAATGAAATCGTTGTCAACTTATCCATTTCCGATCTTTTTTGAAGAATGGCAATTGGATGGAAAGGATATTTGCGATGCGTGGGATAATAAAGGGGATATCGTGATTGGCAATGATGTGTGGATTGGTTATGAAGCGGTCATTCTTTCCGGTGTGACGATTGGAGATGGTGCAGTGATCGGCAGCCGGGCGGTTGTCACAAAAGATGTCGAACCTTACACAATTGTTGGAGGGGTTCCGGCAAAGCCGATCCGTAAACGTTTTGATGAGCAGATGATAAAGAAACTGGAAAAAATTAGATGGTGGAATTGGGATGAAGAACAGATTCGGCAGAACCTTGAGGCGATACAAGTTGGAGATGTTGATGCATTGAGCAGGTTCAAAATACAATAAAGTCAATACAGCAGTCTGCCCTCTTTCGTATACCAATTTTCTCCATTTGTTAAAATGTAATCTTCTCCACCGCGGATCGCATCGCAGTAATCCCGGATGTCCTTTAATTTTCGGCGAAATGCTACGCCGCCGCCAAATAGAGACGTATTGTGAATGTCGGAGCCGGCGGTCATCGGAAGATGATATTTTGCGGCATAAGCGATTGCTTTTTCGTCAAATTCCGGGTTGTTGTGGCTGAGACTTTTCGGATGGGAGTGGGTGGCATTGATGCCCTCTACGCCATCGACATATTTTGGAAATAAACGGATTTCCGGGATGTACGGTTCTTCACGAAACGGATGGGCGTGGATAACCATTCCGCCGGCTTCGTGAATCCACTCATATTGTTCTTCAATCGTGGCATTCTCGATTTCTGGGTGGGCAATGAGCCATTCAAGGGTAATTCCATATACTAAAAATTCAGTGCCCTGATAACCGGCTTCGTAGCCAAAGAAAACGTCGAGCCCTATTTTTTCACCCCATTTCCTGGTTTCCTCATAAGCGCGGTAATATTCGCGGATCCATTTTTCCCACGGCAGAGACCGGTCAATACAATGGTTTCCATGCCAGTTGTGATTGGTCACAATGATCCCGGTGTAACCTGCGTCCTTGCACGCCTGCGCCATTTCTTTTCCGGTGGAGCGGGCACAGGCACTGGCTTCGCTTGTGTGCAGATGGGTTTCATATAAATACGGATATTCTTTTCTTAGGTTTTCAAGAACAGTCATAGGAACACTTCCCTTTAAAATATTTGAAAATAGTATAGCATGTTTGCAAAAGAGGTGCAAGGAAGGGAAGAAAATCTTGAACGGATTAGATAAGACAATACAAAATGCGGCCATTGCCACTCCTATTGCAAAATCCCAGCAGGCAAGGGAAGTCTGGTTCTATGTTATGTCCGGAGGGGCGCTTTTGAAAATTACCGTAATGGAAATAGCAAGAATTGTGGGTTGAAAAGAGGACTTCCATGACAAAATGCGTCATTCTCATTTGGTAAAATCTATATAATGGTAATTATTCGAAATGCGAATAAGGGCGGCGGGTCCTGAATAGTTACATATAATAGTTTCGCCAGTTTAGAAAGGGGCTTTTGTTATGGATGTTTATTCTTTGATCAATTCAAAAGACATTGCGGAATATTTGCGGGAAATTCACTATGAATTCAACTCGCTGGAGACAGCGTGGCTTATTTGCAAAAATGATTATCTTACCTTTGACGAAAAAAAGGAGAAGTGGCACGAAGTGATCGAGACGATGCCGGACTGCGAGGTGTCGGTACGTGAGACCTGGCACGCAGGGTGGGAAAGTCTTCATCAGATGATGCAAGAGTATATGGATCTGGTGGATGAAATCCGGGAAGATTTTGAGAAAGATCCGGAACCTGGGAAATATGTTTATCAGAATTCGTATTATGATGAAATAGAGCAGTATAACAGAGCGCGTGAAGTTTTTCCGGATTTTCGAAGCTGCGCGGAGGATGCGAAAGAGGACAATTGTCGTCGTTGACGGGGTATCCAATTGGGGCGATACAGAATTGCTGCAGAAAAGCGGGGATTCTTCGGACATGTATGTCTATGGCTATCTTCCTATGACGGATGGGTCCGTCTTTTATCATCCGCTAATGCGGAATAATTATATGGATATGGAATATTATCACGGAACATTTCAGGAGCATGAGAAGATTCTGAAGGGGCTGAGTGCTTATTTAAAAGGAAAAATTTCCCTGTATCAATTTTTAATCTTATATCGTAAGTCGTTATTGGATATGGTGCCAAAGGGGATTCCGTTAGATCAAATTATTTGGGGAGAGGTTGATGTGTAAAAAATTGAATACTATAATAAAAGAGCACGTATGAACGACCACTTTTTCATACAAATGCCAATTGATTTCTTAAATCCTGTATGCTACGCTTTTTATATAAAAGTAACGTAACTATTCAGGATCAATGTGTGGGAGGGGGAGGCTGAATAGTTACAAAGTAACTACTAGGAGGGAATCTATGGTTAATTCAAATTTACACAATATTTTAAACACGGTTTCATTGGAATCGCAATATGATGCGCAGGCGAAAAAAGTGCTGGCACAGAAGATTGTTCTGGCGTATATTATGAAAAATACACTGGAGGATTTTAAGGATATGAATCCGCAGGAAATCATGCCGTACATTGAGGGAGAGCCGATGATCGGGATTTCCAATGATCTTGCAGAATACGACGAACAGCATGAATTGCACCGATTTTTGGGGGCTTTGTTCTCAAAAGGCTTGACAAGCGAAGAACGACTTAGTATCATGGAAGAAGAATATCATATTCCAAGCCGAGTTTTGGGAAAGGAAGTGGAAACCATGTGTAATTTAAGTCAGGGAATTAAAGAAGATGCGCTTGCCGAAGGCCGTGAAGCAGGAATTGCCGAAGGCCGTGAAGCAAATCTTCTTGAACAAATTTCCAAAAAACTTGCCAAAGGGAAATCGCTTTCGCAGATTGCAGATGAGTGCGAAGAGACAGAAGAACGAATTCGGGAATTGATGAAAAAACTGTAAGGATACAACTGAGAGGAGAACAAACATGCCTGTTTTTGATTTTACCCACACGCCGGATGCCGGAAAAGCACCGGAATGTACATATACAATATTTCAGTCCAATGAGAAAAATCCGACGGTGGATAGTCCACTCATGGTTTTAGAAACTTTGGAGGAAGGAAGCTGTCATCATCCGATCGGATTGATTACGAATCCTGTCAAAAAGACAGCATTTGAATATCAGGGAAAAAATGGTACCGTAAGTGCCAACATACTTCGCATGGACGCACGTTTTACCGGGCTTTTCAAGTGGCTGGGGGAAAACCACATCAAAGTGCGCCTTTCCGGCGAAAATACAGCTGAGGGGTATGCGGTTTATAAAGTGCGTGAAGTCAGCTTTGGCGGAGGGACAAAACTTTCTGCCGAAGACGGCTTTTTGCAGTTTATGATCGGACGGCTTCTTGCCAGTGACGCACCGGAGATCGATGAACTTGAGGAAGAAGATGAAGACGGCGATAATATGAAACTGACAAGCCTTCAGAGTATCGTCGATTTTATGAATTGTGCAGGAAGAACCCTGCCGGACAATGTGCGGCTTTGGGCGCGACGGAATCTCGCCGTGGCACGATCAAGCGAAGTGACAGCGGAAGAAAAGAGACATGCCCAGAGAGCACTTTCCATGATGATGAACATTCAGTGGAAGAGCAATTATTTTGAATCCATTGATCCCGATGAGGCGAGACGAATCCTGGATGAGGAATTGTACGGGATGGAATCCGTGAAACAACGTATTATCGAGACGATCATTCAGATCAATCGTACACATACACTGCCGGCGTATGGTATTTTGCTTTGTGGCCCGGCGGGTACCGGAAAATCGCAGATTGCGTATGCGGTGGCACGCATTTTGCGGCTGCCATGGACGACACTGGATATGAGTTCGATCAATGATCCGGAGCAGCTTACCGGAAGTTCACGTATTTATGCGAATGCAAAAGCAGGTATTATCATGGAAGCCTTTGCAATGGCAGAATCTTCCAATCTTGTATTTATTATCAACGAGCTGGATAAGGCAAATTCCGGAAAGGGAAATGGAAATCCGGCGGATGTGCTTTTGACCTTATTGGACAATCTTGGATTTACGGACAATTACATCGAATGCCGTATTCCGACGGTAGGGGTGTATCCGATCGCAACGGCAAATGACAAGGAAAATATCAGCGCGCCATTGATGTCGCGTTTTGCAGTCATTGATATACCGGATTACACTTTGGACGAAAAGAAAACCATATTTTCCCAGTTTGCGCTTCCGAAAGTGCTGAAACATATGAGTATGCAGAAAGAAGAATGTATTGTCGGCGAGGATGCCCTCGATGCCATTATGGAAAAATACAAAGGAACGACGGGAATCCGTCCGCTGGAGCAGGCAGCAGAACATCTTGCGGCACATGCGTTGTATCAGATTGAAGCAAATCATGTGGAAAAGGTAGAATATACAGCGGCGATGGTAAAAGAACTGCTGGACATTGAATAAATAGGGGGAGGATGCCGATGCGGTTGCTGCATTTGTCGGATCTTCATCTCGGAAAACGTGTGAATGAATTTTCGATGATAGAGGATCAGCGTTACATATTGAGGAAAGTGTTGGAGATTATCGACAAAGAAAAGCCGGATGGCGTGATGATCGCAGGAGATATTTATGATAAATCTGCGCCCAATGAAGAGGCAGTGAAACTTCTTGACAGATTTTTGTCGAGCCTTGCCAGCCGGAAGCAGCGGGTGTTTATCATTAGTGGAAATCATGATTCTGCCGTTAAACTGGCATTTGCGTCGGATCTGATCGACCACAGCGGCATACATTTTTCGCCTGTATACGAGGGTAGGATTGAACCATTCAAACTGGAAAACAATGGAAATGAAATTTGCATCTATATGCTCCCTTTTGTTCGCCCCATCACGGTAAAATCTATATTTCCAGAGGAAGCCGAGACGATAAAAAATTATTCGGATGCTTGTCAAGCAGCAATCCGACATATGGACATTGATAAAACAAAATGCAATATTTTGATCGCGCATCAATTTGTGACAGGGGCTTCCCGTTCGGATTCGGAGGAAATGATTGGAGGGCTTGATAATGTTGATGTCTCAGTATTTGACGATTTTGACTATGTTGCTCTGGGGCATATACACAGACCGCAGAGCGTGGGACGGGACACGGTTCGATACAGCGGAACACCGCTCAAATACTCATTTTCTGAGGTACATCACCATAAATCCGTGACAATTTTAGACATCGAAGGGAAAAAAATTACGATACGGACGGCTCCGTTGATTCCCAAATACGATATGAGAGAGATCGGAGGAACATTTGAAAATTTGACAAAGGAATCTTTTTATCAGAACCAGAAGACGGACGATTATCTTCACATCACATTGAACGACGAGGAAGATATTCCGGATGCGATGGGAAAACTTCGCAAAATTTATCCCAATCTTATGAAATTAAGTTATGATAATACACGGACGAGAAAAGATCAGCTTGTGGAAAAAGGAGCAGATGTGGAGCATAAACTGCCGATTGAATTGTTTGAAGAATTGTACGAGATGCAGAATAATCAGCCAATGAATGAAGAGCAGTGCGCATTTGTGCAGGATATGATGAAAACCGTGTGGAAGGAGTGAGGATATGAGACCGTTACATCTGACAATGACAGCATTTGGGCCATATGCGGATACGAAAAAACTGGATATGGAAAAATTAGGAAAAGCAGGTCTTTATCTGATCACGGGAGATACGGGAGCGGGAAAGACGACCGTATTTGATGCCATCTGCTACGCGCTGTATGGACGGCCAAGTGGGGAAAACCGCGAAGAATGGATGCTTCGTTCCACGTATGCGGACAGTGACACCAAAACCGAGGTGCGTCTGTCTTTTTCCCACCGCGGACAGACCTATGAGGTGGCAAGAAATCCGGAGTATGAGCGGAAAAAACAGCGCGGAGAGGGATTGACAATCGAAAAAGCAAATGCCGAACTGTATCTGCCCGATGGTGTAGTCATATCCGGCAAAAAAGAAGTGACAAGTGCGGTGGAAGAGCTGCTGGGGGTAGACAGAGAACAGTTTACCCAGATCGCGATGCTCGCACAGGGGGACTTTTTAAAACTTCTGATCGCACCTACTTCAGAACGACAGGAGATATTCCGCCGTTTGTTTCAGACAGAACGTTTTCTGAACCTGCAAAAGAAACTGGCAGGAGAGGCGAGAGAATTGTATGGGCATTGTCAGGATCTTAGAAAGAGCATGGAGCAGTACATTCAGGGAATTTTATGTGAAGAAGAAAATGTGCTGTTTTTAGAAGTAGAAAAAGCGAAAAAGAAAGAACTTCCGATTGAAAAAGTGTTGGAAATACTGGCTGAATTAGAACGGGAAGATGTCGTAAAAGCTCAAAAAATACAGGAAAATGAGACGCAAATAGACGAAGAATTAGAAAAAATAAACGCAAATATCGGTCAGGCAGAACAGATCGAAAAAATGCAACGGGAATTACAGGAGTCACAGGAGCAGATCCCGAAACTTTGTGAAGAAAGAGAACTTGCAAAGGAACAGCGCGAGCAGGCAAAGAAGGAACAGGAGGGGATCGAAGAACTTCTGCGTCAGGCGGCAGAAATTCATCTGGAACTTTCTAAGTATGAAAAAGTGGAAAAACTCGATCAGATGATCCGAGAGGCAGAGCATTGTGTACGGCAAAATGAGATCCAATTATTGGAAAAAGAAGAACGCATTCAACATTTGGAAATAGAACTTGAAAAATACAAAACAGAGTTACAGAGTCTCACGGATACAGGGGAATTGCGCGAAAAATTACGACATGAACTAGAACGATTAGACGATAAAATACAAAAAATTCAGCAGATCAAAGCCAGACAGCGTGATCTTGCGGAACGTAAAAAAGAAGCAGAAAAAGCCCAGAAGGAATATCTTGCTGCGGATGAAGTATATAAGAAGAAAAAGCAGGTATATGAGGTGATGGATCAGGCGTATCGTGACGGACAGGCAGGCATATTGGCAAGTCGTCTCACGGAAGGGGTGCCATGCCCGGTCTGTGGTTCATTGGAACACCCGAAACTGGCAGAAATTTCCAATGAGGTGCCGCGTGAGGACGAGCTGGAAAAGGCTAAAATGACATATGAGCAGGCGCATGAGAACGTAAATGAAAAGGCAAAGAAGGCAAGTGTTTGTTGTGCGGAAGCCACCGAGGCCGAACGTTATCTGAAAGAGGAGCTTTCTCAGCTGCTTGGTGAAGTGACGGACGCGCCGGAACGGATCAAGGCATTGGAAGAAGAGACAAAAGAAAACCTTCTGCAAAGACAGAAACAACTGGCAGAAGAAGAGAAGAAAATCGAGAGAAAGATTTGGCTGGAGAAAAAGATTCCGGAAGAGGAAGCGGCATGTGGTTCCGAAAAACAAAGCCGTGAAGAACTTCTGGCGGTTCGGATCAAAGCTGCGGAAACGATGGAAAATGCGAAAAAGCAGAAGCAGGAAACTGCCGCAGATCTGCATTTTTCCGGATACCGGGAAGCGGAGGAAAAGGAACAGTCGATACGAAGGACAGTAAAAGAAAAACAGGAAAAATTTGTCAGAGCCGACAAGGCGTATCAGGAAAAAAGCAAGGCGGTTTCTTCAATGGAAGGTACGATCGAGGGACTTCAAAAAGCAATGAAAACCGCAGAGAAATTAGACCTGGAGACGCTTTTGGAGCGACAGCGGAGTTTGGTGGGCGAACGAAGCATTTTGAGTGAAAAAATAAAGGAAATTCATACGCGTAAAAAAACGAACGCAGACATACAGGAAAATATTGGAAGAAACGCGGGCGAACTTTCGGAAAAAGAGAAAAAATATGCGTGGGTCAATGCGCTTGCAGCGACGGCAAACGGAACATTGGCGGCAAAAGACAAGATCAGTTTGGAAACGTATGTGCAGATGACGTATTTTGACCGGATCATTACCCGCGCGAATCTGCGGTTTATGAAAATGTCCGATGGACAATACGAGCTGGAACGCGTGAGAGAAGCGCATAATAAGCGGAGCCAGAGCGGGCTGGAGCTGTGCGTCATTGACCATTATAACGGCACGCGGCGAAGCGTCAAGTCACTTTCCGGCGGCGAGTCCTTTATGGCATCGCTGTCACTGGCTCTGGGACTTTCCGATGAGGTGCAGGAGTCGGCGGGCGGGATCCAGATCGACACGATGTTTGTTGATGAGGGATTTGGTTCGCTGGATACGGAGAAGACACTTCCGCTTGCGTACAAGGCATTGGTTGGGATTACTGAAGGACAGAAACTGGTCGGTATCATTTCCCATGTGTCGGAATTGAAGGAAAAAATTGACAAACAGATTGTCGTTACGAAAGATACGACAGGGCGCAGTAACGTCTGTATCCGGGTGTAAATATGCAGCGGATCAAACTTTCAGTATAAAAGCAAGACTCATTAAAAGTGCTAGAAATACGAGGCTGTTTATTGTGAAATACAAAAGATAAGCACTTTTCTTTTCAGGCATTTCTCTGGCTAAAAATTTAAAGGAGATCAGACTTGCCATGGAGGCAATCAGTGTGCCAAGACCGCCGAGATTTACACCGATGATCAAGTGTGTATAGCGGTCAGTAAATCCGGATAAAAGGATGGCGGCCGGTACATTGCTCATAAACTGGCTTGCGAGGATGGCAGTAAGCATTTCGTGACCATCAATGATTTTCACAAGAGCATCATGAAAAGCAGGGATCCGCCCTATATTTCCGATGAAGATAAATAGGGCGACAAATGTCAGAAGAAGGGAATAATCCACTTTTTTTAAGATGCGGTGGTTATAGATAAGGATACTGATAAGTACGGTCAAAAGGGAAATTGTCCACGGAATTACATGAAGCACTGTCAAAAGGCAGACCATAAAAAGCAGGGAAAAAAATATTATGGAAAAAGTGTTTTGAATGGAGACTTTCTCCTTAAAATTTACTCGGATCCTGCCTGTTTCCCGGCGGCATATCATAACAATCCATGTACACAGCAAGATAAGAGAGAACAGAGTAAATGGCAGCATAAGCAGAATAAACGAACCGATGCTGCTTTCCGATTTCCCGTAGAGGTATAGATTTTGCGGATTACCAAGTGGAGTCAGCATGCTCCCAAGATTTGCAGCGATTGTTTGCAGTGCAATGGCAGGGATCAGCCATTTTTTCTGCTCCGAGCCAAGCATATGAAATACAATAATTGCCAGGGGGACAAACGTGATCAATGCGACATCATTGGTGATGAGCATACTGCAAAAAAAGCACAAAAATACAAGGACAAATAGAATCTGCCGTACATTTTTTACACATTCCAGTATAGATTGTGCTATTAAGGCAAATAATCCATTTTCCTGAAAACCTGCCATGATAGCCATCAGACAGAATAAGATGGCCAATGTGCGGAAATCGATATAATCTATGTAAGCTGCATCCGGTGGAACGAGAAAAAGTGACAGTATTGCGAGAATACTAGAAATGCAAAGTACGGTTTCTATTTTAATAAAGTTTTTTATCTGCTGCATCCGATGATGTTCCTTTCCTAAATCATAGTGTATCCCCATTATAAAGGAAGACTAGACAAAAATCAAATTATTTTACAAGTTATTTATAATTGCGTTAGAAATACACATGTGCTATACTAAGATTATCAGAATTACTGTAAAATATTTACATAAAAACGGAGAAAACGAAGGTTTTCTATGAAAGGGATTAAGATTATTTTGACAGCTATATTTACTGTCATCTGTATGACACTGCTGTTGCCGGCACCTTGTGCAGAGGCGCAGGAGACAGAGATAACGATCTGCGCCATAGAAGAAAGATGGCAGTCGTTCCAGGTGTGGAATGATTTTGCGGCTTCCGATGTGGCGAAATCCTACACGTTGCCGGAGGAAAGCATACAAATTTGAGGATGCTACGCTCGTTTCCGATAAGGGAGACAAAAGTACACTGATCTTATATCCGCTGGGCAAAGCGGACGATACGTATCAGGTGCCGGAGAGTGTGACAACCATTTACCAGTGGGCATTTTGTGATGTCGGACTGCTGAAACACCCGTATCTGCCATCCAAACTGAATAAGATAGAGAAAGAAGCCTTTTACATCTGTGATGGGCCGGAAGATTTGATCCTTCCGGAAAGTCTCACGCAATTGGAACCGTATAGTCTGTCGAACTGCCAGATTGAAAATGTCGTGCTTCCATCGACGATGCAGGACGACTGGTTTATTCTCTGCAACACGTATGGCTGGTATAGCGGAAAACCGTATTTGCCGGGAGTTGTCAGAAATTTTGATACAATGCCGTATGGAATGCGTGAGGGAAGAGATTATACGATTCAGTACAAGAACAATGCAGAGCCGGGGACAGCGACTGCTACGGTTCAGGGAATGGGTATCATTGAAGGAAAATGGGCATCATTGAAAAAGAAAGTAAAATAACAAAGCATTGTACTGGCAGGAAGGATGCGTTGACAGTCACCCCCTTTTTTGATAAAATAAGAACGGATAATATATTATCCGTTCTTATGCTTTGTCAAGGAAAAAAACAGTAAAAATCAGCAAAATTATGTAAAATGATAAGGGGGGTTATCCGATGGAACCGATGGTATGGGAAACGGCAGAGGAGATGAACCGGAAACTGGCGCAGAGAATGAAAGTGATTCGAAAGAGACGTTCGATCTCACAGCGAAATCTCGCGGACGAAAGTGGCGTAAGTTACGGTTCGATTAAACGCTTTGAGTCAACGGGCAAAATTTCGCTGCTGTCATTGACAAAAATTGCGATGGCATTAGGGGTAGCAAATGAAATACAATCCTTGTTTACGGAGGTCCCGTATCGGAGCATAGAGGAGGTCATCCATGAAGCCGAATAAAATGATGCAGGTGTATTATCATGACAAACTGGTCGGAACACTTGCAAGAACCAAAAACTGGAAAATAGCTTTTGCGTACGATGAAGAGTGGCTGAAAAGCGGATTTGCGGTCAGTCCATTTTCACTGCCATTGAAAAAACAGGTTTTTGTGCCGGAGAAAGATTATTTTGGCGGTTTGTTTGGTGCTTTTGCCGACAGCCTGCCGGATGCGTGGGGACGGCTTTTGCTGGAACGTGTGCTGAAAAAAACGGGGAAAAATCCGGAAGAATACGGGATGCTGGATCGATTGGCAATAATTGGGGATTCCGGGATGGGAGCCTTGACCTACAGACCGGCAAAGGAGTCAGAAAAGGCTGTCTGGGAAGAAGATTATGATGTGCTGGCAGAACAGTGTAAAAAAATATTGCTGACGCAGTATTCAGAAAAACTGGATGACATCTACCGTCTGGGAGGCAGCAGCGGAGGAGCGCGGCCGAAGATTATGACAAAAGTGGATGGAGAGGACTGGATCATTAAATTTCCGGCGCATGTGGATAGAGAAGATGTTGGAAAAATGGAGTATGACTACTATCTTTGTGCATTAAAATGTGGAATTGAGATGAGTCAATGCAGATTATTTGATTCGGAAAAGTGTGAAGGTTATTTTGGCACGAAACGATTTGACCGCAAAACGGATGGCAGTAAAATCCATATGCTTACGGCTTCGGCGATTCTTGAGATGGATTTTGAGCAGCCGGTGTTAGACTATGCGGATTTAATGAAACTGACGCGAATCCTTACAGAAAATAATAGGACGGATATGGAAGAGATGTACCGTCGGATGTGTTTTAATGTGTATGCTCACAACCGTGACGATCATGCCAAGAATTTTTCCTTTTTATATGAGGAAGAAAAGGGTTGGCGGCTTAGTCCGGCATACGATCTGACTTACAGTGCGACATATTATGGTGAGCATACAACGACAATAGCCGGAAATGGACGGAATCCGTCGGAAAAAGAATTGATCGAAGTGGGAACCGGTGCGGGATTAGAGGAAGAATTTTGCAGGGAAACCGCTCGAAATATGTATGAAGTAATAAACGAAACATTAAACTGTTATTTAGAAAAGAGTTGAACAAACAAATGAAGAACAAAAAGAATTTCATGACAAAAACCTGGGTGGTCGTCGTTGGAGCGATGATCTGCTGTACGTTGTGGGGAAGTGCATTCCCATGTATCAAGATCGGCTATCGCATGATGGAGATTGCGGCGGCAGATACAGCATCCCAGATATTATATGCAGGATATCGATTTACACTAGCGGGTGTACTGACTGTTGTTTTAGGAAGCATTCTACAGCGGAAAATATTGCTGCCAAAGCGGAGTGCTCTCGGAAAAATTGGGCTTTTGAGCCTTTTGCAGACGGTACTGCAATATTTATTTTTCTATATCGGACTGGCGCACACGACAGGGGTAAAAGCCTCAATCATCGAAGCGGTCAGTACATTTGTGGCGATCCTTGTCGCCGGCTACCTGTTTCATCAGGAAACCGTGACTCCGCGCAAGATGATCGGCTGTCTGATCGGATTTGCCGGCGTGGTGCTTGTTAATGTCGCAGGAAGTGGAATGGACTTTCATTTTTCGCCGGCAGGAGACGGGTGCATTCTATTGTCGACGGTTGCCTATGCGTTTTCATCCGTTTGTATGAAGCGGTTTTCGCAAAAAGAAGACCCTGTCATGCTGAGCGGATATCAATTTATACTGGGTGGTATTGTTATGATTGCCTGCGGAGCTGCCATGGGCGGTCATTTGAAAGCATTTACCGTGAGTGCGGCAGCGCTGCTCATTTATATGGCAATGATCTCCGCGGTGGCGTATTCTCTGTGGGGAATGCTGCTCAAATACAATCCGGTGTCAAAAGTAACGGTATTTGGTTTTATGAATCCGGTGATCGGCGTTATTTTGTCCGCTCTTTTACTGAACGAAACCGAGTCGCTGGGCGTGAGCAGTGTGCTGGCACTTGGACTGGTGTGCGTGGGGATTTACATTGTAAATGCTAAGGGCAAGGAATGATTTTTGAAAAACGGGGCAAATGGTGTGCTGTATAATTGGAGGTGCAGGAACATGTATAGAAAAGACTCTGTTGCGGTTGGCGAATGGATTAAAAATTCGAATAAGGCATTATTAATAACGGGAGCACGGCAGATAGGGAAAACCTGGCTTATACGAGATGAGATTAGCAAGAGCAGTTATACGAAGTTTGAAGTGAATTTTATTGATCAACCGGGTATGGTAGAATATTTGAATGCAGAAATGAGTGCAGAAGAGTTTTTGGTTAAATTAAAAATGATTATGCCGGAAGATTGTAAGGCTCATCAAACCGTTGTGTTTTTTGTATATCTTATTGTCGGTGGGATGCCGGATGCAGTAAAAATGTATGTTAAAACAAAAGATATTAGAGAAGTTGATATGGTGCAGCGAGATATCATAGCACTTTATAAAGAGGTTTTTACGCAGTACGAAATTGAAGATAAAAAACTTAAATTGAAGTCAATATATGATATTATTCCTGCGGAGCTAAATAAGCAGAATAAGAAGTTCGTTTTTACTATGTTAGATAAAGAACTTAAATTTGATCGATATGAAAATAGCTTTTTATGGTTAAAAGATGCGGGTGTGGCTTTGCCGGTTTATAATGTTGATGCGCCGGTGATTCCACTTATGGCAAGCAAGAGCAGTAATGTATTTCGCTTATTCTCAAGCGATATCGGACTGCTTACAAGTGCTTATCCGGCGGAAACAAAGGTAGAATTAATAAATAAAAACGGAGAAGTAAATAATGGTGCACATTTTGAAAATGTTGTCGCACAGCAATTAACAGCCAATGGATTTGAGCCATATTTCTGCAAAAAGAGTAAAATGGGCGAGATGGATTTTGTGATAGAAATGAGCGGAAAAGTTGTTCCGATTGAAGTCAAATCCGGAAAATCCTACAAAACACATAAGGCTTTGGATAATTTTATGAATGTGCCACAGTACCATATCGAGAAAGCCTATGTTTTTTCAGTTGGAAACGTGGAAACAGAGGGGAATGTGATATATCTCCCAATTTATATGTGCTATCTTTTGAAAGAAACCAAGAGTTTCCAAAATGTTGATAGAACACGTTTTTTTGTTTCAAAATGTTGATGATTTATTTCCTTCCCGTCTTCACTACCGGCACCGGCGTATCATCCGTTGCATCCAGATTATTGATATATTTTCGCGTCTCGGCGACAATGACCGGCGACAGGAGAAGCACGGCGATCAAGTTTGGAATCGCCATCAGAGCATTGAGCACATCGGCGATCAGCCAGACGAGATCGAGCGCAATGACGGGTGCGATAAGTGCCACTAATATGTATAAAATGCGGTAAGGGACGAGTGCTTTTTTACCGGCAAAATATTCGACACAGCGCTCGCCGTAATATGCCCATCCGAGTGTGGTGGAAAAAGCAAAACAGATGATTCCGACGACGAGGATCAATGGCCCGAGAATTGAGATCTGTCCAAATGCAAGCGTCGTCAGGATTCCTCCGTCGGTAATCTCATTGGCATTGATCGATGGATTTTTCATGATCGTGGAAACCAGCACGAGTCCGGTCATCAGGCAGACCACAACGGTGTCCCAGAAGGTTCCGGTGGAGGTAACGAGTGCCTGGCGGACAGGGTTGCGGGTCTGAGCAGCAGCGGCCAC
>ENA-OPFT01000542-OPFT01000542.1-human-gut-metagenome-genome-assembly--contig:-NODE-542-length-22398-cov-2.352549_pt1 | contig 22398 bp, 17 predicted proteins | sample MGYA00241714_ERZ501560 | MGnify/ENA primary metagenome ERZ501560 (study PRJEB25962, sample SAMEA2042392) | human gut metagenome | biome: human gut; feature: human-associated habitat; material: faeces...
AAAATACGAGGGAATGTGTGGTGAAGATGTACGATGGACATGCTCGGATGGAATTCTTATAGTTACCGGAAAGGGAGAAATGACATCAAGTCCATGGATGAAGAAAAAGGATTGCTGGAAAGGAATACGAAAAGTTGTGATTTCAGAGGGAATTACATCTATTTGTGAATCAGCATTCTCGTCTGTGGAGGTCATTTATAAATATGACTTTTTAAAAGACGGGATTCAATTACCGGATTCATTGGAAAAAATTGGGGAAAATGCTTTTCAATATAATTATCGCCTGAAAAGCGTCACGATTCCTAAAAATGTGCAAGTCATTGAGAGTGGAGCTTTTGAAAGCAATAAATCGCTTCAGAAGGTTACGATACAGGAAGAAAGTTGTCTGACCCGTATTGGTGAATATGCATTTAGTTCATGTCTGGAGCTGGAAGAAATGAATCTTCCGGCTTCGGTCAACCAAATTGGCGAAGGTGCTTTTGGTGACTGTAAAAAATTGAAAGATATTATTTTGCCAAATGGTTTGCAAAAGTTAGAGGCGAGTACATTTGACGGATGTGAGTCAATTGAAAAAATGTGTATACCGGATGCGGTTACCACAATTCCTTCAAAATGCTTTTCCAAGTGTACAAATTTGAAAAAGATTCAATTGTCAGAGGAAATAAAGGAGATAGGGGATTCTGCGTTTGCTTATTGTAATAAGTTAGATGATTTATCTTTTCCGAAAAAGATTACAAAGATAGGAAGGTATGCATTTTCTTACTGTACAGCGATTCAGGAACTCATTTTACCGGATTCGATCATTCAGCTTGGAAAGAATGCTTTTGAGCATTGTGCACGGGCGAAAAGGATTCGATTGTCAAAGGGGATGACAGAGATACCGCTGAATGCATTTATGGATTGTATAAGTCTGAAAACAATTCATATTCCGGATTCCATACAGAAGATTGGCGAAGGGGCTTTTGCCGGGTGTGTAAGTTTGAAAAAATTGGTAATTCCCAAAAATGTAAATCAAATACAACCGTGTCATCAGGATTGTTCGAGATTAAAGGTTATTCAAAATAAATCCCAGGTGACATATCCGCTTTCAGCGAGTAAATATGTTATGAATTGGTATCGCGGAAAAGAGAAAGTGGCAGAAGTAAAGCCGGGCGAAAAAGTAAAGTCGAAAGGAAAGCGTTTTAAGTTATCTTATGATACAAAGAATATTGAAAAGTATAAAATTCAGATGAACGGAAAACTTCCGACATCTTATGTATATGGAAAAGAACCCAAGTTACCGAAAAACGTGTATTCTAATAAGAAAAACATTTGCTTTTCGGGCTGGAGATATCAGGCAGAAGGTAAGAAGTTTCAAACAGGAATAACCAGAACGTGGTATAATGCAAGAGTATCGCAGTTCAGTAAAGGTTTGAAAGGAAACATTACAGTGGCACCGATGATAGATAACATATCCGTGAAGAAAAATCAGAGCGGAACATTAGTGCTGGATATAGGAGCGTTATTAAAGGATTATCTCCCTGCTGACTGTATTGACATAGGACGCAAAGGAGATTTTGAGTCGAGATACCTTCTCCTTCAAGTACGATATGCAGGCAGTAAAAAAATGGAAAACGCCAAATGTCTTCCTGCAGTATTTGATGATTCCGTAACCAGAATTAAAATGAAAAAGTTAAGGAAAGGTAAAACGTATTATATTCAATACAAAAGGATTCCATTTGACTATGGTGGGGTGTCATTCGAAACATTTTGGGGAGAAACATACAAGATCAAGGGGCGGTAAGGGGAATCACTCCTCTTCCCCCTGCTTCACCTTCATTCGCTGCCAGCTGATAAACCCATAGATATCATTGACCAAGAACATCGCAAAACATACGATGACCGCGATATACCGTTTGTCGCAAAGACTCGCCAGTGTCCATAAGACGATGAGTACGACATCATTGGCGGCATAAGCCAGACTGAAATACGGACTGCGGCGAAACATCTGCGGGTGCTCTCTGCACCACTCTACCCGGTGGCAGTGTAATAATGATGTTATCCTAGCATATTTAGAATAAAAAGTCAAATCCCCATTGAAATTGAGAAAAAGTTGTGATATACTAAATCATAGTACGATAAATATGAGAGGAATTGATTATCATGAAAAGAATTAAAACTCTGACAACAAAAAATCTGAAAGATACAATGAAAAAAGGCGGATGCGGTGAGTGCCAGACATCTTGTCAGTCTGCTTGTAAGACATCTTGCACAGTAGGAAACCAGAGCTGCGAGAACAAGTAAGATCAGATTGTATCGGAGAAGTACGAAAAGTGGCAAAGGACTTGCCTGATTTGGGTCGGGTAAAGTCCTTTCTTATTGAAAAATGAGAGTTTGGAGCGCCGCTCCGAAAACGACCTTTTGAATTCAAAATGGAATGAGGATAAAAAGATGATTCATCAATATAAAAATAATGGTTATAATATAGTTTTAGATGTAAACAGTGGCTCGATCCACGTCGTGGATGATGTGGCATATGATGTGATCGGGATGTATGAGACGAAAGAAAGAGCAGAGATCACAGCGGAAATTTTGAAAAAATATCCGGAAGTAAAAGAAGAGGAAATGGAAGAACTGTATCAGAATCTGGAAGAAATGCGGGAAGACGGCACGCTGTTTACCGAAGATACGTACAAAGACGGTGTCATTGACTTCAAAAAACGCCAGACCGTGGTAAAAGCGTTGTGCCTTCACATCGCGCATGCCTGCAACCTCTCCTGCCGTTATTGTTTTGCCGGTGAGGGCGAGTATCATGGAGACCGTTCCCTGATGAGTTATGAGGTCGGGAAAAAGGCACTGGACTTTTTGGTGAAAAATTCCGGAAGCCGCCGCAACCTGGAAGTTGATTTCTTTGGGGGAGAGCCGCTCATGAATTTTGATGTGGTAAAAAAACTCGTTGCCTACGGAAGAAGTCTGGAAGAGCCATATGACAAGCATTTTCGTTTCACACTGACGACCAATGGTGTGCTTTTGGATGACGATATCATTGCGTTTGCCAACAAAGAGATGGACAATATTGTCCTCAGTATCGATGGAAGAAAAGAAGTTCATGATCACATGCGCCCAAATAAAAACGGCGACGGAAGTTATGATCTCATTTTGGATAAATTTAAAAAAGTAGCAGAAAGCCGCGGACAGAACCGTTATTATGCGCGCGGAACATTTACACATTATAATCTGGATTTTGTGGAAGATGTACTCCATCTTGCCGATGAGGGATTCAAGCAGATCTCGGTTGAGCCGGTTGTGGCAGATCCGAGTGAACCATATGCGATCCGCGAAGAGGACATTCCGGTGATCTGCGAGGGATATGACCGCCTTGCGAAAGAAATGATCAAACGTGAAAAAGAGGGGAAGGGATTCAATTTCTTCCACTTTATGATCGATCTGACCGGCGGACCATGCGTGTACAAACGACTTTCCGGCTGTGGTTCGGGAACGGAGTATCTGGCAGTGACACCTTGGGGAGACCTGTATCCATGCCACCAGTTTGTCGGAAACGAAGATTTCCTTCTCGGAAATGTGGACGATGGCATCGTCAATGAGCCGATTCGCGATGAATTCAAACTGTGCAACGTCTATGCCAAAGAAGAATGCCGTAACTGCTTTGCCAAGTTTTACTGCAGTGGTGGATGTGCCGCAAATGCCTATAATATGCACGGCGACATCAATCAGCCTTACGAGATCGGTTGTGCACTTCAGAAAAAACGTGTGGAATGTGCGATCATGATAAAGGCTGCATTGGCGGAGTAAATTTTGCTAATATGTGAAATATATGTTAAATTTGAAAAAAACGATTGAAAAAATTCAGAATGCGTTTATAATTAAAGTAGGTATGTTTACGTAAGATTAACAAGATATAAAATATAGATAATATGTTCGATTGACAAAGAAGAGGAAGAAAGGAGAACGTCATGGACATTGGAATAGATTTGGGAACAGCGAGTATCCTTGTATATGTAAAAGGAAAAGGTGTTGTTTTAAAAGAACCAAGTGTAGTGGCATTTGACCGAGACACAAATCGAATCAAAGCGATTGGAGAAGAAGCCAGACTGATGCTTGGCCGTACTCCCGGAAATATTGTAGCCGTACGTCCGCTTCGTCAGGGCGTTATTTCTGATTATACAGTAACAGAAAAAATGTTGAAATATTTTATCTCGAAAGCCGTTGGAAAACAGAGATTCCGCAAACCGCTCATCAGTATCTGTGTGCCGAGCGGAGTTACGGAAGTGGAGAGAAAAGCAGTAGAAGATGCCGCTTTTCAGGCAGGGGCAAGAGATGTAAAGATCATCGAGGAGCCGATTGCCGCAGCCATTGGTGCAGGAATTGACATCGCACGTCCTTGTGGAAATATGATCGTAGATATCGGTGGTGGTACGTCGGATATTGCTGTCATTTCTTTGGGAGGTACGGTAGTAAGTACGTCCATTAAGATTGCCGGCGATGATTTTGATGACGCCATCGTTCGCTATATGAGAAAGAAACACAATCTGCTGATCGGAGAAAGAACCGCGGAGGATATTAAGATCCGCATCGGTTCTGCGTATCCGCGGCCGGAAGTAGAGACGGTTGATGTTCGCGGTCGAAATCTGGTAACAGGTCTGCCAAAGACGATCACCGTCACCTCCAAAGAGACGGAAGAAGCACTTCACGATACGACACTTCAGATCGTGGATGCCGTTCACAGTGTATTGGAGAAGACACCGCCGGAACTGGCAGCAGATATCGCCGATCGTGGAATTGTCCTGACCGGAGGCGGAAGCCTTTTGTATGGTCTGGAAGAATTGATCGAGAGCAAGACCGGAATCACGACGATGACAGCAGAAGAACCGATGACGGCAGTTGCCATCGGAACAGGTAAGTATGTTGAGTTTTTGAGTGGAACATCCGGAGAAAAATAGGAGGAAGTCTATGTTACGAGGTCTTTATACGGGTTGGACAGGGATGGTCAACGAGCAAAAACGATTGGACGTAATATCAAATAATCTGGCAAATGCAGACACTCTCGGCTATAAGCAGGAGAGTGTGAGCAGCCAGTCCTTTGATAAATTACTGACGATCAAAATAAGAGATGGATCTCAAGCATACCACAATCAGGCAATCGGGACGATGAGCCTGGGGGTAAAAGTTGGTGAAGTATATACGGATTATTCGCAGGGGTCAATCCGCGGGACGAGTTCACCACTGGATCTGGCATTGAGCGGCAGTGGATTTTTTACGATCACGACAACAAATGCCAAAGGCGAAACGGTAACAAGATATACCAGAGATGGAAGTTTTCAGATGACAAAAGACGGATATCTCGTGGATTCACAGGGAAATCGTGTACAGGGAACCGGAGGAGATATTCAGATCGATCCAAACGCCAAAGATATCACGATTGACAATAGTGGAAGAATTACCGTGGATGGAGAAGTAATAGACACATTGAAGATTGTTGATTTTGAAGATTATGATTACATATTGAAAACCGGCGATAATCTTTACCGTGTCGTAGACGGAGCAACTGAAATGACATCCAATGCTTCCGTTTTGCAGGGATATACAGAACAATCCAATGTTAATGTTGTGTCGGAAATGGTCGATATGATTACTGTAACGAGAGCATACGAAGCGAATCAGAAAATGATCCATTCGCAGGATTCGATGCTGGAAAAGGCAGTAAATCAGGTGGGACGACTGAGTTGATGACAGGAGGATGAGCCTATGATGCGTTCACTTTGGACTGCGGCATCCGGAATGGTTGCACAGCAGACAAACTTAGATACTATTTCGAATAACTTATCGAATATTAATACAACAGGATATAAGACCGAGGCGGTAAATTTTAAATCGCTTATTTATCAGACATTGCAGCAGAATTCGTATGACAGCAAAGGAGATCCGAAACCGGTCAGCGCACAGGTAGGACTTGGTGTCCGCCCGGCAGCGATCGTGTCCAGTTTCACGCAGGGAGCTTTGCTGGAGTCCAGCGGAGCGTTTGACTATGCGATCGAGGGCGAAGGATTTTTCATGGTTCGCCAAAACGATGGTACGATCGGCTATACAAGAAATGGTAATTTTAATGTAGCCGTATCGCAAGACGGACTGGCACTTGCGGATTCGAACGGAAATCCGGTGTTGGATGTCAATGGAGATCCGATTACATTTCCGGCGGGAACGGACTCTTCCAAATTATCCGTTGACCAGTTCGGAAACTTTATGTACCCGGACAATACAGGAAATGCCAAGCTGATGGGAATCCAGATTGGACTTGCCAACTTCCCGAATCCGGCAGGCCTGGAAAGAAGTTCCGATACGATCATGAAAGAGTCAGAAGCTTCCGGTCAGCCGACGATCTATATGGCAAACCAGCTGAATTCGAAGATTGTGTCCGGATATCTGGAAGGTTCCAATGTTCAGGCAGTAGATGAAATGGTAAATATGATTATCGCACAGCGTGCTTACGAGATGAACTCGAAGGCGATCACAGCATCCGATGAGATGCTGCAGCAGGCGAATAATCTTCGTTCTTGATAGAAAGTAAGGAGGGATTTGATGTCATTATCGGTAAATGATCTGTATAACAGTCTCGGAAGCACATCGACATTGTCCAGCGCGGCTTTGAAGAGTACCGCATCGGCAGATCAACTGACAAGCCAGATCAAAGACGCAGGCACGGATGACGAAATGATGTCAGCCTGTGAAGATTTCGAAGCCTATCTGTTACAGAAAATGTTTGAAAATATGGAAAAATCTGCCAAACTCTTTAGCGATGACGACGAAGAGGGAAATGAGTACACGGAGATGTTTGGGGATCAGATGTATCAGTCGATGGCAGAGACAATGGTTTCCAGCGGTCAGGGACTTGGCATCGCGCAGATGCTGTATGAGTCAATGGCTAGAAATGCCGGCATTTCCACTTCGACAGAAACGACGGCAAAGACGGAATAAATATTGAAAAATGAGAGAATTGAGCGCCCATTGCATCCTTGGCAAGGGCGCTTTGTCAACTTATTCGGAAGAAAGACCAAAGAGTTAAATTGCGGCAGCGACGGGAAAGGAACGAGACGATGGAAGAGAAAAAAGGATATGTGGAGCATATCATTTATCACAATCAGGAAAATGGATATACCGTATTTGAATTTGTCTCGCAGGAAGAGGGAGAAGAATATCTGGATACGTGTGTCGGAACATTTCCGTTCATTAACGAAGGGGAGTATCTTACACTATATGGTGATATGGTGACGCATCCGACATACCATGAACAGTTTAAAGTGCAGAAAAGCGAGAGCCGTTCTCCGGATGATGCGTTGTCGATGCAGAGATATCTGGCATCCGGCGCAATCAAAGGGATTGGCGGTGGACTGGCGAAGCGCATCGTGGATAAATTTGGAGATAAGACCTTTGAGATCATTGGAAAAGAGCCGGAACGGCTTAGTGAAGTAAAGGGAATCAGCGAGAAAAAGGCGATGGATATCGCAGAGCAGTTTGAGGAAAAAAAGGAGATGCGGAATGCCCTTCTTTTTTTGCAGCAATATGGCATCAGCAACCAGCTCGCTGTAAAAATATACAAGACGTATAAAGAGGATCTGTATGGGATCGTAAAGACCAATCCGTACCGGCTGGCAGAAGATATCCGAGGTGTGGGATTCCGGATCGCGGACAATATCGCGATGAAATCCGGGCTTGACCGCAATTCCGATTTTCGCATCCGGGCAGGGATTCTTTATGTACCGACACTGGCGACCGCATCCGGGCATATTTATCTGCCAAATGAGGAGTTGTACCGCCACTGCATTGAATTTCTCGGTGTAAGCATGGAGCAGCTGATGCACGTACAGGAAGAAATGGAATACGATAAAAGTCTTGTGCGGGATGGCGAAAAAGTTTATCTGCCGTCATTGTATTACGGGGAATTGAATTGTGCGCGGATGCTTTTGGATATTGGCAGTGTGACGCATAAATCGGGAATAGACGAAGAACGGATTTTGGAAGAATTACAGCGGAAATCTGACATTCATTTGGATGATAGACAGCGTCTGGCAGTATTTGAGTCTTTGAAAAACGGACTTCTTGTGATTACCGGGGGTCCGGGAACCGGAAAAACAACAACGATCAATATGATCATAAAACTTTTGGAGGAAGAAGGACAGAGTATCCTTTTGGCGGCTCCGACCGGCCGCGCGGCAAAACGGATGAGCGAGACGACGGGGCATGAGACGCAGACAATTCACCGTATGCTCGGTTACAATGGTGCCGGGATGGATGCTGCGGAGGGAGTGGAAGAACGGCGCGAGACGCCGGAGGCATTTGAACGCAACGAATGGAACCCGCTTGAGACAGATGTTATTATTATCGATGAGATGTCGATGGTGGACATTTACCTGTTTACCAGTCTGTTAAAGGCAATCTCCGTCGGAACGAGACTGATCCTTGTCGGAGATGTAAACCAGCTCCCAAGTGTCGGACCGGGAAATGTACTACGTGATATCATTCAGTCGGAATGCTGCCCGGTAGTCAAATTAGAACGTATTTTCCGGCAGGCAGCGAAAAGCGATATTGTCGTCAACGCCCATAAGATTAACAAAGGGGAATCGATTACACTGGATAATAAAAGCCGTGACTTTTTCTGCATGGAACGCGAGGATGAACACGGCGTCCTGCAGATGATGCTCTGGCTTGTGCGCGACAAGATGCCAAAATACACGGATTGTACGCCGTTTGACGTGCAGGTGCTTACCCCAATGAAAAAAGGTGAACTCGGCGTGATCCGCTGCAACCAGATCTTACAGCGTTATCTGAATCCGGAATCGCCTGCAAAACCGGAAATGACAGTACATGATACCATTTTCCGTCAGGGCGACAAAGTCATGCAGATTAAAAACAATTATCAGATGCCTTGGAAAATATTGGGTTATCACGGCGTGGTGATTGAGGAAGGAACCGGCGTATTTAACGGCGACTGCGGAATCATTGAGGAGATTGACCTTTACAGCAAAGAGGTCAAAGTGGTCTTTGATGAAGAAAAACATGTCACGTATACGACGGGCGATATGGAAGAACTGGAACTTGCCTATGCGATCACGATCCACAAGTCGCAGGGAAGCGAATATCCGGCGGTTGTGATCCCATTGTTTCACGGCCCGCGGGTGCTATTTAACCGAAATCTCCTTTATACGGCGGTTACCAGAGGAAAACAATGTGTTACGATCGTGGGACGCAAAAAAACGGTTCTTGATATGATCCACAATGAATCGGAACAAAAAAGATATTCTACGTTGCAAATTCGGTTAAAGGAATTGCAAAATGAATAAAAATTTGATAAAATAAAAATGGATATGTGTAGTATGGGAAAGGAAATGCATGAAAGATTTTTTGATGACACTTGTATTCCCCCACAAATGCGCTGCGTGCGGAAAGACGATGTCTGGTAAACGCGTGGAAATGTTGTGCGAAACGTGTGACAGGCAGCTTCATCGGATCACGGAGCCGCGCTGTAAAAGATGCTCAAAACCCATTGCGGATATTACACAGGAATTGTGTGAGGACTGCAGTCAGAGAGAGTATGTTGTATCCTCTGGAAAAGCGCTGTACTTATATGATGAGCGGATGCAGCAGGTGATCCGCCAATTCAAATACGAAGGCTGTTTTGAAATTGGAAATTATTTTGCAGAGCGGATGGCAGAGGCATTTGGCGACTGGATTCAGAGGGAAAAAATGGAAATGATCATGCCGGTTCCTGTACATAGAAAACGGCTTCGTTTTCGTGGATTTAATCAGGCAGCGGTTTTGGCGGAACGACTGGGTGAATGTCTGGGGATGCCGGTGTTGTCCGATTTACTCATACGAACAGAGGACACGAAACCACAAAAAACATTGGATATGCATAAACGCATTGCAAACCTTCAAAAGGGATTTGCGGTGACGAAACCGGTTGTGGGGAAGAGAATTCTTCTTGTGGATGACATTTATACAACGGGAGCCACTTTGGAAGCATGCGGAAAAGTGCTGAAAAAAGCCGGTTCGGAAAAAATCTGTTTTGTCAGCTTGTGCATAGGAACTGTTTCATAAAGGTAAATGCATGAAAGAGATGCATGGAAATGGAGGATATTATGGATGTAACTACTTGTTCAAGATGCGGAAAATTATTTAATCATATCAGTGGACCGAGAATCTGCCCGGTCTGCCTGAAAGAATTTGATGATAAATTTCCGGAAGTAAAAAAATATGTATATGAACATCCACACACAGGAATTGCCGAATTGTCAGAAGCGATGGATATTCCGGCAAAACAGATCAAACGGTGGATTCGCGAAGAACGGCTCAGTTTTGCAGATGATTCGCCGGTTGGAATTGAGTGTGAGGGATGTGGCACGATGATTAAGACCGGACGATACTGCCCGGTTTGTAAGGAAAAATTTACCAAAGGGTTTGGGGATGCGGCTGGTCTGAACCGTAAGCCGGTTTCCGCACCGCCAAGGCGTAAAGACGGAGAAAGCAAGATGCGCTTTTTGGACTAACAGATTGGAGAAAAACAGATGCAGAACTATGATTGTATTGTTGTCGGCTGTGGATTTGCCGGCGCAGTAGCTGCCAGAGATTTGGCTGAAAAAAAGGGAAAAAAGGTTTTAATCTTGGATGCCAGAGATCATGTCGGTGGAAACTGCTATGATCTTCCGGATGAATATGGGATCCGTATCCACCAGTACGGGCCGCACATTTTTCATACGAACAGCAAACGGGTGTATGAGTATCTTTCCCGTTTTACTGAGTGGTTTTCTTTTGGACACGAAGTAGTGGGGAATGTATATGGAAAAGAACTGCCGATTCCCTTTAACCTCAATACACTTGCGATGGTATTTGGGGAACGTGCACCGAAGATGGAAGAAAAATTGATTCAGAAATTTGGAGAGGGTGCGAGAGTTCCGATTCTTGAACTGATGAATCAGGAAGATGCAGAATTAAAGGAAATTGCAGAATATGTGTATGAAAATGTATTTTTGAAATATACTATGAAGCAATGGGGAAAGACACCAAAGGAGATCGATCCCTCCGTGTCCGGAAGAGTGCCGGTTCTTGTCAGCCATGACAACCGTTATTTTCAGGATACGTACCAGGGAATGCCGATACCGGGATATACTGAATTGTTTGAAAAAATGCTTGACTTTCCGGGGATTGACATTCGTCTGAACTGTCAGGCAAAAGAGGTACTCAGTATACAGCCGGAAGCGGAAGACAAAGTGTTGTTTGAAGGCGAGCCGTTTGCGGGAGATATTATCTTTACCGGTGCACTCGATGAGTTTTTTGATGTGCGTTTTGGCAGACTGCCGTACCGTTCGCTGCATTTCGAATTTGAGCATTTGAAACAGCCGTTTTTCCAAAGCCATGGTGTAGTCAATTACACTGTGAGCGAGGATTTTACACGAATCACGGAATTCAAATATCTGACAGATCAGAAAGAGGATCCGGAGACGACGATCATGCGCGAATATCCGATGCCATATGAGGCAGAGGACGGACAGATTCCATATTACGCGATCAACAATAAAGAGAATGACGCGCTTTATGAGAAATATGTTTCCTATGTGAAAGACGTTCCGAATTTCCATCTTCTGGGAAGACTGGCAGAGTACAAATATTATAATATTGATGCAATTGTTGAGCGCGCGCTGGACTTTGCACAGGAAATTTAACTGATAACGGGAGAATGAATTATGAAGTTATTGACCGTAGCGATTCCTTGCTACAATTCACAGGAATATATGAAACATGCCATCGAAAGTGCTTTGGTCGGCGGCGAGGATATTGAAATTCTGATTGTTGACGACGGTTCGAAAGACGATACCGCGAAGATTGCCGATGAATTTGAAGCACAATATCCGGGGATTATCCGTGCCATCCATCAGGAAAATGGTGGACACGGAGAGGCTGTCAATACCGGCCTCCGCAATGCCAGGGGACTATATTACAAAGTGTTGGATTCAGATGACTGGCTGGATCGAGATGCGCTTCTGCGCGTGATGGATCAGCTGCGCCAGATGGTAAAAGAGGGAAATATGGTGGATATGTTTCTGGCAAATTATGTATATGAGAAGCCAAGCGAGCACAAACATAAGGTGATTCGCTATGAGGGTGTATTTCCGGAAGAAGAAGCATTTGGCTGGAGTGATATCAAGCGCTTTAAGATCAGCCAGAATATTTTGATGCATTCGGTAATTTACCGTACCCAGATGCTTCATGACTGTGGGCTTGAACTTCCAAAACATACATTTTATGTGGACAATATCTTTGTGTATGTTCCGCTGCCAAATGTAAAAACGATGTACTATATGGACGTTGATCTGTACCGCTATTACATCGGCCGTGAGGATCAGTCCGTGAATGAAAAAGTGATGATCGGGCGCATCGACCAGCAGATCAAAGTCAACAAGATTATGATCGATGCCTACGATCTTACAAAAATCCGCAACAAAAAACTCAAAGATTACATGGTAAAATATCTTGCCATGATGATGACAGTCAGCTCGATCTTCCTGATCAAAGAAGGTTCGGAAGAAAGTCTGACAAAACGTGCAGAGTTGTGGCACTACCTGAAAGCGAGCAGCAAGGGAACATTTCGTCTGGTGAATCATCAGGTTCTCAGCCGCCCGATGCAGATCCGCGGAAAAGCGGGCCGCAAAATGTTGGTGTGGGCGTATGCCATCTCTCGTAAGATTTATGGGTTTAATTAGGGAGAAGAGACACCTGTCATGTACAAAAGCAGGAGAAGCCATCTCCTGCTTTTGTCATATACGAAAAGGAAAAACGATGAGACATAAAAGTAAAAAATGGATGCTTCAGACTAAGCGGGCAGATTTTAAGAAAATCAGTGAAACGTATGGAATATCGCCGGTTCTGGCAAGATGTATCGTAAACAGAGAAGTGACAGAGGAAGAAATTGGAAATTATATTCAGGCGGACTGGAAACAGCTGCATTCCCCGTGGCTGTTTAAAGATATGGACAAAGCGGTGCAGATCCTGCAGGAAAATCGAGACAAATTGGTGGCGATTTCTTCTGATTTTGACTGCGATGGAATTTTTTCAGCGGTCATTTTAAAAAAAGGACTGGAAAAAATTGGAATACATAGCAAGATTTATACACCGGACCGGGTGGCGGAAGGGTATGGAGTAAATCAGCGGATTGTCGATGAGGCGACAGAATCCGGTGCAGAGATTCTGCTTACCTGTGATAATGGAATCGCCGCCAATGAAGAAATCCGGTATGCCAGGGAAAAAGGGATGACAGTCATTGTTACCGACCACCATGAGGTGCAGGAGGAACGGCCGCCGGCGGATGCTGTTGTAGACCATAAGCAAAGCGATTGTGGATATCCATTCAAGGGGCTTTGCGGTGCCGGTGTGGCATTTCAATTCATTGGCGCGCTGTATGAAAAAGAAGGAATCTCGCCCGATGAACGTGAGGAACTGCTCGAATATGCCGCAATTGCGACCGTTGCAGATGTGATGGAATTAAAAGGAGAAAACCGTGGACTGGTAAAATCCGGACTGCGGGCATTGGAACATACAAAAAATACAGGACTGCGTGCTTTGTTGGAAGTGCAGCAATTAAGCGGAAAAGAACTTGAGGCATATCACATCGGATTTATTCTCGGTCCCTGCTTTAACGCCGCGGGGCGAATTGACACCGTGATGAGAGCATTTGAACTTTTGGAGGAAACCAATAAGGAAAAAGCGCTGCAAATGGCACAGGAGTTAAAAGATATCAACGATACCAGAAAACAAATGACAGAAGAGGCGGCAAAGCGGGCTTTTGAGATATTGCAGGAAAGTGGAAAAGAAGATGCGCCGGTGCATATTGTATTTTTGCCGGATTGTCATGAGAGCCTTGTGGGGATTGTGGCAGGACGCATAAAGGAGGAATATCATCATCCCGTAATCGTATTCTGTCCGGTAGGAAATGGATTGATAAAAGGTTCCGGGCGTTCCATCGAGTCCTATCATATGTTTGAAAAATTGATGGCATGCAAAGATCTTATGGTTCGTTTTGGCGGACACAAAATGGCTGCCGGAATGACGCTGCACGAAAAAGATCTGCCGGAATTAGAGCGACGGCTAAATGCAGAGGCAGGATTAACCGAAGAAGATTTTGTGCCGGAATTGTGGATTGATGCGGCGATGCCGGTGCAGTATATATCCATTCCGTTGATTGAGGAATTGCAGAAGATGGAGCCATTTGGCGTAGGAAATCCGAAGCCCGTATTTGCAGAACAACATTTCCATATATTGGAAGCAGTGCGACGCGGAAAAAATAGAAATGTGCTGAGCATGAAAGTGGCAAATACAAAAGGTTACGTCATAAAGGCCGTATATTTTGGCGACATCGATGCGTTTGAGGAATTTGTGTGTGAGATATGGGGAGACAGCGAATTGCAGAAAATGTATCACAATCTGCCCAATGAAATTGATATGGGATTTGCCTATTATCCATCCATCAACGAATATGGTGGAAACCGGACATTGCAGATTGTAGTGACAGATTACTGTGTGGTAGCAAAGGAAAAGGAGTGAGCAGATGATAACGATAAGTTTGTGTATGATCGTAAAAAACGAAGAAAAAGTGCTGGCAAGATGCCTTGACAGCATCGCGGATCTTATGGATGAAATTATTATTGTCGATACCGGATCGAGCGATAATACAAAAGAAATAGCAAAAAAATACACCGATAAAATTTATGATTTTGCATGGATCGATGACTTCGCAGCCGCGCGTAATTATTCGTTTTCCAAAGCGACAAAAGAGTATATTTATGTAGCAGATGCAGATGAAGTAATAGACGCTGACAATCATGAGAAACTAGCGGAATTAAAGGAGATTCTGCTCCCTGAAATAGAGATTGTACAGATGCGTTACTGCAATCAGCTTGCCAATGGAACCGCTTATAATTTTGATGCGGAATACCGCCCTAAATTGTACAAGAGACAACGCGAATTTACATGGATTGAACCGGTGCATGAAATGGTTCGTCTGGACCCGGTCGTTTACGACAGTGAAATCGACATCTTACATATGCCGGAAAGTGTCCACAGCAGCAGGGACTTTGCGGTATTTCAGAAACAGATCAAAAAAGGACAGCGGCTTTCGAAGAGACTGCATCATATGTACGCGATGGAATTGTATATTTCTGGAAATGATGAAGATGTACTTCAGGCAGAACAGTATTTTGCGGAGACGGCGTGCGAGGGGGACCGCAGCCTCGATGAGGTGAAAGAAGCTGCGTGTATCGTCGTTCGTGCGGCAAGACTGCGCGGTGACAGTGGGGCAATCCTGAAAATGTGCCTCAAAGATCTTTTGAGTGAAGGTTCGTCAGAAATGTGCTATGAACTCGGCGAATATTTTTATGAAAAGAAAGATTACGAAGAGGCGGCGATGTGGTATTACAACGCAATGAACGAGACAAACAGTATATTAAATATTCATACTTCAACGGACTGGCCGAAGGCGCGGTATGAGGAAATAGAAAAAATATTAACAGGAAGATAGAGAGAATAATAGCAGGAAAGTAGAAGAAAGGAGCAGGCAGATGGCAGGACAAATACAGACGTTGCAGGAAACGATCAATCAGGTAGTAAAAGGCAAACAAAAAGTGGTAGAAAAGGTGCTTTGTGCGATGCTTGCCGGAGGGCATATATTGCTGGAGGATATTCCGGGAGTCGGCAAAACGACGTTGGCGATGGCGATTGTCAAAGCGACCGATCTGACGTACCGTCGTGTACAATTTACGCCGGATGTGCTTCCCAGCGATCTGGTAGGATTTTCCATGTACAATGAAAAAACCAAAGAATTTGAATACCGGCAAGGTGCCGTATTTGCCAATCTGTTTCTTGCGGATGAGATCAACCGGACTTCGCCCAAGACGCAGTCTGCGCTTTTGGAGGCGATGGAGGAAGAAAAGGTGACCGTAGATGGAATTACGCATAATCTGCCGGCTCCGTTTACGGTAATTGCGACGGAAAATCCCATTGGGGCTTCCGGTACGCAGATGCTGCCCGAATCGCAGCTTGACCGTTTTATGGTCTGTCTTTCGATGGGATACCCGGAACACCAGGATGCGGTGGATATTTTGAAAAACAATGGCGCAAAATCACTTTCCGGCATTCAGGCAGTGGTAACTTATGAGGAATGGGAAAAACTGCGCAGCATGGCAGAAGAGAGTTATGTCAGCGAGGAAATGTATGATTACATCGTGCGATTGACAGAAAATACGAGAAAACATCCCATGGTGCGTCTTGGGGCAAGTCCCCGTGCAAGTCTTGCTCTTCTTCGCATGGCGAAAGCAATGGCAGTGATGAAGGGGCGCGATTATGTAACTCCGGAGGATGTGATGGACATTTATCAGGAAGTGCTTGCTCACCGCATCAAACCAAATATGCAGGCAAAGGCACAGGGACTAGAAATTTCTGACATTTTAAAACAGGTTTTTGAAGGAACGAAAGTGGTATGCGTAGAGTAAAATACGGAATTGAATTTATCGTGATATTTTGTCTGAATGCTTTGATGTATTGGTATTTGGGCAGCTATTTTAATTTGCTGCTTGGTGTGGCAATGCTTGTTTTTTTGGGGATTACGCTGGCAATGGTTCCCGTGGCGATGCCAAAAATACAGGCAGACATAGAAATTCCCGCAGCAGAATTTCTGAAAAACACAGAGTTTCTGGTACGTATCCGGGTTAAAAATCAAAGCATTTTTCCTGTGATACGCTGTTCACTGTATCTGAAAATTGGGAATGGCTTTTTTGAACAAAGAACAGACAAAACCGTCACAATTTCGCTTCCGGCGAAAGGAGAAGAAGTGTATGAGATGCCGCTGTGTTCTACGCTTTGCGGTGATATTGAAATTACAGTAAAACAGATTGGAATAGAGGATCTTCTTTCGTTACATGAAAAGCGGAAAAATGCCGGACAGACAGAGCACATTTATATTTTGCCTCCGGAAGCGGAAGTATTGGAATTTGAACAAAATGATTATGCTGCCGGACTAACCGAGAGTACGGAAAGTTCGGCGAGAGGAAGTGATTTTTCAGAAGTCGGACAGGTGAGGGAATACATACCGGGGGATTCTCTGAAAGATATTCACTGGAAATTATCGGCAAAACGAGAGGCGTTGATGGTAAAAGAGAGGCTTCAGATGTCTTCGCAGAAACTACAGATTGTTTTTTGCGCGGACCGCAGTCATCCCCGGAGAGCAGATGAGGTAATCTGTTTTTTGTATGAATTGGGAAACTCTGTGATTCGAAGCCGGATTCCGGTGACGGTGTACTGGTGTGGCAGCAGAAGCCGGGAGTTATATGAGAAAACTGTTGAAACAAAAGAAGAATGGAAAGAAGTATTGGAGCAGATTTTTTATACGAGAGGCGGAGAAGAGACTGTCGTCGAAGCATTTCAAATGAGCGCACCGGATCAGGAGTATCTGAAAGTGAGTGAGGAAATGCTCGTTATGTGGCAGCGGTGAAAAAGCGAGGTGATAAAAAGTGGCATGGTTTCGTAAGAAAAAGGAACAAAAAAAGCAGGAATTAGTAACCGGACTTGTGCTTGGGGAAGAGCGGACCGTTCAGCAGTCCCGGCGCTTTTTAACTTGTATTTCCAAAGGACTTTTGTGTTTTTTTGTCGTTTTTGGTTCCTTTGGGGGCTTTTTGTCTGCGTTTGAAATAGACTGTAATTATGTGATCGCAGCACTCGTACTTTTGGCATCGGCGGCGTATTTTAGTTTCCTGTTTTCTTTTCAAAAGAGCAGTAGGAAAGATTTGGGATACATTGTATTTTTTGTGTTTTATGTGCTGGGGATTCTCACATTTAAAGCCTACGTAAATAGCGGTTTTGCGGGAATCATTAATGTGATCCGGCAGCGTGGCGAGATTTATTTTGGGCTGAATACCGGAACAGAATTTGCAGAGCAGATAGAGGATCGAAATCTTTCTGTCACGATGACATTTATTTTTGTAGGGGTGTTTTTGATCCTGACTTTGAACATTTTTTTGAGTAATTATATGAATCTGAAATTACCACTTTTTGTATGTATCCCGCTTTATGTCATCCCGCTTTATTTCCGTCAGGAACCAAAGTTGTTTTTTGTATTCTGCCTGTGCGGTGGCTTTTTAGGAATCCATATGTTGAAAAACGGACGGCGTCATCAGGTGGAAAAAAATGCCCGTGTTTATCAGGGAGTTTGCCTGGTCGCACTGTCGGCTGTTCTTTTGACCGGAGCGTTTAGTCTGGTATTTACGGAAGAAAAAAATCGTGAGATTTATCATGAGAATGCTTATAAAAAAAGTACGGAGCGCGCTGTCTCCGGTTTTGTTATGATGGGATTTTGGAGTTTCTTTCCCAATCCGGCTTCCCGGGGCGGTATGAGTGGCGGAAAGCTGGGAGATTTTTCGATGCTGCGTCCGGATAATGAGACCGATCTGAAGATCCGTTTTGCACCTTATACAACGGAACCTCTCTATTTAAAAGGGTACACCGGACTTCAATATGAAGGAAATGAATGGAACGATGGGTATAAGATAATGGGAGGACTTGCCGGACATTCACAGTATTTTTATACCGAAAGTATGAAAGAAGAAGCCGATGCTCTGGTGAAAAGACACAAAAAGAACCCGCAGGAAGAAGCAAAAGCGAAGATTGAAATAGAGAATGTGGGCGCAGATACAGATTACGTATACTATCCATATTTTACCAAATTTAAAGACTATAAAAAATATACCAATTCAAGCCAGAAAATATACGTGGCAAATTCAATCGGAACGGTAAATACGTTTACCTTTTATCCGAATCTCACAAAAAAAGCGCAGGTTGAAGATGCTGATTCCTATATTTATCATCAGATTCCGGATGAAAATACGGCGGTGCTTGATGAATGTATCCGTGATATGGGGCTGATCCCGGGAAAAAATTATGGGACGGATCCGAATGTGATCAATACGGTTATTATATATCTGCACGACAATTATACGTATAGTTACCGCCCCGGGAGAGTTCCGGAAGGCGAGGATTTTGTGAATTATTTTCTCAAAGAGAATAAGAAGGGAGTATGTATGCACTTTGCTTCTGCGGCAGCACTTCTTCTCCGCCGTCTTGGTATCGCTTCGCGTTATGTGGAGGGCTATGCGGTTGGCTACGGGGATATTCTGAAGGGAACACTTCGGGAGGATCTCAAGTATGAAGAGTATTATGAAGGCCCTTCTATGCTGGGAAAAACCGGAGTCATGGAAGTGGAACTGACCGATGTCAATGCACATGCCTGGGTGGAGGCATATTTTCCGGGAACGGGCTGGCAGATCGTGGACGCTACACCGACAAATATGTCGGAAAATACAGACAGTGATTTCTGGTCTTCGGTTAAAAAACTGGTTGATGATTCCCCACAGATTCAGCTTGGCGAGGCATTTTCGAATTTTGGAACCGGGCTTATTTCATCGGGTGTAATGCCTGTTGCTGCGTTTGCTGTCGCAGTTGTCATTATTCTATTTTTTGCAGGAAAGCGAGTGTATTTGAGTATACTGAGATATCGTTCGTGGCATACGAAAGATGCGGCGAAAAACCTGTTAATATACCTTGAAATACGAAGCCGGCGCTGGGAGAAAAGAGATGCTTTCTATGCCACACTGGTAATGCCGGTCGAACGTCTTCATTATCTGGCAGAGGAGTATGTTACGAAGGAGAAAAGGCAGGAAAATCCGGAAGAACTGGAAGATCTTTTTGAACGAAGTTGTTTTTCTTCGTATCAACCGACACCGGAAGAGTATGAGAAATTGCTGCATTGGATCCAAAAAATAACTTGATTTTCATAAAAGACTCATGTTATACTTTTACAAATAATGTGAGTCTTTTTTCTTTTTGTCATTTCGACATGAGATTCCGATAAGTAAAATGAAATAGAAGGGATGGATTAAATGTACAATGAAATCAGGGATAAATTAAAAGAAAGGCAGGCGGAACTTTTTTCTTGGAAAGCACAGTTAGAATCAAGCGTAAAGAAATTTTGTGGGAACATATGGGGCTTATGGGAGATCCGGAGTATTGTCGGCGAGCACTTAAAAAAGAAGAAATGTATATTAAAAATGGTTACCGCACGGGGATTGATATCATTTATACCAGGGAATCCTCAGGTTACACAATCAGTACAAAAGTAATTGATCAAATTATCAAAGAATTCTTTTTATGATTGTGGGAAAGAAAATGAGATAGGGGAAGTGGGCAAGTCGTTCAAAAAGAATTACGGTAAAAAGCTTTTTACGGAACGCAGTTTTACCGTAAAATTTGTAAATAATAGGAAATGACTGTAAAAAAGTGGAAATTATTACGGCGTTATTCTGCGCTAAACAAGGTAAAATACCGTAAAAATTTAAAAAATGTAAAAATGTGGTAAAAAAGATGGAGAAATTACGGTAAAAAAGAAGAAAAAACTAGGATTTGACCGTAAAGGTAAAAAACGCCTTAAATACCTGCATAAGGAAACGCCCCCTCAGCTTCGCTTCGGCGGCAAGTCGTCGGCGACATAAGAATTGTAAGCTGCGCTTCCAATGGTCGCCTCCTCAAAAAAGGGCGGCTCTGCGAGCCGCCCAACAACATTTCATGAGTTTATTTACTTTCTTTATAGTCCAATGCTGCGCCAATGAAGCCTTTAAATAAAGGATGTGGGCGGTTGGGACGGCTCTTGAATTCCGGATGAGCCTGTGTGGCGATGAACCAAGGATGATCCGGGAGTTCCATCATTTCCACGATGCGTCCGTCCGGTGAAAGACCGGATAATTTCATGCCATTTTTTGTCAGGTCGTCACGATAGTAGTTGTTTACTTCGTAGCGGTGGCGATGACGTTCTGTGATGGTTTCGGAACCGTACAATTCATAGGCTTTGCTGTCCTTGTCCAAAGTACATGGATACGAACCAAGACGTAATGTACCGCCGATGTCTTCTACACCGTCCTGCTCCGGCATCAGGTGAATGACCGGATGTGTGGTGGCAGGATCAAGTTCTGCACTGTGTGCATCGGACCAGCCGACAACATTGCGGGCAAATTCAACGATAGCAAGCTGCATACCGAGGCAGAGACCTAAGAAAGGAATCTTATTTTCGCGGGCATACTGGATCGCAGTGATCTTACCTTCGATACCACGGGTGCCAAATCCACCGGGAACAAGGATTCCACAGACATCGCCAAGAAGTTCGCCGACATTTTCCGGGGTTACTTCTTCCGAATTGACCCATTTGATATTTACCTGAGCGTTGTGAGCAAAACCACCGTGTTTCAAAGACTCTACGACACTGATGTAAGCATCGTGGAGAGCAGTATATTTTCCAACCAAAGCAACCGTAACATCTTTCGAAAGATTTTTAATGGAATGAACCATATTTTCCCATTCGGCAAGATCCGGTTTCGGACAATCAAGATTCAGGCATTTGCAGGCAATATCTGCAAGATGCTCTTCTTCCATAGCGAGCGGAACTTCATATAACGTATCCACATCCAGATTCTGGATAACCTGAGAACTTGGTACATTACAGAAAAGGGAAATTTTGTCTTTAATGGATTTTTCCAAAGGAATCTCAGTACGGCAAACAATGATATTTGGCTGGATTCCCATTCCCTGAAGTTCTTTGACACTGCTTTGTGTCGGTTTTGTTTTTAATTCCGAGGATGCTTTCAGATATGGGATCAATGTGACATGGATCAAAATTGCATTTTCATGTCCGACATCCAGCTGGAACTGACGAATTGCCTCCAAAAATGGCTGGCTTTCAATATCACCAACCGTACCACCAACTTCGATGATCGCAATCTGAGTCTCATCGCAGCCGTCATTGCGGTAAAAGCGGCTTTTCAATTCATTTGTAATATGAGGAATCACCTGTACGGTACCGCCACCATAGTCGCCGCGTCTTTCTTTCGAGAGAACGGACCAGTATACTTTTCCGGTTGTGACGTTACTTTGTTTGGTGAGACTCTCGTCGATAAAACGTTCATAGTGTCCCAAATCAAGGTCAGTTTCCGCACCGTCATCGGTAACGAATACTTCACCGTGCTGAATTGGGTTCATGGTGCCAGGATCGATGTTGATATAAGGATCAAATTTTTGCATCGTGACACTGTAACCTCTCATTTTCAGAAGTCTTCCTAATGATGCAGCAGTGATACCTTTTCCGAGACCGGACACAACACCACCTGTTACGAATACATATTTTACAGCCATGTTTCCTCCTTCTGCCTTATGGCGGATACTGCGTTCGACAGTATCATTCTATCCTCTGTTTGTTCCAACCGCACAAAAGCGGTATAGAATAACGAAAAATTCAAATACTTATATATTATACTATGTTTG
>ENA-OPFT01000580-OPFT01000580.1-human-gut-metagenome-genome-assembly--contig:-NODE-580-length-21572-cov-2.152624_pt1 | contig 21572 bp, 21 predicted proteins | sample MGYA00241714_ERZ501560 | MGnify/ENA primary metagenome ERZ501560 (study PRJEB25962, sample SAMEA2042392) | human gut metagenome | biome: human gut; feature: human-associated habitat; material: faeces...
TACTTACCGGAAAATTTAAGAAAAGTCTTAAACTTGCAAAGAGGAGAGGTTTAAACTTAGAATTATTAGATGAAGTGGTTACGATGTTACAGAAGAATATTCCGTTGGAGGAAAAATATCGTGACCATGAGTTAAAAGGAAAATATCAGGGATTTAGAGAATGCCATATCCAGCCGGATTGGTTACTGATATATTTAAAGGAAAATGATGTTCTTACCCTGACCTTGGTTGATACCGGTTCACATGCGGATTTATTCAATATGTAATCTGATGTTTGTCATAATCCGTTTACTTTCCCACATAGTATTGGTAAAATACAGTTGTTTACAAATTTACAAAATCAAAGATGCCAGAATGGCAGAAATGGAGGAATTATGAAGGTTTTATTAATCAACGGAAGTCCGAAGAAAGAAGGATGTACATATACGGCTTTAAAAGAGGTGGCAGATGAACTTGAAAGAAACGGTGTGGAAACAGAAATTTTTCATATCGGAACAGCGCCGGTAAAGGGCTGTATGGGCTGTGGTTACTGTGCAAAGACAGGAAATCATCAGTGTGTATACAATGACGATACTTTAAATGAAGCAATTTTAAAGGCAAAGGATGCAGACGGTTTTGTATTCGGTTCACCGGTACACTACGCATCGGCTTGAGGGGCGATTACGTCATTCCTTGACAGATTGTTTTATGCAGGTTATCCAATGGCACACAAGCCGGGTGCGGCAGTAGTCAGCTGCAGACGCGGCGGCGCAACTGCGGCACTTGACCAGTTAAACAAGTATTTTACGATTGCGCAGATGCCGGTTGTTTCATCAAATTACTGGAATATGGTGCATGGAAATACACCGGAGGAAGTCCGTCAGGACAAAGAGGGGATGCGTACAATGTATAATCTCGGCCGCAATATGGTGTGGATGCTAAACTGTATTCAGGCAGGACCGGAACATCCGCAAAATGAGAAAGAGAGCACGAATTTTATTCGTTAAGCATACGTTGACGAACATAGAAAGAACCGTTATAATAAAACACAGGTATAGGAAGAAGGAGGAAGCGTAATGTATACAGTAGATTTACAGGACTGCATTGATAAAATGGATCTGGAATGTCTCACGCCGGATGTGGATATTTCGCAGATTAAGATCACGCAGTCGGATATTAACCGCCCGGCGCTTCAGCTGGCAGGATTTTTTGATTATTTTGACCACCACCGTGTACAGATTATCGGTCATGTGGAAAATACGTATATGGAAAAGCAGGGGCTTGAGTACAGCGTAGAGATGATGGGACGTATCATGTCCTATAAAGTGCCGTGTATCGTGTACTGCCGCGATATGGCGGTGCCGGATGCCATTCTTGAGGTGGCGGACAAAGCCGGTGTGCCGATTTTACGTACGAAGCAGACGACTTCCTCATTTTCTTCCGAATTGAACCGATGGCTGAAAGTCGAACTTGCGCCGCGCATCAGTATTCACGGTGTTTTGGTCGACATTTACGGCGAAGGTGTGCTGATCACCGGAGAGAGCGGAATCGGTAAAAGCGAGGTCGCTTTGGAACTCATCCACCGCGGACACCGTCTCGTATCGGATGACGTTGTAGAGATCAAGAAAGTCAGTGATGCGACATTGATCGGTACCGCTCCCGATATCACGAGACATTTTATCGAACTTCGTGGAATCGGAATCATTGATGCCAAAGCCTTGTTTGGTGTAGAAAGTGTAAAAAATACCCAGTCGATCGATCTTGTCATTAAACTCGAAGAGTGGGACAAAGAGCAGGATTACGACCGTATGGGACTGGAAGAAAAATACATCGAATATCTCGGAAATAAAGTGGTATGCCATTCGATTCCGATTCGTCCGGGGCGAAATCTTGCAATCATTTGTGAGTCGGCAGCCGTCAATTTCCGTCAGAAAAAGATGGGATATAATGCAGCAAAAGAATTGTACAATCGTGTAACCGCAAGATTGCCGGAATAAAAATACGCAGTCAGAAGGAGGAAAGTCATGGAAAAGTTTTACGTGGGTGTCGATGTCGGAGGCACATCGATCAAGATGGGAATGTTTTCACATACCGGGGAATTGCTTGAAAAATGGGAAATTCCGACGCGTGTGGATGAAGATGAAGAAACGGATCGTATCCTTCCGGATATCGCCGCAAGTATCGAAGAAAAACGTGCGGAAAAAAATGGAAATATTGTCGGTATCGGACTCGGCATCCCGGGACCGGTGACAGACGACGGAATCGTGTTAAAATGTGCCAATATTCATTGGCCGGTATTTAATGTCAAAGAAAAATTGTTTGATCTGACCGGCGTAGCCAATATCCGTGTCGGAAACGATGCCAATGTCGCAGCTCTCGGAGAAATGTGGAAAGGCGGCGGACGCGGCTTTGACAGTATCGTCATGGTAACACTCGGAACCGGTGTCGGCGGTGGAGTTATCCTTGGCGGCAAGATTTTGACCGGAACCAAAGGAGCAGCCGGAGAAATCGGTCATATGACCGTAGAATACGACGAAGAAGAGACGTGTAACTGCGGAACCAAAGGCTGCCTTGAGCAGTATGCTTCTGCGACGGGAATCGTTCGTCTGGCGAAAAAACAGATGGCCGAAACGTCTTCTTTGGCAAAAATTGACAATCTCACAGCAAAAGATGTCTTTGATGAAGCAAAAGCCGGAGATGCGTATGCACTTCAGATCGTAGACCGGTTTGCCCGCTATCTGGGTGTGGCACTTGGCAATGTAGCACAGATCATTGATCCGGAAGCATTCGTAATCGGCGGCGGAGTGGCAAGAGCCGGAAGCATCATTACGGAAAGTATAGAAAAATATTATAATGACAGTGTAATGTTTGCCTTGCGTGGCAAGCAGTTCAATCTGGCAGAACTTGGAAATGACGCGGGCATCTACGGTGCGGTGCGTATGGTCCTGTAAGAAAGGAATCAAAAAGCGTGATACAGTTAAAAGAAGGAGAACTTCTGAGCAATCATACAACATTTCGTATCGGAGGAGCGGCAAAATATTTTGCTGTTCCAAAGAACGAAGAGGAGATTATGGAAGCGGTGGATTTTGCCATCGTGAAGGGTCTGCCGCATTATATCCTTGGCAAGGGGAGCAATGTGCTGTTCCCGGATGAGGGATATTCCGGTGTAGTCATTGAGATCGGAGCCGGCATGGAAAAGGTGGAACGCATCGGCGACACCGGAATCCGTGCACAGGCAGGGGTGTCATTGAGTTCGCTGGCGGCATTTGCAGCCAGAGAGGGGCTCGCCGGATTGGAATTTGCCGGCGGAATCCCGGGAACGCTCGGAGGCGCCGTGACGATGAATGCGGGTGCCTATGGCGGTGAGATGAAGGATGTCATCGTAAGTGCGAAAGTCATGGACGAAGACGGCGGTGTAAAAGTGTTGTCCTGCGATGAATTGGAGCTTGGGTATCGTACAAGCATCGTCCAAAAGAAACAACTCATCGTGTTGGAAGCCGAATTTTCACTGCAACCGGGAGAGACCAAGGCAATTCAGAGCACGATGAAAGAACTGAATGCAAAACGTAGAGAAAAACAGCCGCTGGAATATCCGAGTGCCGGAAGTACGTTTAAGCGTCCGGAAGGATATTTTGCCGGAAAGCTGATAGAAGATGCCGGACTCCGCGGTTATCGTGTCGGGGATGCTCAGGTATCGGAAAAACATTGTGGATTTGTAGTAAACCGCGGAAAGGCGACATGTGCCGAGGTGCTTCAGTTGATCGAAGAGGTACAGAAAAAGGTCAAAGAGCAGTTTGGGGTACAGCTTGAGCCGGAAGTGCGGATCATACGATAGAACAGCAGTTTTTGAGAACTGCAGAAAAGGAGGGCAAAGATGAGATTTGTTATAGTGACAGGTATGAGTGGCGCAGGACGTTCTTCTGCCATGCGGATATTGGAAGATGATGGGTATTTCTGTGTAGATAATCTGCCGGTGTCTCTTTTGCCAACCTTTATGGAACTTACAAAAAATTCCAGTGAGCAGATTGAAAAAGTGGCGCTGGGGCTGGATATTCGTGTCGGAGCAGAAGCATTGCGGGAGACAGCAAGTGTACTCCGGTCGTTGAAAGCCAAAGGATATGAGTTTGAAATTTTGTTCTTTGAGGCAAGTACGCCGGTTCTTGTAAAACGATACAAGGAGACGAGAAGACTTCATCCTCTTGCCAAAGGAGGACGAATTGACTCCGGTATCGAGGCTGAGCGGGAACTTCTGATCGAATTAAAGAGCAGTGCGGATTATATCATTGATACAAGCACACTTTTGGTCCGGGATCTGAAGCAGGAGATTGAGCGGATTTTTGAAGAAGACCAAAGCTGCAATTTTTATCTGACTTTTGTTTCCTTTGGATTCAAATACGGCATTCCGACCGATGCCGATCTTGTCTTTGATGTGCGTTTCCTGCCGAATCCATTTTATATTGACGATCTGAAACCGCTTACCGGCAACGATAAGCCAGTGTTCGATTATGTGATGAACAGTGACACGGCGAAGTCATTTTTATGTAAATTAAAAGATATGCTTGATTTTTTAATTCCGAATTATATTACGGAGGGAAAGAATCAGCTTGTGATCGCCATCGGCTGTACGGGTGGAAAGCACCGATCCGTTACACTGACCAATGCGATTTACAGCGAATTTGAAAATTCGAATTATGGATGCAAGAAAGAACACCGAGATATTGAGAAGGACAGGTTAAGAAATTTATGTCGTTTTCCAGAAAAGTAAAAGAAGAGCTTGGCGGACAGATAAGCCGGGCGAGACATTGCCAGATTGCAGAGCTGGCGGCGCTTTTTTCCTGCTGTGGACATGTGGTTTCGCAGGACGAGCGAAACTTTTTCGTAAAATTTGCTACAGAAAACTTGACAGTTGCGAAAAAATATTCTATCTTAATTAAGAAGGCATTTCATTTTGATATCGAGATGTCGGTGAGGGGTCACCAATATCTGATCTACATATTAAATCCGGAGGACGCGTTCGTTTTTCTACAGGCTCTGAAGATTCTGGAGGGAAAAGCACTCGTTCACGAACTGGTCATTCAGCGGAATTGCTGCAAGCGCGCATTTATCCGCGGCATTTTTCTGGCATGCGGTTCGGTGTCAGATCCGGAGAGGGGCTATCATCTTGAAATGGCGGTCGGAACGACGCGGAAAGCAGAAGAACTGGTTCAGATCTTAGCAGATTTTCACATTCCGGCGAAGGTAGTGGAACGCAAAAAAAACTATATTGTGTATATTAAAGAGGGCGCACTGATCGTAGATCTTCTTAATGTCATGGAAGCTCATGTGGCATTGATGGAATTTGAAAATGTCCGGATTTTGAAAGAAATGCGGAATTCTGTCAATCGTCAGGTGAACTGCGAGACGGCGAATATCAAAAAAACCGTCACGGCAGCGACCAGACAGATTGAAGACATACGCTATATAAAGGAAACAATTGGTTTTGGAACTCTTCCGAAGGGATTGGCAGAAATTGCCAGACTTCGGCTGGAGTATGCCGAAGTACCGCTAAAGGAACTCGGAGAAATGTTAGATCCCCCGATCGGAAAATCCGGTGTCAATCACCGGCTCCGTAAATTGAGCGGGATCGCGGAAGATTTAAGACAACGTCAATAAGACAGCCAGGAGGATAAAGTTAAAATGATAGTGAAAGACATCGAAGTTCAGGTATCGGATAATGGGGCACATTTAATTGCCATGTTGGTGCAGTTAGCCAGTCAGTTTAAGAGTAAGATCAATATTAAAAAACAGGACAAAATGGTAAATGCCAAGAGCATCATGGGGATGATGGCAATTGGTCTGACACCGGGACAGAATATCGAAGTGAATATCGAAGGTGAAGATGAGACGGCAGCAGCCGAAAGCATAGAAAATTATCTTCATGGAAGTAAATAGAGACGAAAACAGCCTCTTCCCCGATTGGAGAAGGGGCTATTACTATTATTGAGGAGAATGGAGGGAAAGCATGTCAAAGGTTCCATTTACACATTTACATGTTCATACGGAATACAGTCTGCTTGACGGTGCCAGTAAGATCGACGAACTTGTGGCACGGACAAAAGAATTGGGGATGGACAGCATCGCCATTACGGACCACGGTGTTATGTACGGCGTGGTGGACTTTTATCGTGCTGCCCTGAAAGCCGGAATCAAACCGATCATCGGCTGTGAAGTGTATGTGGCACCGGGTTCCCGTTTTGACCGCGAGATCGGACAGGGAGAGGACCGCTACAACCATCTGGTGCTTCTTGCCGAAAATGACAAGGGGTATCATAATTTGATGAAAATTGTCTCCCGCGGTTTTACCGAAGGATTTTACTATAAACCCCGCGTGGACTACGAAGTGTTGGAACGCTATCACGAGGGGATCATTGCGCTCAGCGCGTGTCTTGCCGGTGCGGTAGCGACAAGGCTTGTAAAGGGATTGTATGAAGAGGCAAAAGAAGAGGCACTCCGATTACAGGAAATATTTGGAAAAGGAAATTTCTTTTTGGAATTACAGGATCATGGATTGCAGCCACAGCAGATCGTCAATCAGGGACTTTTGCGTATGCACGATGAGACGGGCATTGACCTCGTGGCGACCAATGACCTTCATTATATTTATGACACCGACCAGGAAGCGCACGATATCCTTTTGTGCATTCAGACCGGGAAAAAAGTGACAGACGAAAACCGTATGCGGTATGACGGCGGACAGTATTATCTGAAATCGCCGGAAGAAATGGCAGAATTGTTCCCATATGCGCCGGAAGCCATCACCAATACACATAAGATCGCGGAACGCTGCAACGTAACGATTGAATTTGGACATTATAAACTGCCGCATTTTCAGGTGCCGGAAGGCTATACGTCGGAGAGTTATCTGCGGAAATTGTGTCAGGAGGGACTGGAGCGCAAATACCGTGACAGCGAGTACGATAAACAGATGCTTCAGGAACGTCTGGATTACGAACTGGATACGATCTCCAGCATGGGATTTGTCGATTATTTCCTGATTGTATGGGATTTTATTAAATATGCCAAAGACCATGGCATTCCGGTTGGCCCGGGGAGAGGTTCGGCAGCCGGAAGTATTGTGGCGTACACACTTCAGATCACGGATATTGTCGATCCGATCAAGTATAATCTGATCTTTGAGCGATTTTTGAATAAAGAGCGTGTTACGATGCCCGATATCGATATTGACTTTTGTGTCGAACGCCGGCAGGAAGTCATTGATTACGTAACGGAAAAATATGGAAAAGAAAAAGTGGTGCAGATCGTTACGTTTGGTACGATGGCGGCGCGCATGGTTATCCGCGATGTCGGACGTGTGCTGGATCTCCCATATGCGCTTGTGGATTCGGTCGCCAAAGCGGTGCCGATGGAACTTGGCATCACGATTCAAAAAGGTCTGGAGATGAATCCGGAACTGAAGAAAATGTATGAAATGGACGAGGATATCAAAAAACTTATTGATATGTCGATGCGTCTCGAGGGACTTCCGCGCCATACGTCAATTCATGCCGCGGGTGTCGTCATCAGTCCCGAGGAAGTGGATGAATTTGTACCGCTTTCCCGCGCGGCTGACGGTACGATCACGACGCAGTATACGATGGTAACGCTCGAAGAACTCGGCCTTTTGAAAATGGACTTTCTGGGACTGCGAAATCTTACGGTCATTAAAAATGCGACAGAGGGAAAATTGTCTTTACAGGACATCAACTACGACGATCCGAACGTTTACGAGATGATCTCTGCCGGAAAGACGGAGGGCGTTTTCCAGCTGGAGAGCGAGGGAATGAAAAACTTCATGAAGGAGCTAAAGCCGGAATGTCTCGAAGATATCATCGCCGGTATCTCCCTTTACCGCCCGGGGCCGATGGACTTTATCCCCAAATACATCGCCGGAAAAAATGACAGACACAATATTGTCTACGACTGTCCGCAGTTAGAACCAATCCTGAAAAACACCTACGGCTGTATCGTATATCAAGAGCAGGTTATGCAGATCGTGCGTGATCTCGCCGGTTACAGTTATGGACAAAGTGACAATGTGCGGCGTGCCATGTCAAAGAAAAAAGCCAAGGAAATGGAACGAAACCGCAACATCTTTATTTATGGTGATGAAAGCGAAAATATCGAAGGATGTATCAAACGCGGAATCCCGGAGGAGACGGCAAGCAAGATTTATGCAGACATGACAGATTTTGCCAAATACGCATTTAACAAATCGCATGCTGCCGCGTATGCTGTTGTATCCTATCAGACAGCATATCTGAAATATTACTATCCGAAGGAATTTATGGCAGCTCTTCTTACTTCGGTTATGGATAATACCGGAAAAATCACCGAATATACGATGAGCTGCCGACAGATGGGCATCGAGATTCTGCCACCGGACATCAATGAAGGAGAGGCGAATTTTACGCCGACCGAAAAGGGAATCCGTTATGGCCTGGCTGCGATCAAGAGTGTCGGCCGGCCGGTCATTGAGGAAATTGTGACAGAACGCCGTGCCGCCGGTCCGTATGCTTCGCTGAAGGATCTGTGCAGCCGTCTGTCCGGAAAATCGATGAATAAGCGTACATTGGAAAGTTTTATCAAGGCGGGGGCGCTTGACTGCCTCGAGGGAACGCGCAAGCAGAAAATGAGTGCTTATGCTTCGATTCTGGAAGGCATCAGCCACGAAAAGAAGGCGACGATGACAGGACAGTTGTCATTGTTTGATTTTGCCAGCGATGAGGACAAGGAAGAACTGGAAACTAAGTTCCCGGATGTCGGTGAATATGATAAAGAAATGATTCTTGTCTTTGAAAAAGAGGTGCTTGGCTTGTATATCAGTGGTCATCCGCTCGAGGACTATGTCGATGTGATGAAGCGAAATATTACGCGTCAGACGATTGATTTTGCAATCGCCGACGGAGAACGTGTACCGCGTGTCAAGGATAATGAGACGGCAGTAATCGGTGGAATTATTGAGAATAAAGTTGTTAAAACAACGAAAACAAACAATATGATGGCATTTATCACGATCGAAGATCTTCTCGGAACGGTGGAAGTGATCATCTTTCCACGTGATTACGAGAATTACCGCCCGCTTTTGGAAAATGACCGGAAGGTGTTTGTCAAAGGGCGTGTTACGGTGGAAGAGGACAAACCGGCGAAAATGATCTGTCAGAAGATTGTGCCATTTGACGAGGTTCCGAATCAGCTCTGGATCCAGTTTACGGACAAGCAGAGTTATCTTGCGGCGGAGCAGTCATTGTTTGATTCTTTGGCAAAATACGATGGTCAGGATAAGGTCATTGTCTATCTGTCCACAGAACGTGCAAAAAAGCAGCTTCCAAACAGTCGTATGACAAAAGTCTGTCCGGAATTGCTGGAGGAACTTTATAAAAAATTTACAAAAGAAAATGTCAAAGTAGTACAAATGAGTATTGAAAAAGTTTTGTAAATATCGTACAATGAAAGAGGATTGGAGGTAAACAGTAATGTCAGAAAAAGCAGTGAAAACGATAGGAGTATTGACAAGTGGTGGGGATGCACCTGGTATGAATGCAGCGATTCGTGCTGTCGTTCGATCGGGATTATCAAGTGGACTGAAAGTAAAAGGTATTCGCCGCGGCTATGCGGGCTTATTAGAAGAAGATATTGTAGATATGCATACAATGAGTGTATCTGATATTGTACAAAAAGGAGGAACCATCCTTTACACTTCCCGTTGCCCGGAGATGGTAACACCGGAAGGCCAGAAAAAGGCAGCAGATATCTGCCGTAAACATGGCATTGATGGTATCGTAGTTATTGGAGGAGACGGTTCTTTCCGCGGAGCGCAGAAACTTTCTGCCAACGGAATCAACACGATCGGTGTTCCGGGAACAATCGATCTTGACATCTCTTGTACAGAATATACGATTGGTTTTGACACCGCCTGCAACACGGCGATGGAAGCAATCGACAAAGTACGTGATACATCCGCATCCCACGAGCGATGCAGTATCATTGAAGTAATGGGACGTACTGCCGGTCATATCGCATTGTGGTGTGGTATCAGTAATGGTTCTGAATATATTACAATTCCGGAACGCTATGACAATGATGAGCAGAAGATTATCGAGAAAATCCGTGCAAAACGCCGTATCGGTAAAAAGCATCATATCATTGTAAATGCCGAGGGGGTTGGAAATTCTTACCAGATGGCAAAAGATATCGAGGAGGCAACCGGAATCGAAACACGTGCAACTGTTATCGGTCATATCCAGCGTGGTGGTAACCCATCCTGCCGTGACCGTGTCTATGCATCTTCCATGGGCGCGATGGCTGTTGATCTTTTGATCGCCGGCAAGACAAATCGTGTCGTAGCATATCGTTCCGGTAAATTCTGTGATTTTGATATCGAAGAAGCGCTGGCAATGACAAAAGACATTGATGAGCATCTTTACAGCTTGACGATGCGTCTGTCACGATGAGATAATACATTTAATCCTATGTTTATTTACAGGGTTCTTTTCGGAGAACCCTGTTTTTTGGTCTCTTTATCAAGAAGGGTAAAATTTTTGACACAAGCCGGATCAAAGGATTTATATAAAAATAGCATCCAATCGGATGCTATTTGTTTTTCGCCTTTTTAAATTTTACTCTTCTGAAGCAGTTTCTTCCGCAGCTGCGTCTTCTTCTGCCTCTTCGTCGTCGCTTTTCTCCGGCATATTTATGGTAACGTAATCTCTTTCGTCATTCGGTGTCTCCGGGAAGTCGTCAAAATCATCAGATTCATCGTCCTCCTCGTAAAGATCGTTATCGAAATCGTCGTCATCATAATCATCTACGTAGTCCTTCATCAGGATGTTTTTCAGAAAATACAAAGCGGCTCCGATGGTAGCAAGAGTAGCTGCTACTCCAAGGAGAAATTTAAAAAACTTTTTCATAATCACATCGTCCTTTCTGTCCGCATGCTTAGTGTGGCATTTACGGAAATATATATACATATTTTACGGGAAAACAATGAAAAAGTAAAGGGGTTTTTATACAAAAGTATGAAAAGAAATAAAAAAAATATATATTTTGTGAAAAATAATTGTTGTAATATGCAGGCAGATGTTGTATTATAATAGATATGTAAGGGGATTTGGTGATGTGAATACAAAATAAATACGATTTTTACATCGCTAAAAATTTCTAAATATATACAAATTGAATGGAGGATTCTGTTATGGCAGCAAAAGCAAATTACTCTAAAAAACCAGCAAATAAAAAAGTGGTTGAAGAGAAAAAGGATGTTGTAAAGACTGAGGTAAAACCAGTAGAAACAAAACAGGAGGCAGTAAAAGAGGCTGCACCTGCAGTAACGACAGCGGCACCAGCAGCCAAGACAACAAAGACAGCAGCAAAGAAAACAACCAAAGAAACTGCAAAGAAGACAACAGCGAAGAAATCGACAGCAAAGAAAACAGGTGCAAAACGTGGACCAAAACCAGCATCTGAGCGTACCATTGAAATGACAGTGCAGTTTGGTGAAAAAGAAGTTACATACACAGATATGGTAAACCGCATCAAAGAAATGTGGAAAGCACAGGGCAAACGTGAAGTATCCATGAAGAGCCTTGAGTTGTATGTAAAACCGGAAGAATCCAAAGTATATTATGTTATTAATTCTCAGGATAAGAAACCGGTTACCGGAGATATCGATTATTAATTTAAAATGCAGGACAGCCCATCGCAAAGGCGGTGGGTTGTTTTTAGGGGCATTATTGATAAATTTTATTGATTACATATTTAAAACGTGCTATAATATAGAAAAGTCGTACTGACATACGAAGGAAATCCTGAGTAGGAAGGCGGTATAGTTCGAAATACATATTCGTGGCACGAAGTGTTGACGGTCGGCTTTTGTCGATCTTTTTTATTGCTTTAAAGGATTGTTTAAGACAGTGAGAAGTGGAGGAACCCATAACGTTATGGACATTGACTGCAAGCACAAAATACGGAAAGGAGGGATTGCATGGAAAAACGTGTCGCCGTGATCGGAATCGTAGTAGAGAAAGAGGAATCCGCCGAAACCGTGAATGCCATACTGCATGAATATCGTGACGTGATTGTGGGAAGAATGGGGATTCCCTACCGGGAACGCGGATTGTCTGTGATCAGTGTGATCGTTGACGCACCCAATGCAACGATCAGCGCTATTTCAGGAAAACTTGGGATGACAGACGGAGTAACAAGCAAAGCGATTTATGCAACAAAATGAATTGGAGGAAAAGGAAACTATGTATAATCCAAAGTCGGGAAAAGCAACCGAATTTATCGATGATCAGGAGATATTGGAGTCTCTGGAATACGCACAAAAAAACAAAAATAATAAAGAAGTAATAGATGCAATATTAGAAAAGGCATCTGCTATGAAAGGCATTAGCCACAGGGAGGCAGCCGTATTATTAGAGTGTGAATTAGAAGAAGAAAACAAGAAAATAGAAAAATTGGCGAAAGAAATTAAACAGCGTTTTTATGGCAACCGAATCGTAATGTTTGCACCATTATATCTGTCAAATTACTGTGTCAATGGCTGCACCTATTGTCCATATCATCATTGTAATGAGCATATCCGCAGAAAAAAACTGACACAGGATGAAATCCGGGACGAAGTGATAGCCTTGCAGGATATGGGACATAAGAGACTTGCCATCGAGGCAGGAGAAGATCCGGTCAACAATCCGATCGAGTATATTTTGGACAGCATTAAGACCATTTACAGTATCAAGCATAAAAATGGTGCGATCCGCCGCGTCAATGTAAATATTGCTGCTACAACTGTAGAAAACTATCAGAAATTACATGATGCCGGTATCGGAACGTATATTTTGTTCCAGGAGACCTATAACAAAGAGAGTTATGAAAAACTGCATCCAACCGGTCCAAAACACAATTATGATTATCATACGGAAGCAATGGATCGTGCGATGGAGGGTGGTATCGACGACGTTGGACTTGGTGTATTGTTTGGCTTGGAAATGTATCGTTATGAACTTGTCGGGATCATTATGCATGCGGAGCATCTGGAAGCAAAATTTGGAGTTGGGCCGCATACCATCAGCGTACCGCGAATCTGTCCGGCAGATGATATTGATCCGAGAGAATTTACGAATGCAATTTCCGATGAAATTTTTGAAAAAATTGTTGCGGTTATCCGAATTGCCGTGCCATACACGGGTATGATCGTATCGACAAGAGAATCCCAGAAAACGCGTGAAAAAGTGCTCGGCCTCGGCATTTCACAGATCAGTGGAGGCTCCCGTACAAGTGTTGGCGGATATGTGGAGGAAGAAAAAGAAGAGGACAATTCCGCACAGTTTGATGTCAGCGACCGCAGAACTCTTGACGAAGTTGTCAATTGGCTTCTTGAACTGGGGTATATTCCAAGTTTCTGTACAGCATGTTACCGCGAAGGAAGAACCGGCGACCGCTTTATGAAACTGTTGAAATCCGGACAGATTGTCAACTGCTGCCAGCCAAATGCGCTGATGACATTAAAAGAGTATCTGGAGGATTATGCCAGCGATGACACCAAACAAAAAGGGGAAAAAGTTATCCAGAGAGAATTGGAAGTTATTACCAATCCGGTGGTAAAAGAAAAAGCAAGAGAATATATTGAAAATATTCACGAAGGCCAGAGAGATTTCCGGTTCTAAAATAAATGCATATGGTCTAATAATTGGCGAAACGGGATTTATCGTGAGATAACTCCCGTTTCTGTCAATTGCCAGACCATAAGTTTAGGCATTCAACGTCAAATGAACGGCAAATCCGCCGAATTCTCCTTTGATATAAACAAAAGTCATAAAACCGTCTTTGTCGTATTTCGCAGTCGACATATCAAATTCGATGCCGCGCAGACCAAGATGGTATACAGCACGTTCTACGGAATTACATCCGACAGCGATATGTCCGTGGGTTCCTGCTCCCGGTGCTTTCATTACTTCGATTTTTTTGCCGCAGAAATACGATACGTCGATATTTTTCTGAGGGAAACCAAACATGGTAGTGAAAGCGTCTGCAGTATCCGCAGCCTCGGCATCATCGGCACAATTGATACCGATGTGTTTGACTTTAAAGCCAAGCATATGGTTGACAGCTTCACGTGTAAGAGCAGCGATATTGGTAAATTTATCGGCTGCAAGAAGCGAGGTGTCTACCATCCAGCTTCCACCGCATGCGATAATACGGTCAAAGTCAAGGTATTCATTCAGGTTGGAAGAATTGATACCGCCGGTTGGCATAAATTTCATCTCCGTGTAAGGAGCAGCCATTGCTTTGATCAATTTCAGTCCGCCAATTGCCTCCGCCGGAAATACTTTAACGACATCCAGGCCAAGAGTAGCAGCTTTCTGTACGTCGCTTGGTGTCGCACAGCCCGGCATTACCGGGATTTTTTTATTGATACAATATTTTACTAATTTTTCATCCATTCCGGGACTGACGATAAATTTGGCACCGGCAGCTACAGCGCGGTCTACCTGCTCGGTTGTGATCACGGTGCCGGCTCCGATCACCATATCCGGATATTCTTCTGACATGATCTTGATTGCTTCCTCAGCGCAATCGGTTCGAAATGTCACTTCCGCACAAGGAAGTCCGCCGGTACAAAGAGCTTTGCCAAGCGGTCTGGCATCCTCGGCATGCTTCAATGCAACTACGGGAACAATCCCGATCTTCGAAAGTGTAACTAATACATCGTTCATTGAAAAACCTCCTTTTCCCTCTAGTATAACCGATTTTGTAAACAGATGTCAATGGAGAAAAATTCGTTGCTATTTTCCCACCAAAAGAGTATACTAATAAAAGAGGTTGGTGGTAAAAATGTTTTCGGAAATTTATTATTCTAAAAAGACAGGAGAACCAGTGCAGGTCGTTGTAAAGTGCAGTATATTGCCGGATGAGATCCCGGGGATCTGTTTTCAGCAAATGAGTGGAGAATTTGCTTGCTATGTCTGGGATGTGGAACATTTCAAAGCAAATTATCAAAAAGAAAAAGTGCAGATAAAAGAAGAGACAGAGCCGAAGCCCAAGGAAGAAATTTCGGATCTGGTTCGTTTTCTCGATGCGGATACTTACCGCGAAAAAATGAAAATATTGGAAAGTATGAAAGACGACTTAAATGAGCATATTTTAAATAATATGGCAGTGAGTCTGGATCTTTCCCTGGAAGATGGTGTGGACGGATATTCCTTCCTGATGTCCGAACTTAAGATACGAAGCCGTTTTGAGGGCAAGCGAGGAGAGCGATTATGAATTACCGAATGCAGATACAATACGATGGTGCGCGGTACCGTGGCTGGCAGAGACAGGCGGCGACCGGCGATACGATCCAGGGAAAACTGGAAGCGATACTTACCAGACGGTTTGGAAGAAATATTGAAATTGACGGTGCAAGCCGTACGGACGCCGGGGTTCACGCATTGGCACAGATTGCCAATTTTCACGTAGCAGACGATGAGGCGGTGGAGCCGGAGGGACTTTAAAAATATATCAATCAATATTTGCCGGAAGACATCGCCGTTACCGGTGTAGTGGCGGCGGGTGAGCGGTTTCACAGCCGGCTTAATGCGACGGGAAAAACCTACGAATATCATTTGATCCCATATGGTACATACGATGTCTTTGCACGAAAATACGCGTGGCAGATGACGGAACCGCTTGACATCGAAGCCATGCGGGAAGCAGCGGGACATGTACTTGGAAGTCATGATTTCCGCGGTTTTTGTACCAAGGCAGCAAAGAAAAAATCGACCATCCGCACAATCCGGCTTTTGGAAATCTATGAGACAAAAAACGAAATTGTCATAGAGATTACCGGCAATGGATTTTTGTACAATATGGTGCGTATTCTCGTCGGAACTCTTGTGGAAGTCGGCATGGGGTTGCGAAAAGCGGATGAGATCCCGACGATTTTGGAGAAAAAAGAACGCCGGTATGCAGGCGAGACAGCGCCGGCATGCGGACTATTTTTAAAACAAATTTACTATGAATAAAAGGAAGCGGTCGTATGAGAGAAATGGAATTTAAAATGGAGCGGGAAGGCCTTGTCAAACCGGGTGAAAAAATCCGGGTGACAGAAGGTGTACTGCCGAGTGCGTATTATTATACTATCATACCGGCGGTTGCCATGTCGGGAAATATCGCATTTTCCGACCGGCTGAAAAACCGCGAAGGTGTGGTAAAAGATGTAGTTGAAAATGAAAAAGGCTATTATGTGATAGCCGAATTTGATGAATAAATGGAGGAATGAACATGGAACGCAAAAAAGCATGGAATGGATATGAAACAGAAGAATTGAAAAAAGTGGATGCGTTAAATCAGGAATACCGCACATTTTTGAATGAGGGAAAAACCGAGCGCGAATGTGTGAAACTGGCTGTGAAAATGGCAGAAGAGGCAGGATACCGCGATTTAAAAGAGGTTATTGCCAAAAAAGAGACATTGAAGGCAGGAGACAAAGTGTACGCTGTCGGCATGAAAAAAATGATCTCTCTTTTCCAGATCGGAAAGAAACCGTTGGAAGAAGGAATGGCAATCCTTGGCGCGCACATTGACTCCCCACGTTTGGATATTAAACAGAATCCGTTGTACGAAGAGGGCGGTTTTGCTTATCTTGACACCCATTATTATGGTGGAATCAAAAAATATCAATGGGTGACACTGCCGCTTGCCATCCACGGTGTGATCGCGAAAAAAGACGGAACGGTTGTCGATGTCAAAATCGGAGAGGATAAAGAGGATCCGGTATTTTGCGTGACAGACCTTTTGATTCATCTTTCTGCGGACCGCATGGAAAAGAAGGCAAATAAAGTGATCGAGGGAGAAGAACTGGATCTGTTATTTGGAAGCAAGCCACTTAAAGGCAAAGAAAAAGAAGCGGTAAAAGAAAGTGTTCTTGCACTTTTAAAAGAAAAATATGACATGGAAGAAGAAGACTTTTTGTCGGCAGAATTGGAAATTGTGCCGGCAGGAGAAGCGCGTGAAGCCGGTATTGACACCAGCATGATCATGGGTTACGGACAGGACGACCGTGTCTGTGCATTTACGTCTCTGAAAGCAATGCTCGAGGTCGAAGGCACGGAATATACGACATGTTGTCTCCTTGTAGATAAGGAAGAAATTGGAAGCGTCGGAGCGACCGGAATGCAGTCGAAAACATTTGAAAATACGGTGGCTGAGATCCTTGCCTGCATGGGCGAATACAGTGATCTTGCCGTCCGCCGCTGCCTTGCCAATTCCAAAATGCTTTCTTCGGATGTAAGTGCCGCTTTTGATCCGACATTTAAGTCTGCGTATGAGCCGAAAAATGCTGCTTATTTTGGAAAAGGAATGGTATTTAACAAATTTACCGGTTCCCGTGGAAAATCCGGAAGTAACGATGCCAATGCCGAATATATCGCAGGCATCCGTCACATTCTGGACGAAAAAAATGTTGTGTATCAGACGGCAGAACTTGGAAAAGTAGATGTCGGTGGAGGCGGAACCATCGCCTATATCATGGCACTTTATGGCATGGAAGTGATTGACTGCGGGGTTGCCGTTCTCAATATGCATGCTCCTTGGGAAATCGTCAGCAAGGCAGATGTCTATGAGACGAAAAAAGGTTATATTGTATTTTTGGAAGATGCATTTTCAGTAAAATAAGATCTGTTGAAAATAGTTTTGCTTCGAGGCATGGATCATCGCGGTTCGTGTCTCGATTTTTTTGTCCGAAAAACGATATCTTGACAATAGCCGGCTTCCCTCGTATGATAGGCTTACAATCATAAAAGAAGGGGAAATGTATAGGATGATTCAAAGGGATAGTCTGACGGAAAACATGATATTACAGGGACGTTATGAAGTAAGAAAAGCCACACATACGACACAGGTAGAACGGGATTATGATGTATACGACCGAGAGGAAAAGAAAGAGTATCAGGTAAAGGAATTTTATCCGTCAAATTACTGCAGCAGGGGAGCAGACGGGCAAACAGTCATCGTGCGTGGAGCACGAAACCAATCTGTCTTTGAGCAGTCAAAGGAATGGTTTGCGCAGGCCTACCGACAGATTGCCGCCGGTACGAAAACAAAGGGATTCCCGAAAGCAGTGCGCCTGTTTTCGGAAAATAATACGATTTATGTCATTTTAGAAAAATCGGATGGCGGGAGGCTTTCTGAGCAGATTCGGCATGCCGGCGGAAAATTGTCTTATGCCGAAAGTGTGCCCATCCTGCGCGCAATTGTGGAAACCTTACTGCAAATGCAGCCACCGAAGGGGTATTTGCCTCAAATTTCCAAAGAAAGCATATTGCTCTTAAAAAAACAGAATAAAACAGAGGTCATATTTACGGACATTGTGCAGAAAGAAGATGTTATCTATTCTGTGGGGAGTCTCTGGGCTGAGATGCTGACAGGATTATGCCCTCAGACATCATCCCTGCGTGCCCCGTCAGAGTTGGGAGTGCAGCTGCCGGATGAAGCGGAGCGGATGATATTACGGTGCTTGGAAAAGAATACAGAAAACAGGGTGTCTTTGGAGGAACTTCTTTCGATTCTCCCGCGGGGAAGAAAGGAGAGGATCGTGCTTACGAAAAAACAAGTTTTATTAGCTGTCACTGCGCTGATCTTTGCGATAGCAGCATGGAAAAGTCTGCTTCCGAAAGAGAAAGAAGTTTTGGTCGCGGAAAAGCAATCCTTTTTGACAGAAACGGCAGATGTGGAAAGGGTTGTGTCGTCACCTGTATCGCCGGGAGCGATTCAAGTGGGTGTGGCAAGTGCGCCGGCGATAACGGAGGAGGCTGTAAGCAGGGTGGTTTTAGAAGAGGTCCCGATAAATACGCCGGAGCAAACACCCGGGAAGACGAAAAAGATAAAACAGAAACAAAATAAGAAGAACAAAAAGAAGAGTGGGGAAGAAAGGCAAAATAAGGTGGAGCAATCCATTGTAGCACCGAGTAAACCACATAAGCAGAAGTCGGATTTGTTTGATTTTTGGTAAAATAGGGGAAAATTATAAAGCTATAACAAAAAAGTTATTGAGGAAACGGGAATAACTACTGTACTTTATGGCAAAAACATGTTATTCTGGAAATGGAGAAAGGAGGTTGCTAGATGCAACACAAAAAACTTATGGGGATTGTAGCTTTGCTGACGTGTCTTACGTTAGTGGCGCCGACAGTGACGATTGAGGCAGCGACAACAATCTACAACAACCAGACTGGTACGCAGGATGGGTACAATTATGAATTGTGGAAAGATTATGGGACCACAAGCATGACCCTGAATGGAGGGGGAACCTTCAGCTGCCAGTGGAGCAACATTGGAAATGCGTTATTCCGTAAAGGAAAGAAATTCGACGCGACAAAGACGTATTCGCAGCTTGGCAATATCACGATTGACTACGGCTGCAACTACCAGCCAAACGGAAACTCTTACCTCTGTGTATATGGCTGGTCAAAGAGTCCGCTTGTGGAATTCTACATCGTAGACAGCTGGGGAACCTGGCGTCCACCGGGAGGAACTTCCAAAGGACAGATTTACGTAGATGGCGGAACGTATGATGTGTACGAGACAACTCGTGTAAATCAGCCATCCATCGAAGGAAACACGACCTTCAAACAGTATTGGAGTGTACGTACAAGCAAACGTACGAGCGGAACGATTTCCGTGACAGAACATTTTAAAGCTTGGGCGAACAAAGGCATGAGCCTCGGAAAGATCTATGAAGCGGCTTTGAATATCGAAGGATATCAGAGCAGCGGAAGTGCCAATGTGTATAAGAATAATATGACCATCGGCGGAAGTTCCGGCGGATCGAGCAGTTCCGGAAACTCCGGCTCAGGCAGTTCGGGAAGCACAAGTTCAAGCACGAACAGGAAAGAGTGCGAAAGCATGACACTTGGAGGCAGTTATGCCGGAAGGATCAATTCTCCATTTAGTGGAGTAGCTCTTTATGCAAATGGGGATAATTGCAAATTTACCCAGTATTTTGCTTACGGCACACACAGTTTCTCTCTTCGCGGCTGTTCGAACAACGATAAAATGGCAAAAGTAGATTTGTACATCGGCGGTACAAAGAAAGGTACTTTTTACTATGGCGGAAGTTATCCTGCCGTATACACGATCAATAATGTAAGCCACGGAACAGGAAACCAGGAGATTAAACTGGTATGCTCCGAGGACAATGGTACATGGGATGCTTATGTAGACTATCTTACATGGCAATAAAGGGAATCAATGGGTGCCCTGTTATCGGGCTTCCCTCATAGAATAAACAACTCTGCCTGCGGCAAATAATCTACCGGCTGCGGGCAGAGTTTTTTGTATTACTGCTTTCATATCCGAAAGCACCTGAACATAGCTTTTCCAGTAGACAAAGTGTGTGAAAAATGTTATAATTTTTAAATATATGAAACAAGCAATGATCAGAAGGAGGAAATAACGTTGAATAAAGAACTCGTTATTGTGCTTGATTTTGGCGGCCAGTATAATCAGCTGATTGCCAGACGTGTCCGAGAGTGTCATGTATACTGCGAAGTGCATCCGTACACCCTTGGAATCGATAAGATCAAGGAAATGAACCCGAAAGGGATTATATTTACCGGTGGACCAAACAGTGTATATGCAGAAGAATCCCCACGTTATCAGAAAGAAATTTTTGAACTTGGTATCCCGATTCTCGGAATCTGCTATGGTTCCCAGTTGATGGCATATACGCTCGGTGGAACAGTGGAGACAGCACCTGTCAGCGAATACGGAAAGACAGAAGTCAAAGTGGACAAGTCGTCTCTTTTATTTGGCGATGTCGAAGAAAAGACAATCTGCTGGATGAGCCACACCGATTATATCGCAAAGGCACCGGAAGGCTTTACTATCAGTGCGACGACACCTGTATGCCCGGTAGCAGCAATGGAAATGCCTGAGAAAAAACTTTATGCAACGCAATTTCATCCCGAAGTTCTTCATACTCAGGAAGGTGTGAAGATGCTTTCCAATTTTGTATACAAAGTCTGCGGCTGCAGCGGCGACTGGAAAATGTCTTCTTTCGTAGAAGATACCATCCGTTCCATCCGTGAAAAGGTTGGCGACGGCAAAGTGCTCTGTGCTCTTTCCGGTGGGGTCGACTCTTCCGTGGCAGCAGTCCTTCTTTCAAAGGCAATCGGAAAACAGCTGACTTGCGTCTTTGTTGATCAGGGACTTCTGCGCAAAAATGAAGGAGACGAAGTCGAAGCTGTATTCGGCCCGGACGGTCCATACGACCTGAACTTTATCCGTGTCAACTGCCAGGAACGTTTCTATGAAAAACTTGCCGGTGTCAGTGAACCGGAAGCAAAACGTAAAATCATCGGCGAAGAGTTTATCCGAGTTTTCGAAGAGGAAGCAAAGAAAATCGGAGCTGTCGATTTCTTAGTACAGGGAACGATTTACCCGGACGTGATCGAATCCGGTCTCGGTAAATCCGCAGTCATCAAGTCCCACCACAATGTCGGTGGTCTCCCGGACTGCGTTGATTTCAAAGAAATCATCGAACCTCTCCGTCTCCTTTTCAAGGACGAAGTTCG
>ENA-OPFT01000583-OPFT01000583.1-human-gut-metagenome-genome-assembly--contig:-NODE-583-length-21505-cov-2.171935_pt1 | contig 21505 bp, 19 predicted proteins | sample MGYA00241714_ERZ501560 | MGnify/ENA primary metagenome ERZ501560 (study PRJEB25962, sample SAMEA2042392) | human gut metagenome | biome: human gut; feature: human-associated habitat; material: faeces...
TGCTGCAATGTACTTGTTGTAAATGGCAATGGTGGCTTTTTGGTGCGCTCTCCCTTTTTAATTTCCGAAACTTCGTACGTCGCGCCCTTTAACTCTTTGTAAATTTTTTCCAATTCTTTTTTTCCGATATTTTCCTGTTTTTTCGGATTTCCGTAGTATTTTGCCAAAAGCGGTTTCTTACATCCCTTTACCGGAAATTCCGCTTCCAGACTCCAGTATTCTGTCGGAATAAACGCATCAATCTGTGCTTCCCGGTCAGCAATGATACGAAGGGCAACCGACTGTACACGTCCTGCACTCAGTCCTCGTTTTACCTTCTGCCACAGAAGCGGACTGATGGAATATCCCACAATACGATCCAGAACACGTCTTGCCTGCTGGGCATCCACCAGATCCATATCAATTTCACGCGATTCTTTGATCGCCTGTCTCACCGCATTTTTCGTAATTTCATTGAACGTAATACGTTTTGTCTTTTTCGGATCCAGTTTCAGTGCGAAAAACAAGTGCCAGGAAATGGCTTCTCCTTCACGGTCGGGGTCCGTCGCGAGATAGATCTTATCTGCTTTTTTTACTTCTTTCCGCAAGGAAGCCAATAATTCCCCTTTTCCTCTTATCGTTATATATTTTGGTTCAAAATCATTGTCAAAGTCAACACCCATCTGACTTTTTGGCAGATCACGAACGTGTCCGTTGGATGCGACTACCGTATAATTACTCCCGAGAAATTTTTTAATCGTTTTTGATTTTGCCGGTGACTCCACGATAATCAAGTTTTTCGCCATACAAAAACTGCCCCCTTGTGTCATATTTTAATATAATTATTTTTCCCAATTTCTTTGACCAAGCCTCGTTTTTGCAGGGAAAACAGCTGTTTCATAAGCATTGCTGCCGGAAGTGCCGTTTCCTTTGCAATCTGGTTTACTTCTTTCGGCTCAAGACTTAAACTAGCATACACCATTTTTTCCTCACTTTCAAGGGAAACTTTTATTTTCGATAAATTTTTCGATTTTTTTCTTCGTGCAAGCAGTCCGTTTGTCTCATAATATTCCACAATATCCAACGGTTTTGTGACCAAAAATGCCCCCTGCCGGATCCATTGATTACATCCTTCACTCAACGTATCTCCGATCCTTCCCGGTATGACAAAAATATCCTTTCCCTGTTCCAATGCCAGTTCCGCAGTGATTAGCGAGCCGCTCTTTTCTCTCGCCTCAACAATCAGCACCCCTTCCGAAAGTGCGCTGATAAGACGGTTTCTCATTGGGAAAAAGCCCGGCATCGCCGGTGTTTCCGGCGGATATTCTGAAAGAACTCCTCCCTGGCGCACAATGCTTTGATACAATCTGGCATGTTCCCTCGGATAACAGATCTCCGCACTGTTTCCCAGTACAGCATACGTGTTTCCGCCGGCTTCCAGCGCCCCCTGATGTGCCCAGCCATCAATTCCTCTCGCCATCCCGCTCACAATGCCAATTCCTGCTTCTGCCAGTTCATAAGCAAAACGGCGTGCCATTTCGCGCCCATAATGAGAACAGTTTCTTGCTCCAACGATTGCAATCTGCATTGCCTCCTGCGGCAGTTTTCCGCGCCAGTAGATCCGTTTCGGAAAATCCGGCAGGCAGCGCAGTTTTTCCGGATAATTTTCTGAAAAATAGGAAACCACCTCCATATCATAGGAAGATATTTTTTGTTTCATTGCCCGGTAACGAAACTGTCGTTTTCCATTTGCCAGTATCTTTCTCTCTCTGGCACCGATTCCGGCTGCTTCCAGCTGCTCTGCCGTCCTTTTATACACTTCCTCCGGTGTACCAAAACAATCGATCAGCTTCTGTATCGTGCGGCTTCCAATTCCTTCCAGACTGCAAAGCCACATTCCATATTGTTCCTGTGTCATTTTCTCACCTCCTCTGTGCGCCGCCCGGAACCGGATTCCAGTATTTCCGGCTGATTCCTTTATAAAGCGATGCCTCAAACAGATCTTCTTCCCGGATCTGTTCCTGTTCTGCCAGATCCGCCAATGTCCGTGCCACACGAAGAAGCCGTTTTGCGCCTCTGGCAGACAATTCCAACTGCTCACAAAGTTCCTGCCACAGAAGTTTTTCTCCTTTTCTAAGCAGGCAGTATTTTTCCATAAGTTTCCCATCCAGTTCACTGTTATAGCATATCGATTCCCGCAGATACCGTCGTTCCTGCCGTTCTCTTGCCGCCAGAACACGGGAACGGATCTGATCGCTGTTTTCCTCCTTTTCCTGTGTTTCCGGCAGGCCAAATGTGCCTTTCTCCATCTCCACACAAAGATCCATCCGGTCTAACAGTGGTTCACTCAAACGTGAAAGATAACTCTGCACCTGCGCCGGAGTACAACGGCATTTCTGCATATCGGGGTAAAAACCGCACCGGCAGGGATTCATCGCCCCAATCACCATCATCTTTGCCGGATATTCAAAACTGTGTCCCAGTCTGGAAAGATGAATTTTGCCCTCTTCCATCGGCTGCCGCAGCATTTCCAGTGTGGTTCTGGAAAATTCCGGAAGTTCATCCAGAAACAGAACGCCATTTTGTGCCAGCGTGATCTCTCCCGGAACTACTTTGCTTCCTCCGCCGGAAAACGCAGCCGGAGAGATGGAATGATGTGGAGCACGGAACGGCCGGTGTACGATAACCGGCATCGTTTCATCCAGCTGCCCAGCAACGCTGTAAATTTTTGTAAGTTCCAGCATTTCCTTTCTTGACAAAGGCGGCATAATCCCTGCCACTGCTCTGGCAAGCATGGTTTTTCCGGTTCCCGGTGCGCCGATCATCAGCAGATTGTGTGCGCCTGCCACCGCCGTCTCGGCAGCTTTTTTTGCCGTTTTCTGTCCGCAGATCTCCGAAAAATCAACTTCCGGAAGCTGCATTTTTCCTCTCGTTTTCTCCCAGTCTCCCTTTGCCGGCGGAATCGCAATCTCGCCGCGTAAAAATGCGATCGCCTCCTTTAATGTATGGACTCCGATCACCTGAATCCCCTCTACAAACGAGGCTTCTGCCACATTTGCCGCCGGAAGCATCACAGAAGAAAAACCGGACTCCCGTGCTACGATTGCTATGGGCAGCGCCCCATGGATCCCATGGATTCTCCCATCCAGAGAAAGTTCTCCCGCAAAAGCCATCTGTTCTGTGTATGAAATAGGAATCATGCCGAATGCGGCGGTCAGAGAAATGGCGATCGGCAGATCAAAGCCGGAGCCATCTTTACGAATATCTGCCGGAGAAAGGTTTACGGTAATTCTCTTTGGCGGAAAGACCACGCCCGAATTTTGAAGTGAAATCCGTACTCTTTCTCTGGCTTCTTTTACCGCAGATGCCAGAAGACCAACCATCTGAAAGGAAGGAAGCCCTCCGGATACATCTGCCTCAACTAAAATTTTCTGTGCTTCCAGGCCTGTCAGCCCTGCACTGTACACTTTACTATACATAATGATTCTCCTTTTCTTCCGAAAGGAGAAATTGCCTACTCAAAGTATAGCATGTCATTTTATTGATTGTCCAGTATTTTTTTAATTTCATCCATAAAGGTATTGACGTCTTTAAATTCGCGGTAAATCGACGCAAAACGTACATATGCCACCGGATTCAACGTCTTCAGACGCTCCATTACGACTTCTCCGATGTACTTGCTGGACACTTCCTTTTCCCCTAGATTAAAAATTTCTGTTTCAATCTGATCTACCACTTCATTGATCTGGTCAATTGAAATAGCAAGTTTGGTGCAGGAACGGAAAATCCCCTGCTCGATCTTATCCCTGTTGTATGGTTCTCTTGCCAGATCTTTTTTAATGACAACCAATGGTATTGTCTCTAATTTTTCATATGTCGTAAACCGTTTTCCACAGTGTTCACACTGTCTTCTTCTACGAATGGAACTATTATCATCCGCCGGTCTGGAATCAATTACTTTCGTATTATCTTCTGCACAAAATGGACATTTCATCCTCGTAACCTCTTTTCTATATTTTCTATACTTTATCATAATCGAAAACGCCCGCGCCGTAAAGTTATTTTTCGCAAAAATTATGTTTTTTTTCAGGTGGCAGTTCCACCAGAATAATATCATTTCCGATCTGACAGATGCACCGCAGATCAATGACATACTCCTCTTCTTTTCCAAAAAGTCCCATAAATTTACAATTTTTTGGCACCACAATGTGGGAAATACATCCCTTGCACAGATCAAAGATCATATCTTCCACAAATCCCAGCCGTTCCCCATCACACACATTGATCACTTCTTTTTCTCTCAATTCACAGATACGCATAGATCCTCACCTTTTCACAATCCCACTGATTTTCTTTTTATAAATGTATTCAGGAGAAGAATATTTCATTCAATTTGTGGCAAACTAAAAATACAAAAGAAGTGAGGGAAAGACAATGGCACAATACAAAGTTGAAATCTGTGGAGTAAACACCGGAAAACTTCCACTCCTCACCGAAGAAGAAAAGCAGATCCTGTTTGACAAAATAAAAAAAGGAGACCGCCGTGCACGAGATACCTTTATCCACGGGAATCTCCGTCTCGTCCTGAGTATCATCCAGCGTTTCACAAATGCCGGAGAAAACGTCGATGATCTTTTTCAGATCGGATGCATCGGATTGATGAAAGCCATCGACAATTTTGACACAACATTGCAGGTAAAATTTTCCACATATGCCGTCCCTATGATCATTGGAGAAGTACGGCGTTATCTGCGCGACAATAACAGCATCCGCGTCAGCCGTTCACTGCGTGATATCGCTTACAAAGCAATCTACACCAAAGAAGCACTGATGAAGCAATCCGATAAGGAACCGACATTGGAAGAAATTGCCAAAAATTTAGAAGTGACTCCCGAAGAAATTGCGATGGCTCTGGATGCGATACAAAGTCCGGTTTCTCTGTATGAACCGGTTTATTCCGAAGGGGGCGACACCCTTTATATCATGGATCAGATCAGCGATACAAAAAATAAAGAAGAAGGATGGGTTGAGATGTTGTCCCTGCGTGAAGCGATCCGCTCACTTCCCACACGCGAAAAAAACATCATTGAGTTACGCTATTTTCAGGGGAAAACACAAATGGAAGTAGCCAAAGAAATCCACATCTCACAAGCCCAGGTTTCCCGTCTGGAAAAAAACGCACTGGGACTTATGAGAGAGGAATTACATGAATAAAAGTAACTATTCAGGATCCAATGTATGGAAATCAATGAATCGTCGTGCTTGCACGTAAGAGACTTTGATTTCCATACATTGAGATCCTAATAGGGCTCCCCTCCACATATGAGCATTTTTAGCCTTGTCAAAGGCGAGAAAAGAACACGAAGTGTTCGAAATGCGAATGTGGAGGAGGGGCGTCCTGAATAGTTACGAATAAATCTTCTTAACGCAGGGGTTCATTTCTCCTGCGTTTATTTTCAATCTTGTTTTGATACATAATGTCATCGCTTTCTTTCATAAAGCTCTCCAATGTATCCGAAGGTCCTGGAATGCCGACACGATATCCCGCACTTGCATGAACTTCATACGGTTTTCCGGATTTTTTATTGTAATTTTCAAGACTTCGTTCAAATGTATAAAGCCAGTGTCTGGCATTGTCTTCATCGACATTCATCAGAATTACTTCAAATTCATCCCCGCCAATTCTGGCTCCAATCTGTCCCTGACAGCCGGCTTCATTGATTGCATACCCGACCGCACGCAGAACATTATCCCCTTCATGATGTCCGAAAATATCATTGATGGGTTTTAATCCATCCGCATCAATGCCGATAACGCACACACTGATTTCCTTGACTTTTGCCTCTAAAAACAGCGGTCTGGCATAATTTTCAAAACCACGCCGGTTATATAATCCGGTCATCACATCGCGGATATACATATTTTCCAGTTCATCGATCAGATTATGAAGTTTCTGCTGCACTAAAATCGCCTCAATCGCATTGGCTACCGCAATCGTCCAGCGGGCATAAACCGCCCCTCCATTATCCGGCTGGGAAAACCTGTACGCCTCATATCCGAAGCAGGTATTCTGATAATGAACCGGCACAAAATAAAAGCACTGTGGCGCCGCATCGATCAATTCATGCGGCAGCAGTTCCTTTCTTGGAAATTCAATATCCAGATTTTCTCCCGGAGCAGACATCACTTCGCGGTCACGAAATCCGACACGCAGATGCATCTTGTCTGTATAATACTGTGTTTGTTCCTCCCGTCTCTGCCCCAGTTCATCACACAGGCAGAGATAATAATCGGTAAAGTCTTGAAAATTGTAGATATATTTGCGAATGACTGCCGGCATATCACATATTTTCCTGATTTTTCCAAAATCAATGGACATAAAACTAAACTGCATTTCCATATTGTTCAAACAAAGGTTCGAACTGTAATGCATTGCCCGTTTTGTAAAATTAACATCTATTTTTTTACAGCCACACGACTCTTTCGGATAACATTTTGTCTTGGCATAGATCATTTCATTCTGCAGATCCTCCTGGTGCTTATCAATCAGATTTACTGCCTGATGTGCCATATCCTTAAAATCCACTTCCACTGTAGTCAGCGCCGGCTGATAATATTTTCCCTCTTCTTCTCCGTCGTACCCGGTGACGATAATGTCTTCCGGAACACGGATCCCCCGCTCACAGAGAACATCGCAGACGGAAAGCGCCATATTGTCATTGGCACAGATGATCGCTTCCGGCCATTTGCCATCTGCCGAAAAATAATCACATGCTCTGTCACCCTGATCTTTCCAGAAGTCTCCATAATATATCCGGTTTTTCCCAATTTCATAACCGTATTCGTTCATGATCCGTTTAAAGCAGGCAAGGCGGGAATTCGCATCGTAGCGGTCTTTCGGTCCGGACATGAACGCAATATCCTTTACTTTATGTACTTCAATAACATGATGGATAATTTCATCCATCGTCTCCCGCTCATCCAGTAAAATATTGTTAATTCCGTTCATTGCCTGACGCAGCGATACGACCGGACATCTGGATTCGCTGCGGATATGTTCCATAATTTTCTCTTTTGCTCCCTCAATGTTAAACGTATCCGTTGCCAGCACAATCCCGGCAAATTTTGAATAATCCGGCAGATCAAAGATTCTTGCTTCGCCATCAAAATATTCCACATTGTCACCGTAGCGTCCAAATGAATTGAACACGGCTACATTATATCCCTTTGCATATGCCTGTTCTGCGACTCCATGACAAATTTCCTGCTGATATGGTTCATAACTGCTGAAAATAAATAAGCCAATGGTCTTTCTTCCATTTCCAAACATGATGTTCACCTTTCTGCCAACAAATCCTTTTCCGTTGTAAAAATTGCACTTTTTCCTATTTTACCTCTTTTTCAATGTCATGTCAAAACATATTTTTCCGAAATGCGAATGTGTGGGGAAGGGGAAACCTGAATGGTTACAGTTTTTCCCAATAATACCCCTTAAAAAAAGAGAAGCCTGATCTTCCCAGACTTCTCTTTGTATTTCTGTTAATTACTGTATTTTTAGTACAATGGATACTTATCGGTCAATGTCTTTACAATTTCCATTGCTTTTGCTTTGTTGGCATTGACATCGTCAATCAGCATGGCAATTGCCTCTGCTACCTGATCCATGTCCTCTGTATTAAATCCGCGTGTCGTCACAGCAGCCGTACCAAGACGCACACCACTTGTCACAAATGGACTCTGTGGATCATTTGGAATGGTATTTTTATTGGCTGTGATATTGGCTTCATCCAGCCATGCCTCTACTTCTTTACCGGTCAATCCTTTATTGACAAGGTCAACAAGCATCAAGTGGTTATCCGTACCACCAGATACGATATCGATACCACGAGACATCAGACCTTTGCAAAGTGCCTGCGCATTGGCTACAATATTTTTACCGTATTCTTTAAAACTTGGATCCAATGCTTCTTTGAAGCAGACTGCTTTTGCTGCGATCACATGCATCAAAGGTCCTCCCTGAATACCCGGGAAGATGGCTTTGTTTAATTTGTGCTCTGTCGCAAATTCTTCGCTGGAAAGGATCATACCGCCACGAGGTCCGCGAAGGGTCTTATGTGTTGTCGTTGTCGTTACGTGAGCGTATGGAATCGGGCTTTCATGTACGCCGGCAGCTACCAGACCTGCGATATGTGCCATATCTACCATCAGGAAAGCACCTACTTCATCCGCGATCTCACGGAAACGTTTGAAATCAATCTTACGGCAGTATGCACTTGCTCCTGCAATGATCATTTTCGGTTTGCACTCTTTGGCAATACGCTCTACTTCATCATAATCGATAAATCCTGCGTCATTTACGCCATAAGGTACGATATGATAATAGGTTCCTGAAATGTTTGCAGGGCTTCCATGTGACAAATGTCCGCCGTGGTCAAGATTCATACCCATTACCGTCTCGCCCGGTTTTACAAGGGCAAAAAATACTGCCATATTTGCCTGTGCACCGGAATGTGGCTGAACATTCACATACGTACAGCCAAACAGTTTTTTCGCACGCTCTCTTGCCAGATCTTCAATCATGTCTACGTACTGGCATCCGCCATAATAACGTTTTCCAGGGTAACCCTCTGCATATTTGTTGGTACAGGTACTTCCCATTGCTGCCATAACCGCTTTGCTTACAAAGTTTTCCGAAGCAATCAGTTCGATATGATCATTTTGACGATTTGTCTCAAGTTCCATCGCTTTGGCAAGTTCCGGATCTGCTTTTACTACTTCTTCAAATGAATACATCTCTTACTCTCCTTTTTTATTTTATAGAAAGTGCTGCAAGTGCAGAATACACTTAACCATGCACTTAAGCCTCATCAATTGCTTTTCCGATATCATGTCTCATGTATTTGTTCTCAAAGGAAATCCAGTCCGTCGCTGCATACGCATTTTTACGGGCTTCTTTCAGATCTTTTCCCTTGGCCGTCACGCCGAGAACACGTCCACCGTTCGTAACGATATTTCCGTCCGCATCAAATTTGGTGCCGGCGTGGAAGACATAATATCCGTCTTTTCCCTCAAAGTTCTCAAATCCTGTGATCACTTTGCCCTTCTCATATTGCAGGGGATAACCATCCGAAGCCAGCACGACACAAACTGCCGCATTGTCCTCAAATTGCAGGTCAATCTCGTCTAACCGTCCATCGATGCAGGCATTCATCACATCCACAATATCATTTTTCATACGTGGAAGAACGACCTGTGCTTCCGGATCGCCAAAACGTGCATTGTATTCAAGCACTTTCGGGCCATCTTCCGTCAGCATCAATCCGACAAACAGGATTCCGACAAAATCTCTTCCCTCTGCCTTCATGGCATCCATCGTCGGCTGGTATACTTTTTCTTCGCAGAAACGCTGTACTTCTTCATTATAAAACGGACTTGGAGAGAACGTTCCCATACCACCGGTATTGAGTCCCTCATCGTTGTCTTGGGCACGTTTATGATCCTGCGCACTTGTCATCGGTTTGATATGCGTACCGTCACAATAGCACAATACGGACACTTCGCGTCCGGTCATAAATTCTTCAATGACGATCTGATTTCCGGCATCACCAAACTGTTTGTCAAGCATCAGCGTTTTGACGCCTTCTTTGGCTTCTTCCAATGTATTGCAGATCAATACCCCTTTTCCGAGTGCCAGACCATCTGCCTTCAATACGATCGGCATCTTAGCGGTCTCCAGATAAGCAAGGGCTGCTTCCGGAGAATCAAAGTTTTCATAGGCCGCCGTCGGAATACCGTATTTTTTCATCAAATCTTTGGAAAATGCCTTGCTTCCCTCGATGATCGCTGCATTTTTTCTCGGTCCAAAGACACGCAGACCTCGTTTTTCAAATACATCTACGACACCGCCAACCAGCGGATCGTCCATTCCGATGATCGTAAGATCAATTCCCTTTTCTTCTGCAAAATCTGCCAGTTTATCAAATTCCATCGCACCGATGTCCACACAGGCTGCCAGTCCGGCAATCCCAGCATTTCCAGGGGCACAATAAATCTCGTCTACCTGTTTGCTCTTCGCAGCACTTGCTGCGATCGCATGCTCACGTCCACCGCTTCCTACAATCAGTACTTTCATTGAAAAGTCCTCACTTTCCTATCTGTGTTTTACAATTCCATTTACAATTTCAATCCGGCCATTGGCAATATCGTCGATCGCCTGCGGCAAAATATGCCACTCTGCCTGCTCCATCACTCGCTTTTGGAGAATTTCCGGCGTGTCATCATCCTGAACTTCCACTGCCTTCTGGATAATGATCGGACCACCATCGGCAATCTCATTGACAAAATGAACGGTCGCTCCCGTCACTTTGTTTCCTCTTGCCAGCACACTTTCATGCACTTTCAGACCATAATACCCCGGACCACAGTGTGCCGGGATCAGTGACGGATGAATATTGATCATCCTGCCGGCATAATGAGATACGAGATTTTCCGGTAAAATAACCAGAAATCCAGCCAGTACGACCAGTTCAATCTCATGTTTTTCCAGAAGCGAAATCATCGCCTCTCCATATTCTTCTCTTGTAGAATAATCTTTCGGGATCACACATTGACTCTGGATACCGTTTTTCGCCGCACGCTCAAGAGCATAGGCTCCCGGTTTGTTACTCACAACAAGTTCCAATGTCGTATTGGTGATCTTTCCTGCCGAAAGGCTGTCGATGATCGCCTGGAGATTCGTTCCTCCACCGGATACCAAAACTGCTATCTTCATGCCATCACCTCAATTATAATAATGTGATACCTTTTTCGCCAGCTACGATCTCGCCCATGATATATGGCACTTCGCCTGCTGCACGAATGGCTTCTACGGTCTTATCTACATCGTTTTTATCTACAGCTGTAAGCATTCCCACACCCATGTTATATGTATTGAACATTGCTGTCTCTTCAACATTTCCATCTTTTGCCAGCATTTCAAAAATTGGCGGAATGACAAAACTGTCCTTTTTAATGTTTGCATGAGTTCCGTCGATCAGCATACGAGGAATGTTTTCATAAAATCCACCGCCTGTGATATGGCTGCATGCTTTGATCTTAACACCGGCTTCTTTAATCGCTTTCAAGGCTTTTACATAAATTTTTGTCGGTGTCAGAAGGGTCTCTCCGAGAGTACCGGAAAGGGATTCGTAATGACGGTTGAGTGCCTCTGTATTCATCGAAAATACCTGGCGCACCAGAGAATATCCGTTACTGTGGATACCGGAAGATGCCATACCAACAAGGACATCTCCTGATTTCAGCTCTTTTCCGGTGATCATGTCTTTTTGATCCACAACACCAACGGAAAATCCTGCCAGATCATACTCATCTGCCGGATAGAATCCCGGCATCTCAGCGGTCTCTCCACCGATCAGGGCGGCTTCTGACTGACGGCATCCCTCGGCTACTCCGCTTACGATCTTTGCGATCTTTTCCGGTTCATTTTTTCCGCATGCAATATAATCAAGGAAAAATAATGGTTCACCACCGGCACAGGCAATATCGTTTACACACATTGCCACACAATCGATTCCAATGGTATCATGCTTGTCCAGAAGAAATGCGATCTTTAATTTCGTTCCCACGCCATCTGTACCGGAAACCAACGTAGGCTCTTCCATTCCCATAAATTTTTTCATAGAAAATGCACCGGAAAATCCTCCGATATCGGTCAAAACTTCTGGTCTCATTGTCGAAGCGATGTGCTCTTTCATCAAAGAAACTGCTTTGTATCCTGCTTCAATATCTACGCCTGCTTTCTTGTAATCCATTTTTAACTCCTTCTCGCGCGAAAAATTGCGCATTGTATTAGTATTTGCGGTTTACGCATCAAAATTACTTCTATTATAGCATAGAACTCAGCGTCGGTCAAAAGTTTGTTGCATTTTCTTTTGCATTTTTCCGTTATTTCTGTTACAATTAGAATTGGTTTAAAGTGTAACGATTCCGTTACGTTTTAAAAATACGTTCTTTGAAAGGAAAAAAAAAATGGAAAACAAAGGAACAATTTTATCCTATCGTCCGGACATCCGGGTGGTAGATGCGACAATTCGCGATGGTGGACTGGTAAACGATTTTCGTTTTACCGATGAATTTGTGAAAAATCTATACCAGGCTAACATCAAAGCCGGGGTTGACTATATGGAGTTCGGCTACAAAGCATCCAAAGATATTTTTGATGAAAAAGACTTTGGACCTTGGAAATTCTGTAACGAGGAAGACATTCGCCGTATCGTCGGCGACAATGATTCCGATATGAAAATTGCCGTGATGGCAGATGTCGGAAGAACGGATTTCCGCCGTGATATCATTGATAAGAGCGACAGTGTGATCGATCTGATCCGTATTGCTACTTATATCAATACGATTCCGGCAGCGATCGAAATGATCGAATATTGTCATGACAAAGGATACGAAACCACGATCAATATCATGGCCATCTCCAATGACAACGATGCAGATATCGATGAAGCACTTGAACTTTTCGGGCAGAGTCCGGTAGACGGAATCTATATCGTAGACAGTTATGGTGCGATCTATCCGGAGCAGATGCGTAAACTTGCTGATAAGTACCTTGCGTTTGGTGAAAAGTACAATAAATTCATCGGAATTCATGCACACAATAACCAGCAGCTTGCATTTGCCAATACCATTGAGGCATTGACCCGCGGCGTCAGCTATCTTGACGTAACGGTAAGCGGCATGGGTCGTGGAGCCGGCAACTGCGCCAGTGAGATCCTTCTTGGCTTCCTGAAAAATCCAAAATATAACATCCTTCCGATTCTGGATATTTTGGAAAAAGAGATTGAGCCGCTTAAGGAACAGGGTATCGTATGGGGTTATAACATCCCTTATCTTCTGACCGGACAGCTGAATCAGCATCCACGTACTGCCATTGCAGCTACCAAAGAAAAGAGAACGGATTACCGCAATTTCTATGTAGAATTGGTAGATTATAAATAAAACGTGTGCCGGAAAACACACGCATTGAAAAAGCCGGGCTGACATAAATTATCAATCCGGCTTTTCTTTTTATTCTTCGTTCTCTTCCATCCAATTGGTAAAAGAAGCCTCTTCCGTTTCTTCTTCCGGTAAAAGTTCTTCCGGGAGTTCTCCCCCCGCAAGTTCTCCGGCTGCCATCTCGCGCATTACTTCCCGCTCTGCCTCCTCCTTAAAGTTATCAATCGTTTCCTGATTGAGGATTGGCAGTTCTTCCAACGATTCGATTCCAAAATACCGCAAAAACTCTTCCGTCGTGGCAAACAGGATCGGTCGTCCCGGTGCATCGAGTCTGCCGGCCTCACAGATCAGATTGTACTCGATCAGTTTATTGACCGCGTGATCACATTTGACCCCTCGTATTTTTTCAATTTCAATACGGGTGATCGGCTGTTTATATGCAATGATCGAAAGTGTCTCTAACATAACATCAGTCAATACATGCTTTTTCGGCACATGTGCCACCTTGATCAGATATTCATACATTTCCGGTTTCGTACAAAGTTGAAAGGAACCATCCAGTTCAATGATGCGGATTCCCCGGTCTTCTTCCTCATATCGTGTCATCATATTGCGGATCAGACGACGTATCGTATCTTCATCATGTTCTACCGCAGCCGCGATCCGTTCTACCTCGACCGCTTCGCCCATCGTAAATAAAATGGCTTCAATGACTGCCTCTAATTCTTTTATACTCACTTTTTATTCCTCGCTTTCCTTCCGCTTGTCCTCTTTTTCCCGATAGGTGATCAAAATATCATCAAATATATTTTCCTGCACGATCGTAAGTTTTCCCATCTTCATCATTTCCAGTATTCCCAAAAAGGTAACGATCACGTAGGTTTTTCCGGAACCATTTTCCAATAATTTCCGAAAACTGAATGTCTTATGTTCTTTGGCATAGGAATCCAGAAATACGATATGATCTTCCAGACTGATCTCTTCTTTCTCAATCTCTCCGAATTTGCTTCGGATCGGGTCAATCTTATCTACCTGTTTTTTCATGACCGAGTTAAAGATACCCTGTAATTTTGCCAGTGTGACATCACTGAGCAGATCTTCAATTGGGACATCTTCTTTGAAATCCTGAATCTCTTCCGGTATGCTCGGCTCCTTAAACACCATTCTGCCGGCATCCACCTGTCGGTCTTTCAGTTCGTATGACGCATATTTATACATTTTATATTCCAGAATCCGTTCTACCAGTTCCTGTCTTGGATCCTCAAATTCTTCCTCTTCTTCTTCCTCTGCCGGAAGGAGCATTTTCGACTTGATACGCACAAGTGTCGCCGCCATTACGAGAAATTCACTCATCACATCCATATCTTTGCTATCCATCTTACTGACATAATCGAGATACTGTTCGGTGATCAAAACAATAGGAATATCATAAATATCCACTTTATTTTTTTCGATCAGATGCAGCAGCAGATCCAAAGGACCTTCAAAGACCTCTAATTTCACAGGTATTCCCATCGTTTCACTTCCTCTCTAATGATTTTTTCTTCCCCGGTCGAATCCGGAGTACCGTCACCTCAGGCCGGTTAAAAAACCGAAACGGCAGATGATGCGTTCCCAGTCCGCGGCTCACGAGCATAAACGTGTCGTCCTCTTTAAAAACGCCTTCGTAATATTTTGGAAATAATCGGAAATCCGGTCCGATCACACCACCGAGAAACGGCAGGATCATAATCCCTCCATGCAAATGGCCGGAAAGTATCAGATCCGGATTCCAATTATGATATTTTGAAAAATACGTGGGATTATGAGCAAGCAGGACTGCCACTTCCTCTTCCTTTTTTACCGGATGATCAAGCAGTTTTTCAACCTGTTCCGGTGTCGGAACTTCTTTTTCTCTTCCCCGGTGATAGCATTCCAAGGGAAGATCCAGTCCATAAATCCGGAATCTCGCCGAATTTTTCTGCCATAGGGCGGACTGGTTCCGCAGTACGGTCACTCCAATTTTTTCCAAATCCTGTATATACTGTTCGTATTCCGGCATGCGGATCTCATGATTGCCAACCGCATAATAAACCGGTGCCAGTTCCAGCAGTCTGCTACATAAAGAAAGAGCGGACTTGCATCCCTCTCCTTCTTTTACTGTCATGTCTCCTCCGATACAGATGAGATCCGGATGACCTTCCTCCACCTGTTTCAGAAGTTTCTCATTTTCATTTCCGTAAATCCAGCCATGCAGATCCGTCAGAAAGACCAGCTGCACCGGCTCTTTGCATGCCGCCTCCGGCAGAACCATTTCGTATTCGCTGCGGCATTTTTCATTCATTTCAAAATTTGCAAGATATCCATATACAAATAATCCGATCAGGAGTATGAGGATTCCCGCTGCAAGACCATATCCTATCAAAGCTGCCCCTCTCTCTGCTTACACTTCTTCTTCGTCCTGCTCTGCAAACGCGATATTGACACCGTGATCTGCCACACGCTCCAGATTACTCAAAAGATCTGAAAAGATCATCGCTGCATGTGGCTCACATTTATTATTTGCCAAACGGTTTACATGCTTTTTCTGGAACTTCTTTTCCATTTTATCAATCTCATCTTCCAACTGCATGATCTCAATGGCATGCGTCTCATCTCCGGAAACAAATTTCTTGATTGAAAATTCCAATAATGTGCATACCTTTTCGTATAATTCCATCAATTCATTGGTTGCTTTTTTACTAAACTGCAAATCTGCCTTCCGCATCGTCTTGGCAAAATCCGCAATATTTTCTGCATGGTCGCCGATTCTTTCAATATCGTTGACAACATGGAACATGGCTCCCAGTTCTTTCCGGTCCTGAATCGGAAGTGACAGCTGATTTGCCCGGACAAGATAATTGGAAATTTCTGTATTTAAGAAATCGATCACTTCCTCTTTCTTATACACTTCTTCCAATGCCTTCTCGTCCTTTTCCATCAATGCTTTCATCGAACGTTTTAAGTTGTTGACTGCCATCGTTCCCATGCGCTCTGTCTCGTGGATTGCCTGTGGAAGTGCTGTCGTCACGTTAAAGATCGAATGATTGCCGATATATTTGAGTTCCAGTCCATGCACTTCTTCGTCTTCGCCCCTGACAAGCCATCTGGTCAGCCGGATCAGATACTTGCTGAATGGGAACAGGATAATCACCTGAGAAATTTTCAATATGGAGTTGATATTTGCCACATCTCGGCCGGCACGAAGACCGGTATCTGCGATCGATGCCGTCAGTCCGTGGATCGCACTGCGGATCGGATCTCCTGCCAACGCCAGAAGGATCATGACGATCACTGTTCCGATCACATTAAATGACAAATGGATCAAGGCAGCTCTCTTTGCATCTTTGTTGCCGCCAAGGCTTGACAATACGGCTGAACCACAAGCTCCAATGTCGCATCCCATAATGATATAATAACAGATATCCGGATGAATCAGTCCGGAGGACGCCAATACGATCAAAATACCTACCGAAGCGGAGGCGCTCTGTAAGATCGACGTCAATACAAAACCGATAAGCACTGCCAGAAATGGATTGGTAACACTTCCAAATAAGGTCTTTACTGCGGCAAACTGATTGAGATGTTTCACCGACGAAGAAAGGGTTGACATTCCAAAAAACAAAATACCAAAGCCCAGTACCACTTCGCCGATCCGCTTTGCCATCGGCTTTTTGATAAACATGACTAAGATCACACCGGCAATAATGAAAAATGGTGCGATCGCATCTAATTTAAACGAAATCAGCTGTCCGGTCACGGTCGTACCGATATTGGCACCCATGATCACACCGACAGACTGTGATAATTTCATAATACCACTATTTACAAAACTGACTACCAGAACGGTCGTCGCGTTAGAAGACTGAATAATACCGGTAAATACAATACCGAGAAGAAGTCCCATAATTGAACTTTTTGTCAGCTTTTCAAGTACATCCCGCATCTTCTGGCCGGCTACTTTCTGCAATCCATCGCTCATAAGATTCATTCCATACAAAAACAAACCGACACCGGCTAAAATAGACAATATTAATTCCATCGTTTTCCTCTTTTCCGAATTTCATCTCTTTTTAATCGTCGTATACTTCTACTTTAATATAATTTTGTCACAAATACAAGAATTTTTTAAAATATTTCTTCACATAAAAGGGAGATTCCTCTCTTTATCATGTCCGCATCAGGCACCGCAAACCCAAGTAAAAACGCGGGTTTTCCTGTCATCTTAGAGTTCTTGTAATACGCTGACAGCGGCCGCAGATAAATTTCTTTTTCTGCCGCTTCCCGTATCATCTGTTCTTCGCTTTTCTTCGTCCTCACTTCAGCGATTACATAAAGTCCGGCATAATCTCCATGTACCTTAACTTTTTCCGGATACTTCTGCAGTTCCGACAGCATAACATCATGCTTTTCCCGGTAAATCTTCCGCATCCGGTTCAGATGTTTATCAAAATGACCTTCTGCCATAAAGGTGGTTACGATCTGCTGGTCAAGGCGGGAAACCGGACAGTTGTACGCGCCGCATTCCCGATGAAAAACCGATACCAGTTCTTTCGGCAGCACCATATAACCAAGCCGCAGCGCCGGCGTGATCACCTTGGAAAATGTACCGATATAGATTACCTTTCCTTCCGGATCCAGACTCTGCATCGCCGGAATCGGCTTGCCCTTATAACGGTACTCACTATCGTGGTCATCTTCGATCAGATACCGTCCCTCTTTTTCCCGCGCCCATTTTAACAGACGCTGTCTCTCCGGTGCCGGCATTACCGTACCAAGCGGAAACTGGTGGGATGGTGTCAGATAACAGAGGCTGGTCTGCGCCCGGTCAAGTTCTTCCGGCGTAACTGTTTTCTCCGCAATCTCCACATTCACAACATCAAATCCATACGAAGCAAAAATCTCCTTCGCCCGGACATACCCCGGCTCTTCAAAAGCAATCTTTCCGTTTTTACGAAACAATACCGAAAGAAGCTGCAAAAGATAACCGATTCCCGCTCCGATCACAATCTGCGAAAGTTCGCATTGCACCCCGCGCGGCCGGTAAAGATATTTTGCCAGCTGACTGCGAAACTGCCTGTCTCCCTGCGCATTTCCGGAAGACAAAAAATCTTCCCGGTCCATCACATTTCTGGCGATAGAACGAAATACCGCATAAGGGAAATGACTGCTGTCCACTTCATCCGGATTAAAATTATATTTCCAGCAAACCGGTACAGGCTCTTCTTCCTGAAGTGGGATCACTTTTTTCTGTCCGTTATACTCTCTGATATATGTAATTTCACTGACATAATATCCTTTCTGCGGAACAGCATAGACATATCCTTCCGCCACCAGCTGCTCATAGGCGGTATCCACCGGATTTCTGCTCACAAGAAGCGAGGCCGCCAGTTCTCTTGCCGAAGGTAATTTTTCCCGGTAAGAAAGGCGGCCCTGCATAATTTCTTCCTTTATATATTCATAGATTTGTTGGTATAACGGTTTTCCCGATTCATTGTCCAAAGAAAAGACCAGCATTCTTTTTATCCGCCTCCATTTGGTGCATCAACTGTTCCAGACCGGCAAACTTCCGCTCCCCGCGAAGGAAACTGCAAAGTTCCACCTGTAATATTTTTCCATACAGATCTCCCTCAAAATGCAGCAGACACGTCTCTGCTCCAACTTGATTTTCTCCCGGTATCGTAGGTTTTACACCAAGATTGGTAACGCCGTAATACTGCTTTCCCTCGAAAGATACTTTCGACGCATATACTCCGAACGGCGGAAGTATTTTTCTGGCATCCGGGATCTGATTTGCTGTCGGCATATCCAATGTGCGGCCGATCTCATTGCCATGAACCACTTCGCCCTGCACCATGTACGGCATCCCAAGAAGTTCATTGGCAAGCAACAGATCACCTTTGGCAAGTGCTTCGCGGATCCGGGTACTGCTTATGATCTCATCATACATTTTCTTTTTCTTTACAACAATGCAGGTGATCCCTGCTTCTTTTGCTAAATTTTGCAAAACATTGACATCGCCGGCACGGTCTTTTCCAAAATGAAAATCATCGCCAACACAGATCACTCTGGCATCACACTGACGAACCAATATCTCCTCAAAAAATTCCTTCGGCGTCATCTCTTTTAACGCCTCATCAAAAGGACATTCCACATACGTATCTATTCCCAGTTTTTCCGCTTTGGTTCGTTTTTCTTCCGGCGACAGGATATAGGGTGCCTTCGGAAAAGCAAACGTAAAAAGCACTTTATTACAGCCGGAAAAACGGGAGATTTCCTCGATCAGGCTCTGATGTCCCCGGTGGAGGCCATCAAACTTACCGATGCAGACCGCGCTGTTTTTCAGCTGATAGGGTCTTTTGTTGATTACATTCATGATTCTTTCTCCTTCCCGTCATGCTTCCGTATGAGGGAAAAACATTTTATCATTCACCAATACATTCTGTCCCGCATCAAAGCGGTAAATGGCATAAAAACGATCTTTCGTATCGTACATACGCACTCTTTTTCCATCTTCCACGGGGATATTCCCCTTACAATATTTACCATTTATTTTGTTGCCGTTTTGCAGGTAACTGACCGCTTTATCCTCTACCACAACCTTGTCATAAGCGTCAAATAATTGATCTACCGGCAGAATAAACGGAACCAGCGCATTTTCTTTTTGAAGGCTCTCAATGCGCTCTAATGTCAGCGCATCTTCCAGCTCAAACCGGTCAACCTGAAGACGTACAAGCGATGCCATCGCTGCACCACATCCAAGTTTTTCTCCGATATCCTGACAGAGTGTACGGATATAGGTTCCCTTTGAGCAGGTTACTTCCATTGAAAACTCATTGTCTGCAAGATCAATCTCCCGGATATCGCAGGTGTAAATGTGTACTTTTCTTGCTTTCCGTTCAACCTCTCTGCCCTGTCTTGCCAGTTCATATAACCGTTTTCCGTTGACTTTTACCGCCGAATACATCGGTGGGATCTGCTCATATTCACCAAGAAAAGAAGCCGCGGTCTGCCGGATCTGCTCCTCGTTTACCTGCACTTCCTTTTCTTCCACAATGGTTCCTGTCAGATCCTGCGTGTCCGTCTGCACACCAAGGCGTACTACGGCAAGATATGTCTTTTTCTTATCTGTCAGCAGCTCACACACTTTGGTCGCCCTTCCCAGACAGACCGGCAGGACCCCGGTCGCATCCGGATCCAGCGTTCCGGTGTGTCCAATCTTTTTCTGGTGCAGAATGCCTCGAAGTTTTGCTACTACATCGTGGGATGTATAGCCTTTTTCTTTATATACATTGATAATTCCGTCCACGCATCTGCCTCCGCTATTTTTCCTGATTTAACTGCTTTTCAATATGTTCGGTCAGATTGTTGATGACATCATAGGAAGAGCCTTTGATCGTACAGCCGGCAGCTCTTACATGTCCGCCGCCGCCAAAAAAGACCGCAATCTTACTTACATCTACGATCTGATTGGAACGCATACTGACTTTAAACTCCAAAGGTTCCTTTTCCGTCAGCAAAACTGCTACTTCAACCCCCTGCGTCGTCCGGAGTTCATCAATGATCCCATCAAGATCCGAAGATTTTGCCTCATAAAAATCCATCATCTGTTTCGTAACGACCGATACGATACATCTGCCATCCATCACACGGATACTCTCCAGCAGACAGCGTCCCATGATCTGCAACTGACGGTATGTCTTCATATAAAAACTTTCGTCGATGATCTTGCCAAATGGAATTCCTTTTTCCACCAGACCTCCCGCAGTCTCCATCGTTTTCTTTGACGTATTGGAATGCTTAAACACACCGGTATCATGGATGATTCCGGTATAAAAAGCCGTCGCACTAAACGTTCCGATCTCATCCATCGGTAAAAGTTCACACAAAATCTCGCACGTAGAAGACGCATCAGCTTTTACAATATTTTCCTTTGCGAAATTCGTATTACTGATATGATGATCCACACAGATCGTATCCGATGATTTTTCAAATACACTCTGTGCCTCTCCCAAACGGTCGATCGAACCGCAGTCCAGCGCAATAAACAGATCATACCGGTCTGCTTTTTCTGTCATTGCCTCTTCGATTTTCAAATAATCAAATGCCTCCGGTATCTCCTCCAGATACACAGCTGCCTTTTTTTCCGGGTAATGATCGGAAAGATATCCAAAAAGTCCCATACAGGATCCTACACAATCGCCATCCGGACGTATATGTCCACCAATGGCGATCGTATTCGCATTTTCTATCTTTTCTAAGAATTTCATTTTGACTCCTTATGATTTACTTCATCAATTTTTTTCGACATATTGACACCATATTCAATGGATTCATCCAATACAAATGTCAATTCCGGTGTATTTCGGAGATTCATGCGTCTGGCCAGCTGCATACGGGCAAACGATGCGCTCTTTTTCAAGCCTTCCATCGTCTTTTCCTTCTCTTCTTCATTTCCAAATACACTGATAAAAATTTTGGCAAATTTCAAATCCGGAGTAACCTCCAC
>ENA-OPFT01000637-OPFT01000637.1-human-gut-metagenome-genome-assembly--contig:-NODE-637-length-20585-cov-2.115002_pt1 | contig 20585 bp, 18 predicted proteins | sample MGYA00241714_ERZ501560 | MGnify/ENA primary metagenome ERZ501560 (study PRJEB25962, sample SAMEA2042392) | human gut metagenome | biome: human gut; feature: human-associated habitat; material: faeces...
TCAGTATACCACAAACATTTAATTTGTAAAGGCATATTAATAATTGATTTTACATACTCCAAGTGTTATTATGGTCATTGTATCGCCTGTCGAAATATATGTTTTACTGGAGGGATAACATGAGCGTCGATTCAATGGTCTTATATAAATTAATAATACTGTATATGCTTGACAGAGTGGACTTTCCCCTTACAAATTCCCAGATTTCTGAATTTGTCCTAACCAAGAAATATACCAACTATTTCACTCTTCAGGAGTCCATAAACGACCTTATTGACAGTAGCTATGTAAGTGTATCCACAATAAGAAGTTCATCTCATTACAAAATAACTGACAAGGGAGAGGAAGCACTCAGTTTATTTGAGAACAGGATTCCTCACGATATAAAAGAGGATATCCTCGAGTACTTTGAAAACCAGAAGATCAATCTTAAGAACGAAGCAGAGATTTATTCAGATTATTCCTTAAATGAAAATAAGGAATACACAGTTTCATGTATCATTAAGGATCGAAACGAGACCCTGCTAGACCTTAAACTGTGTGTTCCCCTTAAATCCCAGGCTGTTGCCATCTGCGATAACTGGCGTGGCAAAAGTACTGATGTATATGATTACATAGTCAACGAATTGCTCATCTTATAAAAAGCATCCATATTTCCGATCTATCATTGCAATATAGTCACGGTTTTCCCTGTCAGCTCCTATGATGTAGCGATCGTATCTTCGATCAACTGCCATATTTCTTCTCTTCCCTGCTTGCTTTGAGAAGAAAATGGTATAATGGTCGTACCCTCTACAGGGCGTATCTTCTGCTTTATCATCTTTATGTGCTTTTGCACCTGACTTCTATTTATCTTGTCAAGCTTGGTGGCAATTATCACCGGCTCGTATCCGTTTTCCACGATCCAGTTATACATGATACAGTCATTTTCCGAAGGCTCATGTCTTATGTCTATCAGAAGAAACACTTTCTTTATGACCTTTGAGGTGTTGAGATACCTTTCTATCATCTTGCCCCATTTTGCTCTTATTTCCTGAGATACAGCAGCATAACCATACCCCGGAAGATCAACAAAATATAACTGTTTATTTACATTATAGAAATTAATTGTCTGTGTCTTGCCAGGCTGTGAGGATGTCCTTGCCAGAGACTTTCGGTTTAACAATCCATTTATAAGGGAAGACTTTCCCACATTGGATTTTCCTGCAAATGCAATCTCCGGCAGAATATTATCCGGAAGCTTACTGGTAATACCACATACTGTTTCCAGTTCCACACTTTTTATAACCATAGTTTTCCTCTCAATTCTTAATCATCTGTACAATTATATAATTCCTACACTATTGTATCATTATATACTCATAACCTTTTGAATTATTGCTTCGCTTCACTCTTATTCATACTACACTATCGCATTATCGAGCACCTGCGACATATCTGACGCAAATACTATATTCAATCCATCCTTTATATCTGAAGCTATATCGTTAAGATCTCTCTTATTTCCTGCAGGTATGATAAGATTTGTTATCCCTATAAGCTTGGCAGCAAGCATTTTCTCCTTTAAGCCGCCGATAGGAAGCACATCACCTCTTATGGTTATCTCTCCGGTCATGGCAAGATTACCCTTTACAGTCTTCTTAAATATAGCTGAATACAGTGCTGTTGCCATGGTTATACCTGCTGAAGGTCCATCCTTAGGTACAGCCCCCTCAGGAATATGGATATGTATATCATGGGTTTCAAAGAAATCATTTCCAAGCTTTTCACACTCCTTAAGAGAACGCACATAACTTAAGCCCGCCACAGCAGACTCTTTCATAACATCCCCCATCTTTCCTGTAAGCTCAAGTTGTCCGTTTCCCGGGAATACATTTACCTCTATATCAAGGGTAACGCCTCCCACGGACGTCCACGCCAGACCTCTGACAGCCCCTATCTTATTGTTAAGACGCTGTTTTTCTTCCGCGTATTTCTCTGTTCCCAGATATGCACTTACATTCTTCTTAGTTATCTTTACACAACCTTCTTCATCGCACAATATCTCACGGCATGCCTTTCTGCATATCCTGTCTATATTACGCTCAAGACTTCTCACTCCGGCCTCTCTTGTATAATTTCTGATAATATATCTTATGGCATCAGAATTGATTTTTAACTGATTTTTGGTAAGTCCGTTTCTCTCTATGCATTTCTTTACAAGATACAGCTTCGCAATATTGTACTTCTCATTTTCAGTATATCCCGAGATTTCTATAATCTCCATTCTGTCAAGGAGTGGTCCCGGTATTGTTGAAGCATCATTTGCTGTGGCTATAAATAACACCTGACTCAGGTCCACAGGCACCTCGAAATAATGATCCATGAACTTATTGTTCTGTTCACTGTCAAGAACCTCAAGAAGCGCTGATGACACATCACCCTTGTAGTCGCTGCTTACCTTGTCTATCTCATCCAGCAATACCAGTGGGTTATTGGTTTTCGTTCTAGCTATGGACTGGACTATCCTGCCCGGCATAGCTCCCACATAGGTCTTTCTGTGGCCTCTGATCTCTGCCTCATCTCTTACTCCGCCCAGTGACAATCTTATATATTCCTTGCCTGTAGCTTCCGCAATGGATCTTGCTATGGAAGTCTTACCGGTTCCCGGAGGACCCACCAGACAGATGATCGGCATATTTCCCTTTTTGTTAAGGATACGGACTGCAAGATAATCTATTATCCTCTCCTTGACGTCATCAAGACCATAATGATCACGTTCAAGTATCTTTATGGCTTTATTCAGATCTCCGTTCTCCTGTGAACTTTTATTCCATGGATAATCAAGAAGTGTCTCTATATAATTGGACAGGACGCCACTCTCAGGTGCCATGGATGGCAGTGACTTAAAACGTCCTATCTCCTTCTTAATCTTGTCAGTCACTTCTTCCGGAGCTCCAAGCCCAGATAGCTCCTTATCATATTCGTCCGCTATCTCGTCCGTGTCATCCTCTCCCAGCTCCTTCTTGATGACTTTAAGCTGTTCCCTAAGAACATACTCTCTTTGATGTTTATTTACACATTCCTTGAGCTTTTCCTGTATCTCGTTTCTAATGGTAAGGATCTCCAGCTCATCATCAATATAGCCTATGAGAATCTCAGCTCTCTCCTTAACATCATCCATGGCTATAAGAATTCTCTTCTTATCAATCGGAAGGGGTACAAACTCAGCCACACGGTTGCACATCTTAGATAATACCACTGTCTTAACAATCTGTGCATACATGATCTTATTTGTCCCAAGACCATTTGAATAGGCCTGCTTGACTTTATTCTCAAGCATTCTCTTAAGAGCCTCTGCTTCCTTGTCGTCCCTGCCAGGCTCTTCATCCGCAAGCAGCTCCACGTCTCCGTTATATGCATTATCATCCTTATTCAGCAGTTCAACATTACCCCTTGAGGTTGTCTCAAGAAGGATGCGCATTGTCTTATCCGGCATTTTGAGCATCTGCTTGATCTTGGCAATCACTCCGATCCTCTTTATGTCTCCCTTATCCAGCTCATCCATGGAATCAACACTCAGAAGAAATACTATGTTGTCCATAGCCATGGCTTTTTCCACAGCTTTGCAGGATTCCGGAGTTACCACATCTATATTAGAATTTGAATCAGGCATAATGACAATATTGTGAAGAATTATCACCGGCATATTCCATACTACTTTATCCAAATTTCCTATCTCCTTAGTAATCAAAAATATTATAATATTATACTAAAGGCTGGGAATATAAAATACCCCAGCCCTTGTTTTTAACTATCTGTCTATCATGCTGTCTCGTCAGACTTCTTCTCGGTATGCTTTTTCTTGAGAGTCACCGGCTGATCTAAGGCATCGTCTGAGTAAGTCACTATAGGTGCCGCTCCATTCTCAATAACATCCTTGGTTATGACACATGATACTATATTCTCCTCTGATGGAATCTCATACATAAGATCAAGAGTTGCTTTCTCTATGATTGATCTTAAACCACGGGCACCGGTTTTTCTCTCCATTGCCTCTCTGGCAATAGCCCGCAATGCATCATCCTCAAAGGTCAGATCTACATTATCCATCTTGAACAACTTCTTATACTGCTTGCAGATAGCACTCTTAGGCTCCTTAAGAATCCTTATAAGTGCCTCCTCATCAAGCAGATCAAGTGTTACCGCTACAGGCACTCTTCCCACAAACTCCGGAATAAGACCAAACTTAACGAAATCCTGTGGTGTAACCTGCTTAAGCAGCGTATCTATATCCTGTTCTGTCTGAGATATGACATCGGCATTAAATCCCATGGATTTCTTGCCTACACGATTCTCGATGATCTTATCAAGTCCATCAAACGCTCCGCCACATATAAACAAAATGTTAGAAGTATCAATCTGTATAAACTCCTGATGTGGATGTTTTCTTCCCCCTTGAGGCGGAACTGACGCAACCGTACCCTCAATAATCTTGAGTAACGCCTGCTGCACTCCTTCACCGGATACATCCCTGGTTATGGATACGTTCTCACTCTTCTTAGTGATCTTGTCTATCTCATCAATATAGATGATACCATGCTCTGCACGCTCAACGTCATAATCCGCCGCCTGGATAAGCTTAAGAAGGATGTTCTCAACGTCCTCGCCTACATAACCGGCTTCGGTAAGTGCTGTTGCGTCTGCTATTGCAAATGGTACATTAAGCAGTTTCGCAAGTGTCTGGGCAAGATATGTCTTACCTGAACCTGTAGGTCCTACCATAAGGATGTTGCTCTTTTGAAGCTCAACATCAAAATCCTTCTCGCCAAACACTCTCTTATAATGGTTATATACTGCTACAGCCAAGACCTTCTTGGCCTCCTCCTGTCCAATAACGTACTGATCCAGGAAGTTCTTTATCTCTTTTGGTTTAAGGAGATTTACATCATCCGAAAGATGTGTGTCCTCCATCTCCTCTTCAACTATCTCGTTACATATACGGATACACTCATCGCAAATATATGCATTAGGTCCTGCAATAAGCTTATGGACCTGCTCCTGTGGTCTGTTACAAAACGAACATCTCAAAGGCTTCTTTTCGTCACTACGACCTGCCATTACCATACCCCTTTAGATTATTAAATATTACCTATTAGCTATAACACTATCTATAAGGCCATACTCACATGCCTCAGCAGCAGACATCCAGTTGTCTCTCTCTGTATCAGCAGCAATAACATCATATGGCTTTCCTGTGTTCTCGCTTAACATCTTATTTAACTTTTCCTTAGTACGCAGAATGTGCTTTGCGGCAATCTCAATCTCTGTTGCCTGTCCCTGCGCACCGCCAAGCGGCTGGTGGATCATGATCTCGGAATTAGGAAGGGCATATCTCTTTCCCTTTGCACCACCCGCAAGAAGGAACGCACCCATGCTTGCCGCCATACCGCAGCAGATTGTTGACACATCACACTTTATATACTGCATTGTGTCGTATATTCCAAGACCTGCTGTAACAGATCCTCCCGGACTGTTAATATACAGTGAAATATCCTTTCCAGGATCCTCTGACTCCAAAAACAAAAGCTGTGCAATAATCAAACTTGCTGTCACATCATTTACTTCTTCGCCCAGGAATATAATTCTGTCTTTAAGTAATCTTGAATAAATATCATATGAACGCTCACCTCTGCTAGTCTGTTCAATGACATATGGAACTAAACTCATTTAACATCTTCCTTTCAACTATACACAGCACGTCTGCTTTATTAGACTTCCTTTGCAGCGTCAACAACGAGGTCGATAGCCTTCTTAACTGCTATATCCTTGTTAATGCTTGCGCGCTCTGCATCACCCATGAATCCCTTGATATCCTCAAGCTTCATCTGATACTGTGCTGCCATCTTTGTAAGCTCCTCGTCTGTCTCTTCCTCTGATACCTGAATATCCTCTGCTGCTGCAACAGCCTCAAGAACAAGACGTGACTTAATTCTTCTCTCAGCGTCCGGCTTAATCCTCTCCATAAGAGCATCCTCAGTTACGTTGCAGATCTGAAGGTACTGTGAAAGCTCGATTCCCTGATACTTAAGGCTCTGTGCGAACTCGTCCTTCATTCTCTCCTGCATATCATAGATCATTGCATCAGCAACATCCATTGTTGCATTCTCGATAATCTTTGTTATAACTGCTTCTTCCTTCTGGTTTCTTGCATCCTTCTGCTTTCTTGAAAGAAGTGACTGCTTTACCTCTTCCTTGTATGCATCAAGTGTATCACAGCCTGAAACCTCTGAAGCGAACTCATCATCAAGTGCAGGGAGCTCGTTCTCGAATATCTCGTTGATCTTGCACTTGAATACTGCAGGCTTTCCTGCAAGATCCTTAGCCTGGTAATCCTCAGGGAATGTTACGTTTACTTCGCACTCCTCACCGATATTCTTACCTGCTAACTGATCCTCAAATGTGTCGATAAATGAATGTGAGCCAAGTACAAGCTTATAGTTCTCAGCCTTACCACCCTCGAAAGCTTTGCCGTCTACAAATCCTTCGAAATCAAGTGTAATCTCATCATCCATCTGTGCTGCTCTGTCTGTTACGCTCTTCTTGCTGGCATTCTTCTTCTGCTCATTTAATATCTCAGCCATAACATCATCGTCTGTTACTTCAACAGCTACTGCAGGAACCTCTACACCCTTGTACTCGCCAAGAGTAACCTCAGGCTTAACTGCAACCTCTGCTGTAAATATAAAATTCTTTCCCTTTTCAATCTGTGTTACATCAATAGTAGGTCTTGATGCGATCTCTATATCAATATCGGCTGTTTCCTTTGGATAGAACTCATTGATTACATGATTTGCAGCCTCTTCGTAAAATACTTCAGGACCGTACATCTTCTCGATAAATGACTGTGGAACCTTTCCCTTACGGAAACCAGGCACATTAAACTTACCCTTCTGCTTCTTGTAAGCCTCTGTCAACGCCTTCTCAAACTCTTCTGCTGGTACTTCAATAGTAAGTTTAGCCATACTATGCTCAAGCTTTTCTACTGATAAACTCATCTTATTATTTCCTCCTTAAAATCACAAATGAAGCTCTCTATATATTTTATGCCTTCATTTTTTATATTCTTGTATTTATATACGGCTATATAACCGCATCAATCACTCGATTATACCATATCTCCAACAATTATGTCTAGCCTAAACGCCTCAACTTTTGTGTTTTATGTCCCCACTCCATATAAAATATGTATAAACTTTATCCGGTATTCAGATTAACCAACGCAAAAATCGGATGACAGATACATAAACTGTCATCCGATCCTGTCATATTGACAAAAGCTAATAGTATTTTATAACTATCTGCCTGACATCTGCTGCTCCTGCTTCTTAATCATCTGACGAACCATCTCGCCACCGATTGATCCGCTCTCAGCCGATGTTAAGTCACCGTTATAACCTTCCTTAAGGTTTACACCAATCTCCTTGGCAACCTCCATCTTAAACTTGTTCATAGCGTTCTTTGCCTCTGGTACTGAACCAGAATTCTTTGTGTTTGCCATTGTAATGACCTCCATAAAAATATTATTAAGACTTATGTCTTGATAATATTATTGGCAGATGCACAAATACTATGATGCCAAATTTTTACAATCACAGCCGCAGATATCACCCAGTTAAAAATCAAAGGATTAATACTTCATCGGCTCCTCTTCGCCATTCATGACTCTGAGTGCACCTTGTGCAAGAGCAAGAAGCTCATCCTCACCAGGATATACCGTGAAGTCTGCAATAAAGCCTGCCCTCTTCTTAAGCTCGTTACATGTATGTTCAGAATATGCAATACCACCTGTAAGGATGATCTGGTCTACCTTACCTCTTAATACAGTTGACATTGCTCCTATATCCTTGGCAACCTGCTGGTAGAACGCATCCTGAACAAGCTTTGCATGCTCATCACCTTCATTTACCATCTTCTCAAGATCTCTTGCATCATTACTTCCGATATATGCGTTAAATCCGCCCTTACCAACAAGCTTCTTCATAACTTCCTGCTGTGTATACTCTCCTGAGAAACAAAGTTTAACAAGATCGCCTGACGGAACACCACCGGCTCTCTCAGGTGAGAATGCGCCCTCACCATCGAGGGCATTATTTACATCTACAATACGTCCATGATCATGGGCACCGACTGATACACCGCCACCCATATGACATACAATAAGATTGAGATCCTCATACTTCTTGCCTGTCTCCCTAGCGTATCTCTTAGCTACAGCCTTCTGATTAAGTGCATGGAATACACTTCTTCTCGGAAGCTCAGGAACACCGGAGAGTCTTGATGACGGCATTAACTCATCAACAACAACAGGATCTACTATATATGATGGAACACCTATCTCATCACCTATCTCACGGGCAAGCACACCACCTAAATTTGAAGCATGCTGTCCCTGCTTACCGATCTTTAAATCCTCTAAAAGCTCGTCGCTTACAGGATATGTTCCGCCAGGGATAGGCTTAAGCATACCGCCACGGCCTACGCATACGTCAAGTGTATGTATGTCAAAGTTCTTCTCGGCAAGAATGTCAAGAATAACCTTCTTTCTGAAATCCTTCTGCTCAATAATAAGATTGAAGCCTGCAAGCTCCTCTGTTGTATGTCTGAGTGTCTCTTCAAATAATAGTGTCTCATCCTCGAACACACCGATCTTTGTTGATGTCGAACCAGGATTGATAATAAGAATCTTGTATGACATTTCAGTAATCCTCCATTTATTAATATTTGTTATTTGTTTCTTAATTTATACGTTCCATCTTAACAGTCATCCGGGCATTACTTATTCTTCATATGCTCTGCAACAACAGCACCAAGAACAAGTGAATTCATCTTAACTTCAAACGTATCTGAACGTGATGTAAGGATTACAGGAGCTGCTGTACCTGTTATAAGGTTTCCGTTTACAACCTTTGTATTGTGGACAAGTGCCTTATATGTAATATTTCCTGCATGTATATCAGGGAAAAGAAGTATATCTGCGTCACCTACGATCTTTCTTCCTTCTGCCCCCTTATGCTTAGCTGCCTCAGGGCATGTAGCAAGATCAAATGAAAGTGGTCCGTCAACTATACAGTTCTTTATCTCCCCTGCCTCATTCATCTTTGTAAGCTCATCAGCCTCAACTGTTGCAGGCATCTTAGGATTTACTACCTCAACTGCTGCCAGTGGAGCAACTTTAGGATTCTTAACACCACATGCCTCACATATTTCTACTGTATTATTAATAATATTTACCTTGTCATCAAGTGTTGGATATGGAATAAATGCAACATCTGTAAGGAATAAAAGATGATCAACCTCAGGGAGATCAAATACACATACATGTGAAAGTGGCTTTCCTGTTCTTAAACCAACTTCCTTATCAAGAACGCTCTTAAGGAAGTGTTTTGTATCTATAAGTCCCTTCATGTACATATCAGCCTTCTTGTTATGTACAAGCTCAACAGCCTTAAGTGCGGCCTGCATATCATCAGGCTCATTTATGATTTCATAGTCCGAAAGATCCATATTAATAGAAGCGGCGATTTCTCTGATCTTTGCCTCATCTCCAACAAGAATAGCGTCTACAATACCCTTTTCCTTAGCTGCTCTTACAGCCTCAAGAACTGCGTCATCCTGTGCACAGCAGACTGAAACTGTCTTCTTCTCGCACTTAGTTACCTGCTCAACTAAATCTCCAAAACTTTTACTCATCTTTCTTACCTCTCTTAATTTTTCTTTTCTATATCGTAAGCCGAGTACTACGCACTCTTCGCTTCAAATCCAGACTTATCGTATCACTAAAAAAACAAAAGGTCAACTGTATCTGATCATCCCTCCGGATACACAAGTCTGTCTTCTGTTATGTTGTATAAAACCTCTGTAAGGAATTTCTCTGCATAATAGTTTGCCATCGCCAGATTCATATCCTGATAGTTTCCACATTCTCTTGGGTTTGCACCCGGAACAGGATCCTGGTAGTGTCTTACAAACTCAAACATTGATATCATAAGTTCAACAATATCTTTCGATTCATAATCACCTGCAAGTATCAGATAAAAACCTGTACGGCATCCCATAGGTCCGAAGTATACAACCTTGTCCCTAAACTTCTCATCATTTCTTAAAAAGGTTGCCCCAAGATGCTCAATGGTATGCACCTCGGCAGTATTCATCACCGGTTCAAAATTAGGTTTAGTGATCCTTATGTCAAATGTCGTAACAACCTGATCTCCCACCTTATCTTTCCTGGATACATATATTCCCGGATTAAGTATAAGATGGTTTATCTTAAAGCTTGCAATTTTCTCCATTGTCTCCCACTCCTTATATTTTCATTCATTATTTTTACTTCCAGTGTTAAAAGCTCTTTATTATCTCTGTCATCATCTTTATACTGTTGTCTATTGCCATAGCTGCAAATGTAGGATAGTCCATATCCGCAGTATCATCAGCCTTATCTGATATGGCCCGGCAAACTAAAAACGGAACTCTGTTAAGACAGGCAACATGCCCTATGGAAGCCCCTTCCATCTCAGCACACAAACCACCGAATTGATTCACCAACCATTCCTTCTTCTCCTTACTTGATATGAACTGATCTCCGCTTACTACTCTTCCTGTGAACACACCCACTGTAAGTCCACAGTCCTTCACAGCATTCTTTGCTATATCAAGAAGATGTTCGTCAGACTTGAAGACACTCATCTCTGTGTCAGGGATTATTCCAGGCTCATATCCAAGGGCAGCCACATCCATATCATGCTCCACCGCATCGCGAGCGAATACTATATCTCCTATGTTAATATCCGCATTAAGGGATCCTGCTATTCCTGTATTGATTATGCTGTCAACGTTAAATACATCTATCATGGTCTGTGTACACATGGCAGCATTTACCTTTCCCACACCACATTTAACAACCACAACATTCTTACCTTCTATTGTGCCCTTATAGAAGTCCATGCCGGATTTCTTTATAAGCTCCGGCTCAGTCATCATCTCTTTAAGCTTGATGACCTCCTCTTCCATGGCCCCGATTATGCCTAATAAACTCATACATATCTCCATTTCATTTTTCATTCTATAAATCATAAAATCCGTCAACAGGTCGATCAAAAATCATCAACTCAAAACTCCCGGACTGATATAAGCTCTGTAACCCAAGCACTCCGGAAGCAGATATAAAATCCGGAACTTAAAATACTCCAAAGGATTGTAACAGCAGCAGGAACAGAAGTATAGGCGCTATAACCTTGATCATTGCTATATAGAGTCCCTTTCTCCTGAACTTAATCTGTCCTCCGTTTGTAACCTCATCGATTATAGTCTTAGGCTTAACTACCCAGCCGATAAAGATACATGTAAACAATGCCACTAACGGCATGAATATGTTGTTACTTAAGAAGTCCATAACATCAAGTATCTGTCCTGTAGAACCTGTAGGAAGCTTAATCTCGAAGTACAACTTATTGTATCCAAGACATACCACTATCAGTGTGATAATAGCATAGGCAAGACATATAACAGTACTCTTCTTTCTTGAGAACCTGAACTTGTCCATGATACCGGACACTATTGCCTCCATGACCGATACAGAAGATGTAACCGCTGCAAATAATGTCATAAGGAAGAACAACAGCCCTATAACATAACCAACCGAACCCATGGCATTAAATACCTTAGGCAGGGAAACAAACATAAGTCCCGGTCCTCCAGACATTCCTTCCTGACCCATGAATACATACACAGCAGGAACGATCATCATACCGGCAAGCATGGCAACAACTGTATCGAATATCTCGATCTGGTTTATGGAAGCCATAAGGTTTACATCTTTCTTAACATACGAACCATAGGTAACCATAATACCCATAGCTACACTTATTGAGAAGAATAACTGTCCCATGGCATCAATAACTATCATACAAAATTGTTTAAATGATATCCCCGAAAAATCAGGTATTACATACATCCTAAGACCCTCTAAACCAGTTCTCACAGTTCCGTCATCTGCTGTATGGCTTAAGGTTACTGAGTAAATTGATATTCCTATTATAAGTATAAGCAATACAGGCATAAGTATCTTGCTTATACGCTCAATTCCGTTGTCCACACCAAGAAATACAACTATAGCTGTAACCAACAGATAAATTATGCCAAATACCATTGGGGCATAATCAGAGGTTATGAATCCTGTGAAGAAGGTATCTGCAACCGCAGACTTCCCTGCTCCTGTAAGGTAAACTGTAAAATATTTGAATACCCAGCCACCGATGGTACAGTAATACGGAAGGATGATAACCGGAACCAGCCACGCCAGTATTCCTATTCCGTTCCAGCCCTTATGCAATATTCCATATGCTGTAAGCGGTCCCTGACCGGTCTTTCTTCCTATGGCTATCTCCGTTGTAAGAAGTGTAAATCCGAAGCTGAGTGCAAGTATGATATATACAAGTATAAACACTCCGCCATGATCCTTTGCTGCAAGATATGGGAACCTCCATATATTACCAAGTCCTACTGCACTTCCCGCCGCAGCAAGGACAAATCCTACCTTTCCTGAAAAGTTTCCTCTATTTTCCCCCATGTGTCACCTTTTAACCCTCTGTTTCATATGCAGAAGATTTTTCCTTTCTGAAAATTTTTATATCCACCGGTCTTTATACCGTGAATTAATTATTTTTTTGTAAAAGTCAGTACACCGACTTTTCTATTTTTATTTTCTCATGTTAGTTCTTTATATATTTATTCTTTTAAATCGTCCAGTCGTATGGTGTTATCTGGTATACGTAATAATTAAGCCAGTTAGCATACAGTGTATTGGCATGGCACCTCCATGACTTGACAGGCTTCCTCGTAGGGTCATCGTCAGGATAATAATTCACCGGTATATCCGGGTTAAGCCCCTTCTTCTTATCTCTGTTATATTCCTTATCCAGAGTAAGCACATCATACTCAGGATGTCCTGTGACAAATATATTCTTTCCTCCATCACCTATGATAAGATAAGGGCCTGCCACCTCAGACTCTGCAACTATCTCAAGATGAGGATTGTTCACAATATCTTCCTTGGATACCCCCGTATATCTTGAATGAGGAACAAAGAAGGAGTCGTCAAAGCCTCTGACCAAAGGGGTCTTCCTGTGGAATGTATGGTGCTCATAAATACCTGAAAGCTTCTTCGGAAGATCGTACTTCCGAACTCCGTATCTGTAGTATAGCCCTGCCTGGGCTCCCCAGCATATATGCATGGTTGAGGTTACGTTGTCCTCTGACCAATCCATTATCTCCCTAAGCTCATCCCAGTAATCCAACTCGTATTTTTCAACCGGTGCACCTGTTATTATGAAACCGTCCCACTTCTTATTCCTTACACTTGAGAAGTCCTCATAAAATCTGTCCAGATGTCCCTTAGTAACATTCTTTGACTGATATGTCATAGTCCTTAGTAATGTTATATTAACCTGAAGAGGTGTATTTGAAAGACTTCGCATAAGCTGCAGCTCTGTTTCCTCCTTCAAAGGCATAAGGTTTAAGATAAGGATATTAAGCGGCCTTATCTCCTGACCTACAGCTCTTCTGGTTCCCATTACGAATATATTCTCATCTTCCAGTATTTTCTTTACAGGTAAATCATCATCTATTCTTATTGGCATATTTATCATTTCCTTTCATTGCTTGTTCAATAATCCGTAATTCTTTATCGGAATATCTGCAAAAATGCCATTTCAAGACAAAAGCTTAATATAATCTTCTTCGGATATAACAGGCACATTAAGACTTCTTGCCTTTTTATTCTTTGAGGACTGGGAGTTTACATCATTATTTATAAGATATGATGTCTTTGACGACACAGATCCCGCAACCTTTCCTCCAAGGCTCTCGATCTCTGCTTTTAAGGTGTCTCTGTTATCATAGTGGTTAAGTGATCCTGTCACCACGAAGGTCATCCCTTCAAATATCTGTTTCGCCGTATTTTTCTCAATTTGAAACTCCAGCTCCTGTCTCAACTTTTCTATAGTATCACAATTTTCCTTATTTTCAAAGTATCTTACAATATCTCCTGCCATAATATTTCCGATACCGTCAATTTCTACCAGCTCGTCGTATCCGGCATTAATGATCTTATCCAGATCATCCTTAAAATATCTTGCGATCACCTTGGCATTCGCCTCGCCTACTCCCTGTATCCCAAGACCGTTTAAAAGTCTTGCCACAGTAGTCTTTCTGGAGATATCCACAGCCTCAATAAGCTTCGCATAGGACTTATCTCCAAAGCCCTCCATGCCTGTTATCTCCTCCTTGTACCTGTCCAGGTGGTAAATGTCATCAAAGTTATCCAAATAACCGGAATCTATAAATTTCTCCAGGGTAGACTCAGACAGTCCGTCAATATTCATTGCATTTCTCGACACAAAATGTCCAAATGACTTAAGCTTCTTGGCAGGGCAGTACTCATTTGTACAATAAAGGGTCTCTACTCCCTCCTCATTCCTTATCTCTGTCTCACCGCCGCACACAGGACAGGACTTTGGTATCTCTGCGCTGCCGCTTCTTGTGAGATTTTTTGAAATCTGAGGTATTATCATGTTCGCCTTATATACAGCAATCTCATCTCCTATACCAAGCTCAAGCGATCTCACTATACTCACATTATGGATACTTGCTCTGCTTACGGTAGTGCCCTCAAGCTCCACCGGTTCAAATACAGCCACAGGATTTATAAGTCCGGTTCTTGAAGCACTCCAGCATATGTCCGTAAGATGAGTTACCGCCTCCTCATCAGCCCATTTGAATGCCATGGAATCCCTTGGGAACTTGGCAGTTCTTCCAAGACTTCTTCCGTAGGCTATATCATCAAGTACCAGTACAAGTCCATCGGAAGGAAAATCATTTCCTGATATTTTCTCAGAGAACATCTTTACCTTATCCTTAAGATCTGTCCCATTGGTAAGATAGTGCTCAACCACCTCAAACCCCTGAGACTCAAGCCAGTCAAGCTGTCCGTTAAAGGAATTACCCAGATCAACATCATCCCCTGCCACCAGGTTAAAGGCGAAGAAATTAACATTTCTCTCCTTAGTTATCTTATTGTTCAACTGCCTCACGGATCCACTGCAGAGATTTCTCGGATTCTTATATTTTGCCGATACATCTGTAATGGCATCATTTATCCTGTTAAAGTCTGAATACCTTATAACCGCCTCTCCACGGATTATAAGCTTTCCCTTATAGCCGATCCTGTGAGGTATGTTCACAAACATCTTTGCATTTCCTGTAATTACCTCTCCGATCTCTCCGTTTCCTCTGGTTACTGCCTTAACCAGCTCACCGTTCTCATAGGTCAGAACAACCGTAAGTCCATCCATCTTCCAGGATATGACCCCCTTATTACTTCCAAGCCACGAAACAAGAGCGTCCACATCCTTTGTCTTATCAAGGGAAAGCATAGGACTCTCATGCCTCTCCCTTGGAAGCTCACTTAATATCTCATAACCAACCTTAATAGTCGGGCTGTTTGACAAAACTATACCTGTATCCTTTTCAAGTTTACATAACTCGTCATAAAGTTTATCATACTCGAAGTTGCTCATGATCTCAGTATCTTCCTGATAATACTTCATGGCGGCATAATTAAGTGTCTTCACCAGCTCTTTTATTCTGTCTATATCCTTCATAAAATCCCCCTTTAATTCTTTCCGACCAATCGCCTCAGCTCACTTTCTTCCTTGGATGTAAGGGGTCTGAGTTCTCCCGGTCTCATATCTCCAAGCCTTATATTCATGACTCTTATCCGCTTAAGATTCACAACCTTATATCCAAAATAGTCGCACATTCTTCTGATCTGCCTGTTTAACCCCTGAGTCAGTACTATCGTAAACGAATAGTTGTCCAGCTTCTTAAGTCTGCATTTCTTGGTGACCGTATCCAGTATAGGAACTCCTTCGCACATGGCTCTCAAAAATTCCTCCGTAACAGGTTTGTTTACTCTTACCCTGTACTCTTTCTCGTGATTATTTACGGACTTCTGTATGCTGTTTGAAAGATCACCATCATTGGTAAGCAGCAGAAGTCCCTGGGAATCCTTGTCCAGTCTTCCCACATATTGAAGTCTTATAGGATAATCTATATGGGCAAATATATTGTCCTTATCTCTCTCATCCGCTGTGCAGGTAAGACCTATGGGCTTATTATATGCAAGAACCACCATCTTATCTGCCGGTCTCACAACACAGCCCTTAAAGGTAACCTTGTCTCCCGGCATGACCTTCTGTCCCATTTCCGCAGTTTTTCCGTTAATACATACTTTTCCCTCTGATATATATGTATCAGCAGCTCTTCTGGAACATGCACCGGCTTCGCTGAGATACTTATTTAATCTTATTCCTTCATTCTCCGCCATCAATTTATCTCCGTTTCATTTTCATTTCTTCGGTGTTTCCTCTGGTTTTATCCATACAAATAGAAGTTTTGGAGAAAAAAATAAACTTTTTCTCATTTTTTACTTGTTTTTTTAAACTTAATAATATATAATTCAATCATCACAAGGGCGTGTTTCATTATGAAATGCGCCTTTTTACATAATTATCCAAATAAAGATTATATAGAAAAGGATGTGGCACATATGGACGCTATCGACAGAAAAATATTACATTTACTCCAGACAAATGCAAGAACTCCACTTAAGTATCTTGCCAGTAAGGTCTTCCTCTCTTCTCCTGCTGTCTCAGCAAGAATAGACAGACTGGAAAAAAACGGTATAATCACAGGATATCACGCTTCTGTCAACCCGGAAGCCCTTGGTTATCACATCACAGCATTTATTCATATGGCTCTTGACCCGAAGCAGAAGCCAACCTTCTATCCTTTTATCGATTCATGCCCTAATGTGCTTGAATGCAACTGTGTTACCGGCTCCTACTCAATGCTTATGAAGGTATGCTTTCCAAGTACCATGGAGCTTGACGCCTTTATCGGTCAGCTTCAGAAGTTCGGAAATACCGAGACACAGATCGTGTTCTCGACACCTGTCCAGACCAGAGGAATAGATATCGCCCTGAGCGGAAGTGACGCCGAAGCCATCTGATACGTAATCCACACATTATATATATTATATAAAAAGCTGCCTTTCTTAAAAGCAGCTTTTTTTATCCTTTGTAAGTTCGTACCTACTGGGCAGACTCTGTAGAAGTTTCTGTTCCTTCCTGCGTGTCTGCTTCTGAGGATGAATCATCCTTAGAGGTTGCCTCCTCACTTGAACCATCACCGGTATTGTCTGTATCTGTAGGATGTATCTTATCATAGAAATCCTTAAAGGCAGGATCATTATTATAGAGATACTGTACATTATCGCTTACATGAGCATATATCTTCAGACTTGGCTATTACATTGTTTATATAACTCTCAATACCTGTTGATCTGTTTTCATTTATCTTATATGTGCCGTCACTCTGCCTTGCCACATAGAAGGATTCAATATTAAGCGGATTAGAATCAACATCAGCAATAACAAGATTGGAAAGTACAAATACCACCTTACCGTTATCATCATATCCATCTGTTACATAGCAGGTTACATTCTTATATTCCTTGATAAATTCCGCAGCAGAATTCACCTTTGACATATCATCATAGTTCTCTGTCTCAAGAACACAGGACTTAAGACCATCCTGATCACAGTTTACCTTAGCTGTAAGGAAGGCATTTATCACATCTGTAATTGCTGTATCATCGCACTTCTTATAAGAAGCGTTCTCAGGAATATCAAGCTCAACCGAATTATCCTTGCCCACATCATCAGCAGAAACCTCTTCTGTTGAAGCTGCTTCAGAGCCGGTCTGTTCTGTATCCTGGACAACTGCGGTATTTCCTGTATTGCCCTTATCCTTGGAGGTATCCTTTATAAAGAAGAAATACACATAGGCAACGCATAACACTGCAAATAATATCCAGCAGGTAACAAGCGGAGCCAGCGATGGCTTCTTAGGCCCATTATACTCCTTCTTCTCAGGACGCTCGTCCCACATATCTCCAAAGGCGTCATCTATATACTGCTTATTATTCTTGTAATCTGTATTATCCTGGTAATCGTCAACGTAGGCTTCATCAGAATCATACTGATCGTCTTCAGAATACTCCCCGTCGTCTTCGTACTGACCGTCTTCAGAATACTCCTCGCCATCTTCGTACTGACCATCCTCAGAATATTCCCCGTCTTCTTCGTACTGACCGTCCTCAGAATACTCCTCGCCGTCTTCGTACTCACCATCCTCAGAATACTCACCATCATCCGGGTACTCTACATCATCATCATAATCAGCTTCATCATCATAAGCCGTCTCGTCATCATACACTTCACCAGAATAATCAGTATCATCATATGATGTATCGTCATTTATATCTTTATCCGGCAGATCATCATAAATTTCTTCGTTATTCTTATTCTTATTTTTATTCTTAGCCATTACAAGCACCGAACCTTTCGTTTCACACTCTATCTGTAATCATACAAGGTGAATATTAACATTATCATTGTCAAATTGCAAGTTTATATTAAATGCAAAATATCCCATGACCATAAAATATCCCACAACCATAAAATAATATTTGCTAATAACTACTTTTTGTATTAAAATACTTTTGTTGCACCAGTAGCTCAGTGGATAGAGCAATGGCCTCCGGAGCCATGTGCGGTGGTTCGATTCCACTCTGGTGCGTATATATAAAAGGACCCGTGAAAAAATGATCACTCATCTTTCCACGAGTCCTTTTATTTTTATTGTTTGTAATGATATCCGTGACATCGTTACGTTGCAGCAAACCCTATTTCTAATGGTTGCTGCTCTATTTGTGTGTATCTCAAGTCCCTTGAGGAAGCACCGCCTCAGATCCTGTGACCTGAAACAGCGTTGACGAAATGGGGGACCGTGTTACATAGTTACCGTTACGAACTTGCATATAAAGAGAAGTGCAATGATCGCTACTATGATATCCTTCTTCTTGAACTTTCCTGTAAAGAGGGCGATAACTGTGTAAGAAATCGCTCCGATACCGATACCATTTGAAATTGAGTATGTGAGTGGCATCATGATGAGTGTAAGGAAAGCAGGAACTGCCGAACCCATATCATCCATGTCTACCTTAGCGAAGTTCTTAGACATAAGAACACCTACATATATAAGAGCAGGAGCTGTTGCACAGCTAGGAACAATGCTTGCAAGTGGGCTTAAGAATAAGCACACAGCAAAGCATGCAGCAGTGATAACACTGGCAAAGCCTGTTCTACCGCCGGCACCAACACCCGATGCTGACTCTACGAATGTTGTACATGTTGATGTACCAAGTACAGCACCTGATACTGTACCGATAGAGTCACAGAGCATTGACTGGTCAAGGCTTATAGGATCACCGTTTTCATCAAGCATACCTGCTGAAGTTGCTGTACCATAGATAGTTCCAAGAGTATCGAACATATCTACGAGACAGAATGCTACAACAAGCATTATAGCTGAGAATATACCACCAATATAAGAGCTGTCAACAAGTGCTGACCATGCGTCACCATTGAATACACCTAAGAATCCGATCTCGCCGAAATCCTTGAACGACTGTGAGATACCGCTTACGTCAAAGCTTGGGACCTCCCACATCATTGCCCAGTAAAGAACTGTTGATATGAGGATACCAATGATAACGCTTGCCTTTAAACCACGTCTTGCAAGGGCTGCAATGATGAATACACCAAGGATTGCTACAAGAACAGGTACGCACTGTCTCCAGACATCAAATGATGTTGTAACAACACCATCAACCTCTGTGCCTATAGAAGAAATTCTTCCGTGGAAATCAAAGAACTGAACAAATGTATAAGGATTGTCCTCTATTATTCCTGCGTTCTTTAATCCGATAAGGGCGATAAAAAGACCGATACCTGCTGATATTGACTTCTTGAGACATTCAGGAAGTGAAATTGCAATATACTTTCTAAGTCCTGTAACTGAAAGAATAAGGAAAACCACACCTGAAAGGAATACTACCACAAGACCTGACTGATAACCTGTGATAACATCTGCACCGGCGAAGAATGCACCTGATACAAATATTGTACAGAAGAATGAGTTAAGACCCATTCCACAAGCCTGGGCAAATGGCATTTTAGCAACAAATGCCATAAGTAATGTACCGATAATAGCTACAAGGATTGATGCGATATATACAGAATTCCATATCTTACCCATAGCTACAGGGTCTGCACCAAGTCCTACCAACCAGCCGTTTGCACCTTCCGCAGCAACCTGGTTTGGATTTACAAAAATGATATATGCCATAGCAAAGAATGTTGTGATTCCGGCAAATATCTCTGTTTTTACTGAACTTCCTCTTTCGGAAATCTTAAAAAATTTGTCCATTTTTGCTCTCTCCTGATTTAGTTTTTTGGTAATATTCTCATCTCAGATTTATTTTCTTTAAACTCTTACCCTCCTATTCGTCAAAGTAGAGACATTAATATTACATTTTTACCCTATTATATTAACATATTTTGACGATTTTCAAAGTGATAATG
>ENA-OPFT01000638-OPFT01000638.1-human-gut-metagenome-genome-assembly--contig:-NODE-638-length-20558-cov-2.364093_pt1 | contig 20558 bp, 26 predicted proteins | sample MGYA00241714_ERZ501560 | MGnify/ENA primary metagenome ERZ501560 (study PRJEB25962, sample SAMEA2042392) | human gut metagenome | biome: human gut; feature: human-associated habitat; material: faeces...
TTCAGCTGGGAATCGTCAACAATGAGCACATTGAGCTTCTTTGAACTTATTGCAGACTCCCCATCGCCGGCTGCGTTATCCTGCCCCTGCGATACGAACATCAGCTTGCCTGCACGCTCCACTGCGGAAGAAAGCAGCTCGTTTCCCGCAAGCACGCCGCCTATACTGACGGACAGTTTTGCTTCGCCCCTGCCCGCGATCTCCACCTTGCGTATCTGCCTGCGGATATACCTCATCTGCTGCGCGAACCTGTCCTCGGTCAGACCCGGCATAATAACAAGGAACTCATCTCCGCCATAGCGTATAACTGTATCAGTCATGCGGACGCTCCTGCGGATAGCGTCTGCGGACGCTTTAAGAGCCTCGTCCCCCGCGGTGTGTCCCTGGGAATCGTTATACAGACTGAAATCATCAATGTCTATCATCATAACGCCTGCATTGACCCTGGTATTGCGCAGGAATTCCTCATAATAACGCCTGTCAAGCGCGCCAGTGAGCTGATCAATGTACATGTTGCCGCTCTTCACAAGACCCGAAAACTGCTCCAGTCCACCCGGGCACACCAGATGTTCACCGGAAAGCGGCTTTATCATCTCGATAACGCAGGGCTTTCCGTCGATCTCCGCATATTCTGCGACTATCTGGTAAATGTCATTGCCAACAAGTTCCAGCCTCGTCAGCTGCTTCTTTTCGTAAAAAGCATTGACAGTCGTGGGATTTACCCCTGCTGAATTGCTCTTTATCTCGTTCTCATCGATCAGACTTACCTCGGGAAAGACCCTTCTAAGGGCTTTCATCTCCAATTCGGCCTGCGCGCTCGTCATTCTGTGTTCTTCCATTTATTCAAATGCTCCTTGTGCAGAATTATTGTAAGTAACCTCTAAAAACTATTTTCACTCAAACAGGGTTTTTAGAGGTGACCTGTACTTGTTTTTTCCACTCGGCTATTATTTCCGCTGCCGCGTCGATATCACAGTCATCTGCAGCGACTTTCAGCCTTTCAAAAAACTGCTGTTCTGCACCGCTATAGTTGAAGGCTTCCATCTTCTCTATCACATCATCTATGTGAATGGTATCCATCTCGTCGATAGCCTGCTGCATTTCATCGAGGAGCGACATTCCCTGCTCTGCTGGGGCAGCCGCTGAGACATTTGCCGTAACTGACGCGCCAGAAACGCTCACGCTTCCAACACCACCAGACGCCGGGCGCTGCGAAGAAGCGCCATGCTCCGAATACGAAGCCATCTCAGCCTCGGTGTCATTGAAGTAGCTTGAAAGCGCCTGGCTGATACGCAGATATTCCGTCAGCATTGCATTGGTGTGCCTGCTGATGAAATCAACGTCGTACTTGTTTCCCGCTTCCTCCAGCAGCGCAGCCATCTGCGAAAGGTGGTTCGCGCCTATCTGCCTTGCGGAGCTCTTGAGTGAATGCACCTCTATCGTGAACTGCTTGATATCGCTTATCTTCCAGAGGTATCTTATGTGCGACTCGTTTCTCTCAGCGGAACGGCAGAACTGCTTCATCACTATTCTCAGCAGATTTTCACTGTTCAGCAGTGAAAGAGCCGCTGCCGTATCAACACCCTCCACCACGGGGAGCATGCTGGCAGCCGTCGGCGCCGTCGACTGCCCGGGCATTGAAACAGGGACGATCTTTTCCTCAGGGAGCCAGCGGCGTATCTTGTTGATCATGTCCCTTATGTCTATCGGCTTCGCTATAAAGTCGTTCATTCCTTCGCGCAGGAACATTTCGCGCGCGCCGCTGCCCACACTGGCAGTCAGTGCGATTATCGGAACGTCCGCATATGTCGGGAACTTCTCACGGATAAGGTGAGTTGCTTCAATGCCGTCCATGCCTGGCATCATGTGATCCATGAACACGATATCGTAGCGGCAGTTGCGGACCTTTTCTATCGCCTCCTCGGCGCTGGCGGCTGTGTCTACCTGCATTCCCAGCGGCTCGGTGACACCCTTTGCGACCTCGAGATTTATGTCGTTATCGTCAACAATGAGTATCCTGGCTTCCGGCGCCGTAAACGACGCTTCCTCATCAGAAAGGCTGTCAGAACGTTCAAAGCTGCTGCAAATTCCCATTGCAGAATAGAGATTTATCGAATACTCAGGGCAGCGCAGTATCGTGATATTGGGAATGTCGATCTTATCAGTGCTGTCAAACCTGTCGAGCAGCACGCACATCAGTTCGCGGTGAGATCTGACGAACTGCTTCAGCGCTTCGGTGACGTATTCCCTGCCGACGATAAGATAGCCCTTTTCACCGCAGGAATTGATATCTGATATCTGCATGTATTTCATTCCGACAGCGGTGAGATCCTTGCCTATCTGACGGCTCACATAGCTGCTGCGTACATAAACCCATGCCTGCTGACCGTCTGCATGTACATCGTCGAGGTAGGTTCCCCCGGAGCACTTCTGTGGCAGCTGGAAGCTGAACACACTGCCCTTTCCAAACTCGCTGCGCGCGGTGATGCTTCCGTTCATGAGATTAAGCAGGCGCTTTGATATCGCAAGTCCAAGCCCGGTGCCGCTGACATTCCTGCGGATGTCCATCTGCTTCATTCTTGTGAACAGGGCGTCCATCTCATCGGGCTTGATGCCGCAGCCAGTGTCGCTTATTTCCGCGCACAGCAGCACTTCGTCCTTGCCCGAGGGGACTGCCTGCAGCTTCAGACCGATGTTGCCCATTCCGGTGAATTTCACCGCATTTCCCAGAAGATTTATAAGTATCTGCTGAATGCGCACGTTATCTCCGACAAGCTGCTTCGGCATATTGGCAGGTAGATCAACAGTGAAATCGATGCTCCTGTTGCCAAGCATGTTGTTTACTATTCCCGCTACATCGTTGACAAGTGAAAGCGGCTCATACTTGACCTCAACTATCGCCATATCCCCGGCTTCTATCTTGGAATAGTCCATGATATCGTTGATTATCGTCAGCAGATGGCGTCCTGACGAACGTATCTGATGCAGATATTCACGGGCGTCCTTGGGATCCTCGGCGCGCAGGGCCATCTCGGACATGCCGAGTATAGCATTTAACGGGGTGCGCATCTCATGGCTGACGTTGGTGACGAAATCAGCCTGGTACTCGGCGCGGTTCACAGCCTCGGAACTGCTGTTCTTTATCTGATCCATTTTCTGTGCCATATCAGAAAGCAGCCCCGCGAATTCACGCACATAAGCAGCCGCCCTGTCGGCCTCGTCCGGTGGGAGTATCCTCATCTCGGCAGCCGCGCCAGCAAGCCTTTCAGGGCTCTCTCCGGTGGTTTTGGCAGTCTTTTCGATGTCGCTGTAGTTCATGACGTCGGTAGGCACCCAGCCTCCCGAAAGAATGCCGACAGTCTTATCGCCTATCAGTATCGGCGCGGAATACACCGCCAGCCCTCCGAAACACTCAGTACGCACTGCCCTGCCGTTTACAGCGGGGACGGAAGCACCGTATGCAATACAGCGCGCGCATTCCTGCCTGCCGGCTTCTGATTTCAGGCACAGCGAAGGGTATTCCGCAAATCCGGAGCCGTCAGTAACGCCAACGCCATTGGAATCAGATATCCACGCGGCAATACCGAACATTCCCGAAAAGGAGCTTTCTATTTTGCGGAGCATACCCGGTTCAATCACATCTGTGATATGAATAATATCTTCCTGCATTTTTTCTCCTTAATTCAGCAGACTTCTTATCATGAGGAAAAGGCGTTCCATATTTATCGGCTTCAGCAGATAGCCCTGCGGATTCATCGCGATGACTTCCTGCACACGGTCGGAATCCGAAACACCCGTCAAAAATATAACTGGTATCTCAGTCAGCCGTGAATCAAGGCGAATGTTCCTCAGCACATCGGCGCCGCTCTCGTTCGGCATCTGGTAATCCAGCAGGATAATATCCACCGTTTTGGTCTGCAGGTATTTCTCTGCCATTTTTCCGCTTGCCATTGCTGTGACTTCGTAATTTTTATCTTCCAGCGCCGCTTTGAGCAGCCGCAGAATGGCCTTGTCGTCGTCCACGACCAATATGTGCTTTTTTTCAGATGGCATCTGTTCCTCCGGCTGTTCCGTGGGCAGGGCGCCCATTGCCGCAGCTATCTTGTTGAGTACCTCCAGTGCCTTTGCCGGCTGTGGTATCACCTGCCAGAAAAGGTCGGGGGCATGCTTCTTGTATTCATCACAGACCTGCTGAGGGGCCGTCAGGACAAAAAGCGTGTCCGAGAACTCCTTCACCTTTTTCAGATGGCTGTACTGGGAGATCATGTTATAATCGAACTCTTCGGCTACAGTCAGAAAAACATCGGGGTCGGTGTACTTCGCGTGTCGAATGATATCCTCATTGAACCCTGAAGTACTCAGGCACCGGAACCCTCTGTCCGCGCTGACGAACATATCCTGCAAAAAGTTCTGATCTCTGCAGTTGACAAGAAACTTGACTTTCAAAACAGACACCACCTTATTAATCATGAAGCGCCGACGGCGATATTCTGCACAATTCGGCACAAATAGTCCATTTACGCTTTTTGATTATATCACAAAACCGCCTGGTTGTCAATGATAAAACGCAAACACCACGGCATCTCTGGGATCACTACCGCGCTAAAACGACACTCTTAACTTTTGCGACCCACTTTTTATACCAGGGACAAGTTTACCGGCCATGTGTGGTGCATCTTCTTATCAGTTTCTTAACACTAAAAACCTTGAAATACTACGAAACTTGTGATATAATATTATTAAGGGCATTGCGAGCCTCCTGGTTTGTTGTTGTGTTTGTGTTTCTTTCAGTTTGTCTCGCTGTGTCCTGTTTTTTTGTCTTTTTTAAAAAAAAATACTTGACAAATATAAAACACTGTGATATAATATATTAGTCGATTAAGGAATGCACTGCATTCACTATCTCGAGATGTGGCTCAGTTTGGTAGAGCGCTGCGTTCGGGACGCAGAGGTCGCAGGTTCGAATCCTGTCATCTCGACCATTGATATATCCCCGCCAAATGGCTCTATAAGCCGTTTGGCGGGTTTTTTTTTTTTATTTTTTCTTATATCTTTAAACAAAAAACAATATAAAATAACGCAAAAAAACGAAAGCATGGGTGTCAACATGGGTGTCAAGTTTAAGTACAAAACTATTTTTCTTTATTGTATTATCTTCTCTAAATACAATTAATGGATATTAACATCACACGCCCCCTGCACAAGCGCCGGGGGCGTTCCAAATATCACGACTGGGGATTTTTTATTCTACACCCTTCATATAGCTCTCGATCCAGACTACTTTTCCGTCTTTATATCTCCGAAAGTGCCCCCGAACAGGGAAAGCACCCTCGGGTGAACGGTGAGACCCGGAAGCGACCGCATAGCACGTATCCTTATAAGGACGAAAGACGAACGTGCGGTCACCGTCCTGATACCTGACTGAATTTGCGGACACCACCCTGTCGGAAGGCTCCACGAGGTTTCCGACAACGAGGAGCGCATTCACGGTCAGAGCATTCCGCGCTACCTGCTGGAGCATGCGCTGCATGCTCTCGCGCTGTTCCGGATCGTCCATGTTTACGAGCGATTTATTCGGGACCATCTGCATGGCCACATCTTCGCCCGGTTTTTCCGATGCCCGGAGCTTCAGCGTGGCAGTGCGCACGCCCTGCTCGTACAGCTTGACTTCAAAGTACTTGTTGTGCCGTTCGCAGAAGCCGGAGATCTCCCGCTCCTTGCTCCTGTACACCAGCTCGAAGCGGTCGAAATACCAGACCGCTTCGGTTATGCAACTGCGAATGCTGTCTGCGTGCGCTATTCGCCAGCATTCCAGCAGCTCGTTCGCTGCTTCGTCGATAATAAATTTATTCATCTCTCCACGCTCCTGAGCCCTCTGAGCTCGTTCCAGCTCAGCCCGTACTTTTCTTTGATATCCTTGCATACGCGCATGTCGTTCATGTATATCGGGACGTCGTGGACCCGCTTCCACTCGTCATCGCTCATCACCTCGATGATACCTATCAGCTCAAGCGTTCTTTTCGCTGAGAAAACCGGACCGATACCGCAGCTGGGGATCCCTTCCCCGGCTTTTTTCTCGAAAAATGCAAGAGCCTTTTCTGCGTCTCTTCTCATTATTTCAAGCTTCATAAAAATCACCTCACTAGCTCTTCAATATTTACGCCGAGCGCGTCCGCAAGCCGCAGGAGCACTTCTCCGGAAACCCGAGCCACGTCTCTGGCTCCGTTTTCAAGGCGCGAAATATTCTGCGCCGGAATGCCGCTCTTAGCCTCAAGGTCCTTGAGTGTGCAGCTTCTGAATTCTTTCAGGCGCTCTCCCCTGTCGGGGAGGAGCTCAGCGCGCGCCCATACTCTTACACCGTAGTGGTTAACTACCTTGTAAAGCTGACCGTCTGCCGCTTTATACAGCGGAGTGGTGCGGTCGTGGAGCTCATCGTCTGCGCTGTTGACCGCGCGTTCCTTTTCGATGCTTCCGAGATCGTCGCTAATCTCGCAGCCGTACCCGACGGGAAGATGATCCCTGAACATTGTGCGATAACCATTGCTGTTATCGCGGAAAAGCCGGAAGTTCATTTCTTCGTAAGTCATTTTCATGATGTTTTCCTCCTGTTTCATCTATCAATCCAGTTATTTATCTGCTTCTGAGCATATGCATATTCGCCGATGAGGATTGCCTTAACTGCTGCTATAATACCATCGTAGTAGTTGTGGTTCTGATGATATCTTTCTGACGCAAATCTATACATCTTGTCGCACTGAGAGTAGAGCGCGTTGACTGCCTTCTTGCTGATTTTGATTGCACCCTGCTTCATAGCCTTGTAAATCACGCCTGCTTCAAATCTGGAAACCTGACCGTAAGTGTATCTGTAATATACCTGTTCTACCCTTTCGAGAGTATCGTCTTTAGCTTCTGCCCAAGCCTGACGGAGTGCCATAGCAAGCTTTGCAAGGCGGTCGCCTTCAAGCGTTCTGTAGATCTCCCAGGCTCTTGTCATGATCTCTTTCATTTCCGTATCCTCCATTTTTCTATCCGGTTTCCCGTTCTGTGATTATATTATAATCCATCTGGCTGATAAAGTCAAGCGTTTTTTGCAAAAAATAATCCATTTGGATTAACCTTGTTACATGTGCACAAAACTTCTACTCTTGTTTGTACACAATAAACAAAAAATCCCCGGAGCCGAAGCCCCGGGGATAAACATTATTCTATCTTTACGGTGCAGCCTAGCGCCTGGAGCGCCTGGCTATACCGCTCCGCTTTGCTCTGCTCGACTGTGATCTCAGCGGTGATCCTGACCTGCTTTTCAGGGGACACAAGTCCCCGGAACCAGTCCATATTTTTGCCGAACCTCTTGAGCCAGTGGTCGCAGTCGGCATGGTTGGAAGCGTACCCGCGCAGGTGCGCTTCATGGTGGCTGATGATGTTTTCCGACTTTATGCTCGGGTAGTTCTTCATGAGCCGCTGGCAGAGCTGCGCCGCCAGCACGAAAACCTTATCGAAATAAGCACGGTCGTTCAGCGCGTCCTCTGCTATCTCTATCTGTATGTACGCAGGATTATAGTTGTAGCTTCCTTTTGACCCGTAATCGCAGCCCCAGCAGCATATATTCCAGGGGAGCAGCTTAGCGGCGCGTACGCCCCCGGACTTGTCCAGGCCTATAACCGCATGAGGGCACACATCGCTGTCGGCGCGGTCGAAATAATTCTTGTAGGGATTTTCCCCGCAGATTTCCGGGGCGTTGACGTAGCGCTTAAGGCTCGGGTTATTCGCCCCGGTTGAGTGGATTATGATGCCTGCCGGACTACCCTGCGGCATGGGAAGCGCTGCTTTGAACGCTCCGCTATTCCTGGCATATGCTTCAAATGTTATCGCTGCCATCGTCGCTATCCTCCTTACTCTCGGCGTCAGCTTTCTTCTCAATGTCGCCTTTTATGCGCTTCGCAAACTTCATCATGAATGGGGGAAGCTTCACGCCGATGTCTATCATATTTTCCAGAACGCTGATTATTTCATTGATCATAAGCCATGCGCACACGATTATTGCGCACACGAACGATACTTCGAGCTGAATACCGATGTTGTTCGCTGCATATGTAACGAGCCAGTCCATCACTCCTCCGACTACGACCAGCAGCCACATGCATATCTTCTTGACTATTCCCCGAAAGGACTTGTAGCTGCTGATTTTTTCGCTGCGGTACTTAGCTGCTGCAAGACCTGTGCCGTAGTCTATAAGCTGCAGCAGCACCAGCAGCAGGAACGGGACGGCTACTATCCCCAGCCATGCGAAAAGCGCCGATAACAGCGCTGTGAAGCCGATTTTTTCAAGCTTGTCCATACTTATACCTCACTTTCCAGCATTTTCTTGACCTGCGCCTTCCAGCGCTCCGGGACATCTTCAAGGGTCATTTCGCCAGCTACTATGCGCTTATAGTAGATTTTAGCCATTATTCTCACCTCCAGCTATTATTTCTGCGAGCTCGCAGAGAGCCGCGTTCACGTCGTCCATGTCCTGCGCCTGCTTTTCCTGCGTGAGTTCCAGCTGCGACTTCTGCGCAAGTTTGAGGTGTACCACCTGCCTGCCGTTAAGCGTGTCAAGAGTGAGCGCCATCGGGAGCGTGTAGTTTATGTGCACGCTGGATTTCGTGGTTTCCTCGTCGCTGTAATCAATAGTGATTTCCGAGGTCGCGTCTGCATTCTGCCAGAGCTTCTTTGCTTCGTCGAGGGTGATGTCCTCAGCTGAGAGGACTATGTCGAGAGTGTCGCGTTCCGCAGACTGATATGTGGTTTTCGCGCCGTAAATGGCTGCTTCGTTGTAGCTGCTGCCGTTCTTGAATGTTATCATATTGTTCTCCTTTACATTTTTCCCTGATTAGTGAGCGAAATAGTGAATGTCTGTCTTATCGAAGAAGTTCCGAGATTCTTGGTTATACGGCAGGTGATTTTCAGCTTGTGCTTTCCACCTGTGAGAACCACCCCGGGGTTCTGCAATGATGTACCGCTGTACAGCGAAGTCCCAGCTTCCTCAATGCTGCTTATCACGTGTCCGGTGGTCTGGTCGAAAGCCGACGATTGCGCATGCCATGCGGTGTAGTCCCACGGCGACACGGTCACAAGCGTGTTGAATTTGTCCGGGAGCGTGAATTCGACATACATCGCATACGTTCCGTCCGAAAGATCGTGCGTTATAAGCGAGCACTTATATCCGCTTTCACTTGGGCTATAACTGCTTATCGTTGCAGCAGGCGACCATGTGAGAGTTTCGGGTGGCTCCCACTTTTTGTTGAATATCGGTCGCAGTACCCCCGCGTCGTTCGCGTGAATGATAAACTGCTCTTTCAGCACCCCGTTCACGTTCACTGAAATAGTTGCAAGCGCTTTCAGAACGCCATTATCGTTGACAGAAATCATCGCCGCACCTCATTCATACTGCCCGTACCACGCTCCAGCGGGGCAGATAGCCGTAGTTGCCGCGGGGGAACCGCTTGAAATATTCCTGAGCGCCGACCTGCCGGAAGATGAAGGCGCTGTAACGGCAACATAGCCGCTTCCATCGGCATTGCTTCTTATGTCAAGTTTGTATCTTGCCTGGCCGGAAGCTTTGTTGTTCCGCGAGTCTATCGTCGTCACGCTGTCGCCGTTCGTCGCAATCGCATTCGATATAGAACCAGTGGCGAGAGTGGTACCTTCCTTTCCGAAAAAGTAAAGACCCTGATTATCAGTTGCATCAGGATTGGTGCCTATATTTATGCCGTGCCTTATGCGCCGCTGATATTCATAGGCTGATACGCCGTTTAAGGTCAGCGCGTCGCCGCCGTCTGCGAGGTTCTTCCACGACGTCCAGCGCTTGCCCTCTGCAAGGCCGCTGTTGTAGCTTATCGCGAACATCGCATTAGTCGAGATATTCCCCACCACAAGCTGTCTGTGCGTGCTTGAAGCATGGACATATCCGAACCAGTAGAAGTTATCAGCAGGCATATCAGTCACGGTGTTCCGAATAAACACGAAGCCACTTTTTGCAGACACAAGCAGGTCTTTCACGCTTCCGGAAGCCCATCCGGAAAGGTTCTGCAGGAATTCGCTTGCGTGCTTGCCGTCTACTGTGTCGGCGTTACCGCCATTCGCAGGAAGCTTGGTCGGGATATCGGATTTGTCTGCCTTGCCCTCCAGCTGTTCGTCCACATAGGATTTATCCGCTTTCCCCTCGGTAGCGGTCTGCAGCTGCACGACTGCTTCGTCCACCTTATCTGCGTTATTATTGAAATCCTCCACGTTGTAGAAGTCGGAAGCGTCCGGTTTCTTTAAGTGGAGCGTTGTTGTTTCAGTCATGTTGTGAGCACCTCGTTTCTCATTCTGTCATGCGTGAATGCCGCCAGTTCCCCGTGCGTGTACCCGGTGAAATCCATATGCCGGTTATATTTCAGCGTGATCATAGAAGCAATGTCCGCGGGAAGCACCCTTGCGAGCAGCTTCTGAACTTCGCTGAACTGCTCCTTTGCAGTAAGCGCAAGCTTTACGGATATGGTGTAATTCCCGGGGTCGAGTTCCGCAGAATACCCATCAGCACCGCACAGCGCGGAAAGCAGCACATGCAGCCCGCGCATTGTGTACGGTGTGTCCTGGTTTATCGCTGCGAGTATACGGAAGCGCCTGTCGTCCAGCGTGTCCGTCGCTTTCGGGGTGAGCTTCAGCATGCGCTCCCAGCGGGAACAGCCGTTTTCGCTGAGAGTACGGACGAAATTATCGTTGACGACTTCAGCAAGGGCGTCTTTAAGCGCTTCAAGCTCATTGTCGCCTGCGCTGCATATCCCGCGGAATTCATATATATCCCGGAGAATATCCGGCAGATGGTCAAGCAGTTTCACTGATATTCCCCCTTACCGGTATCTCGTCAGCGCTGAGCACCAGATTAGCCGCAGAGCCGTTCAGCGAAGTCCCGGAGATATCGACGACGCCGGGGCAGCCGAGAATTGCCTGCTCGATACGGCTCACGCGGACTATCACAGCAGAACTGTCAGCCCAGCCCCTGCGCAGCGACTGCAGCACCTCATCCACAGCTGCTTCTATCCCGTTCTTCGCGGCTGCGTAATTCCAGCCGTCCTCCCAGGTTATCTGCGCGGAAATATCTACCCCGACCGCCTGAGCGCCTGTAACCGTGACCACATGCCCGATGGGCGCAATGCCTATCCCCTGACCGTCCTGCGTGGGGTCGATCTCGGACTGCACCCTTGCTATGAGCTCCGCGGCAGGGGCGCTCCAGTCGCTCGCGATTATGACCAGCTTCACGGTACCGCCACCGTTCCAGACCGGGTAGACTTTCACGCCGCCTACGCCGTCAAGCGAGTTCACTTTCTGCTTGTAATCCGTGATATTCCCGCCGAAAGCCTGCTCGTTCAGGCTGTTGAGGTACCGCGTGCGGAATTCCTCCGTGCCCTCCTCGTCCTCTCCGGGAATGAGCAGCGCGGTTATCTTCGCGGTTTCAAGCCCCTCGACGAAATCAATGGGGAGCGCCTGCCCGAAGTGCTTGTTCCCTTCTTCCCCCGCAGCTTCGCAGGTCACAGTTTTTTCTTCGGTGACTGCGTAATTCAGACCTTCCAGCGAGAAGCGCGTCCCTACCGGAACATCTACATTGAATTCAGCGGAAAGCACCGCGCATGTCGCGGGCTTCGGGAACATTCCGCGTTCTGCGGCACGGCGTTTCAGGAACTCCCTGCTTGCAGTGTCCGCGAAGCATTCGTCGCGGTACTGCTCCAGTTCTGCGTACATCTTCGCGAGCTCCACCGCGCAGGGAGCCAGCGCGTCGTAGATGATACTGCCCTCGCGCTTGTCCACGTCTGACGGGACGTTTTCGAGCATGCGCTCAAGTATTTCTTCAAAAGTCATGCACTCACCTCTGTCTGTTCTTTCAGGTCCCCGAAAATCGTGCGGACGGTGAACGAAACGCTCAGCGTATTCCTGCCGGCCCGCGTGAATTCGAAGCTGTCCACACCGGTTATGCGCTCGTCGTGGCTCAGCGCTTCGGTGATGAACCGCTTCACCTCGCTCATTGCAAGCTGGAAGTCCTCTCCGAGCGTGCCGCGGACTTCGTTCCCATAGTCCCAGGAATATATCTCATACCTGAAGCGCTCCGTGCTGAGTATCAGCAAGATCGCCTGCTCCATCGCAGAAAGCCCGTCCGCGCTCCCCGAAATTCTGTTTTCCGCGATATCTATGCGGTATGTGCGGGAGGTCTGTTCCTGCACGGTCTCGCTGTCGAATTCCACTGCGTATGGCGTCATTCTATCACCCCCAGGACAAGGTACCGCTGTCCTCCGCGTTCCCGCAGGAGCGCAAGCTTGTCGCCGGTTTTCAGCCCGTAGTATTCCTGCTTTTCCTTTTCGGTGGTGTATTCAACGCTGCCTATCTTCACGCGGTGGGTGTGCGTGTTGAATTCACCCGCGGACTGCCGCTTAAGCAGGACCAGCTGCGCAGCGCCTATCACAAAGCGGTTGTCCACCTGGACCTGCAGTGGTTCTGCGGATATCACCGTGCCGAAGAGAAACGTGCAGGGCGCCGAAGCATTATTAGCGCCCTGGATTATCTGTTGTATCTGGCTTACCATTTCACACCGCCTTCAGCTTTATTTTCATCGTTCCGCCGGTGAGGTCGTGCTCCGCTTCCTCGATGAGAAAATACTGGTTCACGCCCAGCGACTTCATCTGCACGAATATCATTTTCCCCGCGCGCACCCGCAGGTCGGAAATGCCGTCCACGCTGAATGTGCGCTCAGGTCTGTTGTGGAGCTTCAGCAGCTGCTCTCCGTGCTGCGTTATCTGCGCGGCATTCATGCCCTTGTCTACCTTTTCAAAGTACTGCAGCAGCCCCCACCGCGCTATGTTCGCGCTGTCCTTGAATAGGTAAAGATCGCGCTTGCCGGTATCCTTATTGTCCCGGACGAGTTTCACCTGGTCGCAGGTCTCACCGTCGATGCTGCTTTCGTAGCTGTAATCCGTTGCAAGGCTGCCGTCGCCGAGCATTATGTCGAGCTTCCCGTCGGAGACTTCAGAAACGCTCAGCGCTCCGAAGTCGTCCCAGAGGTAGAACATGCGCCCTGTGTTCACCAGGGTGTAGTCCAGCGCTTTCAGCATGATGTCGAAAAGCTCGCTGCCGTCCTCGGTCATAGAGGGAATAACGTACCCGGTATCCGGAATGCTCCCTGTTTTCAGCTTGAAATCCTCGCATATCTCGCGTATTATCGCGGAAGCCTTCTTGTTCGTGAACACATATGTATTCTTGTTCTTGAGATACCGCAGCTGGTCGTATGCGGTGATGTCCGTCATTCCGTCGGCAGCGGTGGATATCCTGAACACATACCCGTAGAAGATACCGCGCCCCCCGGATTTCACACGTATAACGCCGCCGTGTTCCCATTTTACAGCCGAGGGAAGCGCCGTGAACGTGAAGCTCCCCGCAGTGCCGCGCCGGACTGTTTTCCACTTCGCGGTGGACACTATCGACGTGATGTCGTGTATCGTGCCGTCTGAGGTGTTCTGATAGAGTACTTCTGTCATAGCTTCTCCTTTGGCGGCAGGGTGAGCACTTCGCCGACGTATATCGTGTATTTCGGCACCGGCTTGCCCGCGCTGACCCCACCGTACTCCAGATTGCGCCAGCTTACCGGCTGATACGACGGCGCGGAAACGGTCCTGCCTGCGTTCGCCTTGTCGATGGCTGATTTGTTAGCCTGGTACAGCTTGTCGTAAAGGCTTCCGTCGCCGTAATTCTTCTGGCATATGCTCCACAAACTGTCGCCGGATCTCACGGTGTACTGCACCGCTTTATCCGCGGGAGCGGCTTTCGGCTGTCCGGAGCGCTTCTTGCTGCCCGTGACGGCCTTGTTCTGCCTTATCGTGACCTTACGCGGGGAGTAGTCCACCCACTCTTTCAGCGTGAGTTTGTATTCTATATCCCCGACCGCGCCGTAACTCTCGGAATACTCGAAACTCTCGACGGACATCTGCGTATTGATGTCGAGATCCTGACCGAGAAGAATGAAGCGCAGCGGCTTGCGGCTCTCCATCATTCCCCGGAGTTTCCGGGCGTACCAGAGCGGCTCATGTATCTTCTGCCGCACGCTGACGGCTGGTATCCTGCCAGCGGGGAAAAGGCTGCTGAACGATATCTGGCGCAGCTTCGCGCCCTTGAGGATATTCACGTTGCCGAGCTCCAGCACTGTTTTTTCGGAGCTGTCCAGAGCGCGCTTGACTGATATTTTATCCGGCAGCACCGGAAGTTCCATAGTCATGTCGCTGAGATACAGCACTATTCTGTAGTTATCCATAGGCACCCTCCGCGCTCGCTGCTATCTCGTTCGTCAGACGGTTCTCTATCTCGTCCACGACGGTATTTACGTCTACCTTTTCGTTGATGGTGTTCCCGCTGACCTGAACAGTCGGCGTGAGCGTCACGAAATTCTGGACGTACCGCGCTTCCGCGACGTCGCGCATCAGCTGCAGGTCCTCGTCCGCGATGTTCACGTCGTTGTCTACGCTGGTGTGTATCGGGTCGTCCGAGGTGCCGGTGGGGCTTCCGGTTCCAAAATCGGCAGAACTATCAAACAAATCGCCGTTTCCAAACATACTGTCGCCTATTGTATAGCCGGTATCAAAAGCTTGATTATAATCTATATAATCAAGCGACCACTGCTTTTCGTCCACGGTCAAGTCTATTGTTCCCTTACCGAATTGCTGTTCCACCGCGGAGTTCATCTGGTCTCTGAAACCCTGTATTCCGCTGCTCCAGTCCTGCCCGAACAAACCACCTATCGCACCAGCAACCGATTCGATAACAGATAATATTGTATCAAACAGCCCTACGAACAGTCTCACTATCGATCCAATAGGGTCAGTAAAAACGTTCACAAGAAAGTTTGCGAATTTAGCAAAGCAGTTCCACAGATTGAGCAGACTTTCCACCACAAAGTTATAAATCATGATAACTGCGTTGCCGCAAGCTGCCAGAATAACCATGAAGGTTCCTCCGATCATTCCGGAAAAGCTAAGCGAAAGCCCATATGCCTGATTTACATAGTTGGTAAAAGCCATTACAGCAGCCACAAGAGCCATCACAGCAACCGCGACCCAAAGGGCAGGGCAAAGCGCCATAGAAACATTGTAACCGTCCTGCGCCCACTTTGCGGCTGCTGTGCATATTTTATTTGCAACCAGAGCGAGGTTATATATTGCGATCGCCGCTGCTATAGCCAACACCACCGGGGCAAGAGCGGACCAGTTGTTGTAAAGGTAGGACCCGATTTCAGCCAGACTGTTCATAACGTTGAGTGCCGCTCCTGAAATCAGAACTACCGAGTCAAGCAACACCTGAGTCATCGTCTGAAATTTTTCGCTGTTGACCAGTTCGTTTATTTGCTGGAGGACGGGCTGAAAAGAGCTGAGCGCCTGGTTTTTGAATGATGTCCACCCCTGTGCCATTGTCTGCGGCATAGAATTGAATTTCGCATTAGTTTCATCGGCAGCTGCGAATATAGCATTTTTTACAATGTCCGCAGTGATCTTACCGTCTGCCGCCATATCCTTCAGCTTACCTTTAGGGACATCCAGATAATCCGCTATCGACTGAATGATATTTGGCGCTTGTTCAAGGACTGAGTTGTATTCTTCACCTCTGAGAACGCCGGAACCCATGGCCTGCGTAATCTGAAGCATTGCAGCTTCAATTCCTGCCGTTTCTGTCCCGGCAATGGTGAACTGCTTGTTTATCTGCTCCATGAACGCAACTATTTCCCCGGAACTGTCAAAGGCGTCGCCCGCCATAAGCCCCAGTTTTGAAACCGCGTCAGCTGTCGTCTGATAACTGCCGCGAGACCTCTGCGCCGACTGGAATATCTGCTGTGACAGCTGAGCGGTAGTCTGCAAGCCGTCATTCATTAAATCAAGTCTTGCGGTAGTGGAGGTCAGGGTGTCAGACAGGTCAAACACTTTTTTGACAGCGGTGATACCTCCGAATGCCGCTGCGGCACGTTTCAGAACAGACGTCAGGCTTCCTGCCTGGTCTGTGCTACGCTGCATTAGCTGCCCCATATTTTCTATGTTATCGCTCATGCGGCTCAGCTGCGAATTGTTTTCCTGCGTAAGGCTCACAAGCCTGCCCATATACTCAGCCATTTCACTGAGCGCGCCATTCGCCATGGCCCACTGCGCCGATGGGTCAAAACTATCGGTCGCGGTATCGAGAGCACTAAAGCGGTTTAACAGCGTATTAGCAGCATTCGCCTGCCTGTTTAGCACAGCCGTCATATTGTCGTGCAGAGTTATTGTTGAAGCTATAGTTGCCGTGTTATCACCTCCGGCATAAGAAAAGCCGCTCTGTTTCCAGAACGGCATTTGATTATTGATTATCCTTTATGTATTGGAGCAGCTCGGCGGTATCTTCAACATCTGCCATAGCCTGATGTGGATTTGTGAGTTTCACGACCCACCGGAGCCGCTGCATGTTCACCAGCTTGATTTCCAGCGAAAGATAAGAAATCTGAGTGCTGGTCGTTCTTCTGGAACCATATGCGGCAGTGCCCGCAAAACTGCTTCTGTTGCTATTGTAAGTTGAAGTGCTGGAACGGTCCTTGATTATCTCAAATGATTTGAGGTCGCTGAAATGATAGATCGTTCTGACAGGCGTAAATCTGGGCTGCCACAACTTGTTCACATCGTCGACCCACACGCCCTTTGTTCTTACGGAAGGAGTAAATACGGTTTTCTTCCCGGTTGCCTTATCGACCATTCCGGTATCGGCTTCTGATTGTTTCAGCCGAACAATATTAAATACTATAAGACCGATAAAAGCAGCGAGAACGATTGCCTGCCCCACAGCGGCGCCATTCTGGTGCAAAGAAGAAAGGTTTATATACAACGCCACAAGATCGCAGAAAGCAAAAAAACCAAAGGCTATTGCGCTATTTCTGTATTTCATATTGACCCTCCATAACAGATTATTTTATATATTCTATCACAAATCGAGCCAAATGTCAATAACAAAACTGACGCAGTTTATTTCTTTTTTGCCCTATCCCGTTCCCGCTTCTCAGCCTTGACCTGCAAATCGATACTCGCGAACAGGAACGCCCGCTCCCGGGTGGGAAGCTCCAGCAGTTCCCCCGGGAGGATATGCAGCTTGTGGAGCGCATAGTGCGCGTAGTTGCTTTCGGCGTCCCCGTCCTCGATCAGTTTTTTGCTTCGTCTACGAGCTCCTGCATATCGGTGTCGAAGCTGTTGATGTCGTTGACTGCCTGCAGCAGCGCCGCGTACTGACCCGGTGTGAGCAGCTTCTCAACGAGGGCTTCCGCGCCGACGACGCCGTAAGCCTCCTGGAGCGCCGCGTCCTTGAAGCAGGGGTCGACCGTGCACGCGACCACCAGCTTCGTGAGGTACGCCTGGCTGTCGGTCTGTACCTCCTTCTGGTGCGTCTTTTTGTTATACTCTGTTGTCTGGCAGGACTTACGTATTACCTTGTTTTCCGCTTCCGTGATGGTCTTTACGACGAACGGGAACGGAAACGGCTTGATATCCACCTCGGTGGTGACTGCGTTCTCTACCTTGTTTGCGGTGAGGAATTCCTGTAACTTACCCATGTTGACCTCCGTTAATTGAACTTGTTGATGTATTCGTAATCCTCGAAAGTGAAGCCGATCTCGTCCTCCAGCGGGTCGTCGGTGTCGCCGTCGAGCTTCGCGAGGGCAATGCCGTCGGGGCAGCAGTCCCGCAGGAGAACGGTCTGCTTTCCCACACTGGAAGCGGGATCGTCGTTCTCGACAACCAGGTCGAAATACAGCGACCTGCCGGTGTCCTTGTAGTCCCCGACCATCGAGGAAAACAGCGGGGAACCGTAATAGATCTTCATCGTGCCGCTGCCTTTCATTCCGGTGATCTTCGAGCCCTCCATGCGCCTGCCGATACACTTGACCGCGCCCTTTTTCAGCTCTATCTTGGCTTCAATGCTCTTAGCGGAAAAAAGCTCCTCGTTCCTGCCGTCTATGCGGACGTACGCGGTGCCTTCCTTGCCGCTGATGGTGTCGTAGCTTTTAAGCTGCTTGCTCATGCGTGCCTCCTTAGTTTACCTGTACAGTCATGTACAGCTTTTCCATGCTGCCATTGGGCTTGAGGGACATCTCGACCCTTACGTCGCGCTTGCCGTTGCCCTGGACTACCGTGATATCGTCCGGGGAGAAGTCTGAAACAGCGTCAAGCTCCTCGTACTGCCTGCCCAGCGCGACTATATCCGACTTGAAAAGCGCCCTCCCGGTATCGCTGTTGGTTATGCGCCCGAGATAGCTTTTCGCGAACAGAGCGGCGACGTCGTTAGCCCAGCCGTCTATCGTGCGGATATAGCGGTTCTCGGCAAAATCGCTGTTCTTTACCGCGGTGTAAGTCACCAGCGTGTTGATATCCGAAAGCACCCTCGCAACTCCGCCATCATCATAGAACGCGAATTCGCCGGCCCTGAGCGCCTTTTCATAGTCGCCCTTGCTGTACTTCACGTCCACGCCGACCGCGCCGTCGTATGCGGTGTTGGTGAGGCTCTCGTTGACCTCCGCAGCCGCGGAAGCGCCAGTGACCCAGCATACAGCGCCGTACTTGTCGAGCGTAGCTCCATTCTCCAGGATAACACCATTCTTGACCGAAATTATGCCCTCGTAGTCCCCGGCGTAGTCGCCCAGCACGCAGACTATCTTCCTGCCCTCGTCGTCGCGCAGGCGCTTCGTGAATGCAGCGTACAGCGCCTTGGTGTCGCTGTCGGAACTGGTGCAGCCGATAACGCTGAATGTCTCCTTTTCCGCAGCAGCGAGGAAGTCCGTCACGCTCTTGCCGCTGACCGTGCCGTTCGTGCCGCCCGTAAGCTTCACCGCAGCCGCTGCAGAAACGCTCTCCCCGCTGAATGCAACGTAGCTGTTCGCGGAAAGCCCCTCTACCGCGCTGACCGTCTGGCGGTCGTATTCCACCCCGTCAAGGTAAGTCACGACGTCAAAGGTGCTGTCGGTGTTCGCGTAAACCGCAACGCTTATGTCGTTGCCCCTTGTTCCCGCGCAGACCGCTGTAGCAGTAATACCCCCGACCGTGCCGGAAGCCTTTTCGCCTCCGTTGTCCGCGCGCCAGAGAAGCAGCTTCTTCGCGCGCTTCATGCATTCCGTCACGGAACGCAGCGCCGCTTCCGTCGGCTCGTATCCCAGGAGCTGCGCCGCTTTTGCGGTGTACTCACCGCTCTCTATCACGATGAATTCGCCCTCCTTGCCCCAGCTGAGCGGGAGCGCCAGCGCCGCGGTGCCCCTCTCGCCCAGGGTGACGTTATTCCCGGCGCTCACGAAATTGATGTAAGCGCCCGGGAGCGTCTTGTTCATCGCTGTGAATGTTCCTCCGCCAAGTGCCATTTATCTGACCTCTCTTTCATAGTACTTCTGAACCGCCCTTGTTGCTTCATCGACGGTGTATTCCCTGTCTTTCAGCACGGCGCGGGCGACGTCCTGCGGGAACATTCCGCTCCTGATGAGCTGCTCCCTGCAGAAGCGCTGCGGCTGTGCCTTTTCAGTTTTGTCCATAGCTTTCCTCCAGTGTTTCCATCGGGTCGCCCGGGGTGTATTCCAGGAAATCCGAGCTTACCGTGAACATATAGTGATACTGCATATCCGTCCGGACTGCGTTTCTCTCCGCCGTGTGGAATATCTGCCCCTCGCCGGAAAGCATGCGCAGCGTGTTTTCCATCAGTTCCGCCCAGTCGGCGAAAGCCAGCGCGTCCCGGGGCTTGCTGAAATACACCACGTCAAAGGAAACGCTGCGTTTTCTGCGGGGAGTTATCCCGTCGCCGCCTGATATCTCGGTAATGACGAGCAGGAAATTTCCCTCAGCGCCAGCCGGGATATCATCGACATACATCACGCTTCCCGGGAATGCAGCATTTAGTTTGCGCCCGATATCCCGGGCAATGTCCGATATCTTCATTTGTTTTCGTATATTCTCCGTAAGCGCTTGATTATGCGGCTCTCCTGGGTGTGCAGGACGCCGTGCACGGCTCTTGCAAGGATATATCTTCCCCGGACGTAATGCCCGGCCGTCATTGCTCTTCTGCGCCTGTTCCGAAGCGTTGCGGGGATACCCCTGCCTACGCCGGTGAGGTGCCCGAATTCAACATAACTGGCATAGTCCGCGTTGTTCGCGACCACCACCGAAGCTGCCCCATCGGAGACTGTCGCAGGCTGAGCGTGGAAGCTGTTGCGGAGATTTCCGGTATCGACTATCTTCTCGTTCTTGCAGATGAATTTCGCGCGGGTGACAACGCTCTGCCCCTCTTTCTGGACGATATCCCGACGGACCGCGTTCATGTCCGCGCCTGCTTTCTGCAGCTGCCGTACAAGCATTGCAAGCTGCCTTGTGTCTGCGCTCATGCGTGCTCCTTTCTGGTGAGGGTGACTTCCTGGTGCGTGGCGTAAAGCAGCGGAATTCCCACCGCTTCAAGCTGCTCCGTCCTGCCGTAAAGCGTGACCGTCACCGCGTCCCCGGCTCTGATGTCCGTTT
>ENA-OPFT01000642-OPFT01000642.1-human-gut-metagenome-genome-assembly--contig:-NODE-642-length-20463-cov-2.365788_pt1 | contig 20463 bp, 10 predicted proteins | sample MGYA00241714_ERZ501560 | MGnify/ENA primary metagenome ERZ501560 (study PRJEB25962, sample SAMEA2042392) | human gut metagenome | biome: human gut; feature: human-associated habitat; material: faeces...
GCAGGCTTGCCATATCATCCAGACAGAAATCCGGATTCTGCATATTGGCAACTACCACTTCCTTCAATGTCTTAAGGAAAGATTCATCTGCCTTTGTCATTGCCATACTGCCCGTCTGCACAAAAGGAGAATTGACGAAAGAAGCCCGTAGCTTCTCACGGTTGTTCAGCAGATTGGCTACACACACTTTCAGATATTCCACAGAGAAAGGCTTTTCTATATATACGTCAGCCCCCAGCTTCATTCCCTCTATCTTGGCTTGAAGGGTCGTCTTCGCCGTAAGCAGGATAATCGGTATATGGCTATAGTCAAGCTCGGACTTCAGATGCTCGCACAGCTCCAATCCATTCATCTCGGGCATCATAATGTCTGAAATGACAAGATTTACAGTATGTTCCTTCAACACCTTCAAAGCTTCCACCCCATTCACGGCAGTCAGCACACGATATTCCGAAGAGAGCTGTTTCACAACAAATGCCTGCATTTCCGGACTGTCTTCCACCACTAAAAGAGTATACCGATGCTGTTCCAAGGCAGTACCTGCACCACTTTCCTCAGAGGATTCTCCGCCCGTTACCGGTTCTTTATGCTCCATAGCCACCGTCTGCTCGTGCTTCAGCGGAAGTGACAGCAGGAAACAGTTGTTCTCCATCGAATCTTCCATGCACAACGTACCCTCATGGAGTTCGGCCAATGAACGGGCAAGTGCAAGCCCGATACCGGTGCCGGGTACAGAGCGCAAGGTACCGGTTTTATACTGGATGAACGTCTTGAAAATCTCCTCGCGCATCTCTACCGGAATGACAAGGCCGTCATTGCATACAGAAAGCAGCAGTCTTTCACCTTCCGAATATAGCCTGATGCGTATATAGGTCTCCGAATACTTTATCGCATTGGTCAGCAGATTGCTGATAATCTTGGTAAGCCCTTCCCTATCAACCGAAGCATACAAGCTTTCGGGAGTCTCTATGCTCAATGCCAGCCCTTTTTCGCGTGCCAGAGGCTTGAAGCGCTTATACGTCTTCTGCAAGAGCTCAGACACGTCGCATTCCACAAAATTCAATTGGAAGCCTTGCGTCTCCGTCTTCCGGAAGTCCAGCAACTGGTTCACCAAATCGAGCAGCCGGTTGGTGTTCAGTTCCATGGTCTCCAAATCATCCCTGATGTCGTCCGAGACAGACTGGGAAACCAATACATTCTCGAGCGGACTCTTTATCAGTGTAAGCGGTGTACGTATCTCATGCGCCACATTCGTGAAGAAGTCTATCTTCGCAGTATACAACTCCCGCTCCTTTTCCCGCTCAAACTTGTCCATAGCCTGCTGATGCTTCTGCCGGGTCTGTTTTCTGAAATAGATGATTACAGCAGCCAGTGAGCATAACGCCAATACCGTATAACCGGCATATGCCCAGGTGGAGAGATAGAAAGGAGGACGGATATGGATGTCGAGCACACGTTCCGTAGCGTTCCACTTGCCATCGCTGTTGGAACCTTTTATACGCAACGTATAGCTTCCATAAGGAAGGTTTGAATAGTTGATGATGGAATTCCGTCCTACCGTATACCAGTCGCGGTCAAAACCTTCCAACTTATATTCAAGACTGTTCATTTCGGGTGCTTGATAACTTAAAGCCGCAACCTGGAAAGAAAAGGAGTTCTGGTCGGCATCCAGCTCTATCTCATCCGCATAGGTGATGCTCTTCTCCAAAGGAGAATCCGGACTATCCACCGAAAGCCGTTTGTTGAACAGATAAAAATCTGTAATCACTACGGGAGGGAGAAAAGTGTTCTCCACAAAAGTTTCCGGGTCAAAGGCTATGAATCCGTTGATACTTCCCAAATAGATGCGTCCCTTCTTGTCAATGTAACCGGACTGGAAATTAAATTGGTTGCTCAGCAGCCCGTTTGCCGTGGTATAGACATGTTTGCTCTCCGTATCGGGATTGAAGCAGACCAGACCATAATTGGAAGTAATCCATAAGTTACCCCGCTTATCCTCGACCATCTTGTAGATAGTGTTGCTCGGAAATCCTTTCGACATGTCATAACGGGTAAAATTGTCCGTTTCCGGATTGTAGCGGCAAAAGCCCTCACCCAGCGTCATGAACCACAGACGCTTCCTGCTGTCTTCGTAGATACTGATTACCTTATTGTAGGGAAGAGAGGTCGAATCATTCTCATTAGACAGATAATTCCTCCACTGCTGGCTTCTTACATTGTAGCAGAACACTCCATTGGAAAAAGTAGCAAACCACAGATTTCCGTTGAAGTCCTCCAGAATGTTATAAGTAAACATATTCTTCAGCTGAGGAATCCGGGTAAAGTCATCTGTAGAGCGATTGTACTTCAACAGACCGGACGTGGTGCCTATCCACACGTCTCCCGTAGTGGTCCTGCAAATGGTAAAGGCGTCATTGGCGACCATGGAATTCTCACTCTCACCCTTGGCATAATGTTTCACCTGCCTGGTCCGAAGATTCACCCGGTTCAGACCACCGGAGAACGTACCTACCCACAAATCATCCCCGTCCAGGCAAAGGCCGTGGACATTCTGATAAATGGCCGGATGCTCAAAAGGCTCTATCTTTCCGTTTTCCGGATTGTAATTGAACAAGCCTTTGTCTTCGGTACCTATCCACAAGGTGCCATCATTACTTTCACAGATTTCCCGTACACGACGGCCGAAATGCCTGAGATTGTCTCTCGGATAGAACTTCTCGAAATAAGTCCACTGATAAGGGCAATAGTTCACTCCACCGAAATAAGACCCTATCCACATGCCGTTCTCCTTGTCGCAGCAGAGCGAATAAATGGCATTGTCCGACAATGCATACGAATCATCCTGGTCGGGAACGGTCAAATGGGTAATCTTGTCATTCGTCAGATTGTAAATATACAAGCCGGACTCTGCGCCCACCCACAGCTCGTTGTCAGATTTGAACTGCAAAGCCCTCACATAGGTGTTCAGCAGCTTCCGCGTCTTGCCGGTAGTCTGGTTTATCTCTGTCAACCCGTTCAGCGAAGCGATATACACACAATTATGGGGTCCGCTGACCTGCCAGTTGATAATATCATTCTTGAAAATCTCATTTCCTTCCGCATCCTTGAAAGGCTGCAGAGGAGTTTCAAAGTCAGCTTTCGTATAGTAAAGATTATCCGCATACAAGGCCAGCCAACACGTATTCCCATTCAGCCAAAAGCGGGTTACATTGGGCAGTCCCGAATCGTGCAGATGGTTCAGCAGCCTCCCTTCATCCGGTTTATAGCAGAACAACCCCTGGTTTTCTACCGATATCCAGATATTGTCGTCCTCGTCACTTCCAATCATGGTGACGAAATCCCTGATGATACTGCCATTATCACTGGCCTCATCGAAAGCGGTAAAGGAATCCAGTACCGGGTCGTAAATAAAGACTCCCCCATCGGTACCAATCCAGATATTGCCCCGGCGGTCCTCGTAGAGCGCGGTTATGAAATTCTTGCCTAAACCGGAGTTCTCTTTCTTGTAGACACGGAAAGACAACCCGTCATACCGGTTCAGACCGTCCTTGGTTCCGAACCACATAAAGCCTTTCCTATCCTGCAAAATCTGATACACGGTGTTCTGCGAAAGACCGTTCCGGATATCCATCGTTCTGAAATAGTAATGAACAGCATCCTGCGCACAGACCGGCAATACCGCCCATAGGCACAGACTAAGGAAAAGCTTTATAATCAATCGTTTCATAACAACATTTTTAATGCACAATTTACCATTTACAAAGTACAATTTAACTATGCAGATGACAGCGCAGCCAAATTGTACTTTGTAAATGGTAAATTGTAAATGCCCCTATTTCTTAAGTGAATTGCAGATACGTGTATTTATCTCTTTCACGCGTTTCTCATCCAGCTTTATCACCTTGCGGTCGTAAGTCATCAGACCGTTCACTTCCACCTCCACATCCGTGGTCTGTGTATAGACGGCTGCCGAGAAACCTCTTTTTATCATCTGATACAGCATATCGGCATATTTCACGTACTCATCAGTCACTTCTTTGGAAGAGTTGAACTGAACATATCCCCAGTTGCGGTTCGGTTCCCAAAGATGATCTTTCAAGACAAGGCCAATGCCGCCATACTCACCCAAAACCGTGGCGCGCTGTGCATCATACAAATACATTTCCGGTTGGGGATAGTTGTGGAGGTCGAGCATGTCACCGCAAGTATAATGGTTACCGCCACTTGCCGGATTCACCAGGCGGGTCGGGTCATACTGTTTCGTCCATTCGGCTATCTCTACCGTCTTGAACTGCCCCCAGGCTTCGTTGAACGGTACCCATGTACCGATACACGGATAAGAGTAGAGACAATCCATTATTTCCTTCCATTCCTTGTGATAATAGGCTTCGGATTCGGTGGAGCGTTTCAGTTCTGTTCCGTCGAAATAGCGGCGGTTCTGCCACTCCGGTTCACGGTCGCCGTTCGGCATATCCTGCCATACGATGATACCCAAACGGTCACAATGTGTGTACCAACGTGCCGGTTCCACCTTGATATGCTTGCGAATCATATTGAAACCGAAATCTTTCGTCTTCTGTACATCATACAGCAAAGCCTCGTCTGTGGGAGCTGTATACAGTCCGTCGGGCCACCAACCCTGGTCCAGCGGTCCAAACTGGAACAAAGCCTCGTTATTCAGTTCCAGGCGTACGATGCCATCCGCGTCACGACGGGTGGAGTACTTACGCATGGCAGCATAGCTGTCCACCTTATCCACTACCTTGCCTCCGCTTTTCAGAGTCACTTTCAGCGTATAGAGGAAGGGGGAATCCGGACTCCACAACTTGGCATTCCGGGGCATGGACACCTCCACCGGCTCTGCATTGATACTTTTGCCGGTGGCTACCAGTTGATTGCCGTCATACACATTCACTTCCACAAAGTCGGAAGGGCATGCCTTATTCAATTCTGCCTTCACTGTCAGCATATTACGGTCAATATCGGGAGTAATACGGAGGTTCTCGATATGTTTTCCGGCAACCGGCTCCATCCATACCGTCTGCCAGATACCGCTTACGGGAGTGTACCAGATACCTTCCGGATTGCTGACCTGCTTTCCACGCGGTTGAGGTCCTTTATCCGTTGGGTCCCAAACTTTTACGACCAACTGATTATTGCCTTTGCCAGAAAGAGCGGCAGTAATATCGAAGGAGAACGGAGTAAATCCCCCCGTATGACTGCCTACTTTCACATCATTCACCCATACATCCGTTTTCCAGTCGACAGCACCAAAGTGCAACAGCACTTGTTTTCCCTTCCAAGCAGAAGGAATATCAAAACTGCGCTGGTAGACCAGTTCCTGGTTTTCATTGATTCTTTTTCCAACTCCGGACAAGGAGGATTCGATGGCAAAAGGAACAAGTATCTGCCCTTCGAACTCTGCCGGAAGATGCTCACCTTTATTTATAACGGCATAATTCCACAGTCCGTTCAAGTTCTTCCAGTCACTCCGTTCCATGATGGGACGAGGATATTCGGGCAACACATTCGCGGGATTGATCTGGGATGCCCAGTCCGTTTTGATTTTATCACCTGCCGGCTTCCATTGCGCCGAGCTTCCGATTGCAAACAACGTCAAAAATGACGATATGAGGAAAAATCTTCTCATAGTATTATAACTTTTTATTGGTTTCTACGAAAGCAAAGATAAGCCGATTCAGAAAAAAAGAATAGAAATTTCGAACCAATAAATAGTATTTTTGTGGAATATCAAGGTATTACCGTCTCATTTTATCAAAGAAATTCATCAAAGGCACCTTTTTCCGCTTTTCTTGCCACGCCTATGACAAGGTTTTGTCTTCCCATTGGCAAGACTTTGCCATAGGCGTGGCAAAAGTTTGCCAAGGCAGTGACAACTTGTTGGCAAAATACCTCCCTGATATACAAGGAGTAGCAAACAATAGACAGCAGGGAATGACTAATATCCCGGATTCTGCTGGTTCTCCAATGCCGGATTGGCATTTATCTCATCCTGCGAAATAGGAAGCACAATCTTCTCGAAAGTACGGTCGATTGTTTTTCCACGGTGACTCACCGGAATATCTTGAAAATCGTCGTTGAATTCGATGGTTCTGCCCATACGCATCATGTCGAAGAAGCGTTGTCCTTCACCAAAAAGCTCCTTGCTGCGCTCGTCCAGAATCATATCATCGGTAATGGTAGCGGCAGTGGCCGGTGCCAGTCCGGGAGAACGCCTGCGGATTTCATTCAGGTAACCGGCGGCGGCATCTGCGCCTGCTTCCTGCTTCGTGGAGTGCAAGGCTGCTTCGGCGGCAATCAGATATATCTCGGAAAGACGGATTATCTTGATATTGACGGCTGTATTGGTTGCCTTGCCGTCACCTGCCAGGGTGGTACTGCCCATATACTTGTAGCAGGCTCCCTTGCGTTCAATCTCATTGTCCACCCAGTATTCATCGTTGTCCATAATTCCCCAACGCACATCCGTCTCGTCTTCACCCAGACGGTTCAGGAAATAATCGCTGGCAAGATACCAGCCCATGGCATTCTTCAACTGTCCGTAGCGCATCAGGTAAAAGCCCAAAGAAGAAGTTCCCAGGTCTGATTCCTCAGTGGTGATGCCCAGCTCAAAGATGGACTCGGAACCAAACTGCTTGCTCCAGGAAGCCGTCCAATCGGCAGGCTCATACAGTTTGTACACACCGCTTTCTATAATCTCCCGGGCAGCGTTCAAAGCACCGTCATAATCTTCCATATAGAGTTTCACACGCGCTTGCAGGGCTATGTTGGTGTAATAGTCCGCATATCCGCTCTGCTTTGTCTTCTTCTTGGCAAGCAGGGCCGCCCCGTCCGACAAGTCCTGCAGAATCTGGCGATAGTTCTCCTCCACAGTAGCACGGGTGGGCTGGGCGTTCACCGTAAGCGGCTCGGTTACATTGGGAACTCCATAAGAGGTCTTGTTGTAATTGTAAGGAAGCCCGTAGAGACGGACCAAATCGAAATAGAACAGCGCCCTCAGAGTCAACGCCTGCCCTTTGGCTTCGGAAAAGTCTTCCATACTGCCCGATTCTTCCAGCTTCTCAATGTTGCTCAACAAGGTGTTGACCTGCAGAATGCAGTAATATCCACGGCTCCAGAAACCGGAATAAGTATTGCTGTTGGAAGTGTGGTTGAACGTATAGAATGCATCCAGTCCGCGTCCGGCAGCAAAAATCGTGAGGTCACCGCCCTTGGCATCACCGTACATAAAAAGGTTTCTGCCGTAATAGGACGATGAGGTCATCGCACTCATCACACCGTTGATAACCACCTGCGCATCGGCTACCGTACCGACAGCACCTTCTGCATTTCCGGAGTTGGTGGGCTGCATATCCAGAAAATCGTCACACGAAGTGAATGTAAAGGCACCAAGTATCACAAGTGCCAATAAATGATATATCTTTTTCATTGTTAGTTCCTCCAGTTCATTAAAATTTCAATTCAACGCCAACGACAAACGTTTTTCCGATAGGGGTTTCCCAACCACGTGTGCCGTATTCGCTCACTTCGGGGTCTGCCTCCTTGTATTTGGCTATTGTCCAAAGGTTGCTGGCAGTGAAGAAAAGGCGGGCATTCTCGATGAAAGCCTTGCGGGTCATGGCTTTGGGCAGCGTATAGGCCAATGAGAGATTCTTCAAGCGCAGATAACTGGCATTGAACAAGTGGCGGCTGCTGTATTGTTGCGGGTCATCGAGGTCTACACCTTCGATACGGGGCTCTGTACCGTTCGTATGGTCTGGCGTCCAAAGGTTGTTGTAGTAGCTTTTAGCACGGATACGCTCCCAATAATAACCGTCGTCGGCCACATCCATGTAGGCTCCATCGTACAAGTCTCCTCCTATCTTATAGGTAAAGCCCAACGAAAGGGCTATGCCTTTGTAGGAGACCGAGGTATTGATGCCCCCATACACTTTGGGAACGGCATTACCGATGATGGTGTAGTTGGCATTGTTATAGTCATAAGTAGCTCCGCGCCCGTTATACTCAAAATCTCCGGCCTTGCCATTCTTGGGGTCATTTACATAGTAGACGTTCTTGCCGTTGGTCTTGTCCACACCTGCCCATTCGTATCCATAGAAAGCCAGCGTGGACTGACCTTCCCGGTATACATATTGCGCACGGCTGTCGCTACTGGTGGGGTCGTACCAGATAATGTCCGCACCGCCATACAACTCTTTCACCTCAGAACGGAGAAAGGTTGCGTTGGCACCGGCACTCCATAACCATCCTTTACTATCAATGATGTCACCACTCAACTCCACCTCTACCCCATGGTTATTGATGCATCCTACGTTCCGCAACGTAGAAGAAAATCCCGTAACCATCGAAATGGGAACATCCTGGAGCAGGTTCTTCGAATCACGGTTGAAGTATTCTACCGTACCGCGCAGACGCTGGCCGAAGAAGCCGAAGTCGATACCCACATTCGTGTTGTAGCTCGTCTCCCAAGACAGCTTGTCATTGGTGACGGTAGTGATTGTACCGCCCGGGTTACCCATGTACTTACTGGTATAGCTCATCAAGCTCATATAGCCGTAATTGTCCGAAGGCAGCGTACCGTTAATACCATAAGAGGCACGTATACGCAGGTTGCTCAGGAAAGAATATTTGCTCATAAAACCCTCGCGCATGATGTTCCACGCTCCCGCCACTGACCAGAAGTTTCCCCAACGTTCCTGCTTGCTGAGCCGGGAAGAACCGTCGCGGCGGTAAGAACCGGAAATTAAGTAGCGTTCATCGTAATTATAATCCAACTTGGAGAGCACGGACACCATCGAGTTTCCCCAGGAATATCCGGCAGAAGTCTGCGTTCCGGCAGTAGAAACTGTATGAATGGTGCTGACCGCAAGATTGCTTCCTGTGGCACGCACATAGTCTGTCTTGTTCTTCTCCGCTTCGAAACCCACCATGGTGCCAACTGTGTGTTTGTCGAAGGTGCCGGTATAATTGGCGGTAGTGGAGGTAACCATCTTCTCGTATGTAGTACGGTATTCGTTGACATTCCCATTGTCTGCCGAGCCTTTATAGTGATTGGCACTGTAATAGATATGGTCTTTTACAGTAGTATTGTCGTAAGAGTAGATAGAACGAAGGTCCAGGCCCGGCATCAGATGCAGGGTGAGCGTCTCCGCAGCCATGATTTTGGTACTGGTAGAACCGTTCTCCCACTCTTTGTCATAATAAAGCCCATTGTAGGCGTAGCTACCGTAACGTTCGGTCCAGAGCTCGCCGGTCTTGTAATCAGTGGGCCAGTAGAGTCCCCACAGCAAGTTACGGGTCTGCATGAAGTAATTGCTGCCCGTGTTGCGTGTATCATTATAACCGCTTTTCTTGGTACGCGCCAGGCTGGCATTGGTGGTCAGTTCAAGGAATTTCCCCACCTTCTGGGTGAGGTTCAGGCGACCGGAAACACGGTCGAAGCTGTTCATCTTCAAACGTCCTTCGTCCTGGGTATAGGAAAGGGAAGTGTAATAGTTGGTATTCTGCGTAGCACCACTGACGGACATATCGTAGGTCTGATAAATGGAGGTACGGAAATATGCCTTGTCCCAATCGTAGTATTTGCCTCCACGCCCGGAGTTGTCGTACTCAAGGATATTGACGTTCTCGTAAGCTCCCGTACCATTTGTGGTAAATTGGTAGCCATGTTTGTTGAAACGGCTGTTCAACTGGCCTATGGCATAGGCTGCCGCCTTTTCGTCCGTTTCGCCCTTACCGCTTGTACGGGCATCGTGAAATACGGTGTAGAGCATATTCACATTCTCCTGTACGCTGGCCGTTTCATAGTTGTCCGTTGCCCAGCAGGGCGTGAAGCCCACTTCGGCTTTCAGCGTCGCCACCGGCTTGCCAATCTGTCCTTTTTTGGTAGTAATCAGAATGACGCCGTTTGCCGCACGCGACCCATAAAGCGAGCTGGCCGCCGCATCTTTCAATACAGAAATAGATTCGATGTCTTCCGGGTTCAACGTATTCATGATGTTGTTGGTAGAATAGAGCTCACCGCTCATCTGCCCCGTATTGCCCGAAGAGACCGGAACACCGTCCACTACATACAACGGTTCATTCCCGGCATTCATAGAACCTATGCCACGGATGCGGATGGCCGGTGCGGAACCCGCCTGGCCGGAATTATTCGTCAGTTGCAAGCCCGCCACTTTACCGTTCAACGCGTTTTCAAAGCTGGTCGTCGGAATGTCTTTCAGCGCATCCGCTTTCACTAAAGAAGCCGAACCTGCATAGCTGCTCTTTTTGGCCGTGCCGTAAGCCACCACCATCACTTCATCCAGCAGTTCCGAATCCGATTTCAGCACCACCTTCATAGCAGGCTTTATGGCAGCTTCTACTTTCTGCATACCTACAAAAGAGACAATCACTGTCTTTGCCGTGCCCGGCACATTCAAGATTGTAAATTTACCTTCGATATCGGTCACAGCCCCCAGCGTTGTACCCTTCACCAATACCGATGCCCCAATAATCGGCTCATTGTTGTCCTCGGCAAATACTGTTCCCGAGACCGTAGACGTCTGAGCCATCACTCCCGCCCCCATAACCAGGCAGACAATGATTAACAAGAAGAATTTCTTTCTCATGCTTCTCTTCCTTAAAATTAGTCAATCAAAACACTTTTTAATATCCAAACGCTGCAAAGGTATGTATCTTTTTCAAAAAGAAAAGCAATAGTATTCAAAAAGCTTCATTTTGATTGTATTTTAAGCCAAACACAAGCAATATGTCTATAACCTAAGCATTCCAAGCAATAAGTATGATGCTGGATACGGAAATATAAGCAATGCCAAAGAAGATATATCCGGATTTTAAGATATGACACGTCCCGGCATACAACTTTTTTCGTAACTTTGCACAGTTTTAAAATACACTGAACGAATGGAGTTTAAGTATGACGTTATTGTAATCGGCGCCGGACACGCAGGATGCGAAGCCGCTGCCGCTGCTGCAAACCTGGGTTCGAAGACTTGTCTTATCACAATGGATATGAACAAAATCGGACAGATGAGTTGTAACCCGGCAGTGGGAGGCATCGCCAAAGGACAGATAGTACGCGAAATAGACGCCTTGGGAGGATATATGGGATTGGTGACAGACCAGACAGCCATACAGTTCCGTATACTGAACCGTTCCAAAGGTCCCGCTATGTGGAGTCCGCGCGCGCAGTGCGACCGCAACAAATTCATCTGGGCATGGAGAGAGATACTGGAAAATATCCCCAACCTGCATATCTGGCAGGATACCGTGCAGGAAATCCTCGTTGAAAACGGTGAGATTACGGGAGTAGTCACATTATGGGGAGTAACGTTCCATGCCAAATGTGTAGTACTCACCGCAGGAACTTTCCTCAATGGACTGATGCACGTGGGACGTACCATGCTTCCAGGCGGACGTATGGCAGAACCTGCATCCTACCAATTAACCGAATCCATCGCAAAGCATGGCATCACCTTTGGACGCATGAAGACGGGAACCCCCGTACGCATAGATGGACGCAGCGTGCATTATGAGGATATGGAAATCCAAGACGGAGAATGTGACTTCCACAAGTTCTCGTTCATGGACACTCATGTACGCCATTTGAAACAGCTCCCTTGCTGGACCTGCTTCACCAACGAAGAAGCACACCGCATCCTGCAGGAAGGTCTGCCGGATTCTCCCCTTTTCAACGGACAAATCCAAAGTATCGGCCCACGTTATTGCCCCAGTATAGAGACCAAGATTGTGACTTTCCCCGACAAACCGCAGCACCAGCTTTTCCTGGAGCCCGAAGGGGAAACAACCCAAGAGCTCTACTTGAATGGATTCTCTTCTTCATTGCCCATGAACATCCAGATTGCAGCATTGAAAAAGATACCGGCGTTCAGAGACCTCGTCATCTACCGCCCGGGCTATGCCATCGAATACGACTTCTTTGACCCCACCCAACTGAAACATACGCTGGAAACGAAGAATATAAAGAATCTGTTCTTTGCCGGACAAGTAAACGGAACAACCGGTTACGAGGAAGCAGCTGGACAAGGAATCATGGCAGGTATCAACGCCCACATCAATTGCCACGGCGGAGAGCCGTTCACCCTTGCAAGGGATGAAGCATATATCGGCGTTTTAATCGATGACTTGGTAACAAAAGGTGTGGACGAGCCTTACCGTATGTTTACTTCCCGTGCCGAATATCGCATCCTGCTCCGTATGGATGATGCGGACATGCGACTCACGGAAAAAGCCTGGAAGCTGGGACTCGTCAAGGAAGAGCGGTACAAGCTGCTGACAGAAAAACGTGAAGCCGTGAACCGGATTATAGACTTCGCGCGGAATTACTCGATGAAACCGGCATTAATCAATCCGGTATTGGAGCAGCTCGGCACTACTCCACTGCGCCAGGGATGCAAATTGATAGATTTGATAAACCGTCCGCAGATAACGATTGAGAACATTGCCGAACACGTCAGTGCCTTTAAACGAGAACTGGATAAAATATCCGATAGAAAGGAAGAAATTGTAGAAGCTGCAGAAATACTCATCAAGTACGAGGGATACATCGGGCGCGAACGGATTATTGCGGATAAGTTGGCAAGATTGGAAAGCATCAAGATAAAAGGTAAGTTTGACTATAATTCCATTCAATCCCTTTCCACCGAAGCCAGACAGAAGCTGATGAAGATAGATCCGGAAACAATAGCCCAAGCGAGTCGGATTCCGGGAGTATCTCCGAGCGACATCAACGTGCTACTGGTACTTTGCGGACGATAGAACGCAAAGTTCCACGTGAAACAAAGAATTCAATAAACCTATTAAATAACTGATTATGAGCAAAGAAACGCTTGCCAAAAGCATCCGGGAAATACCCGACTTCCCCATTCCGGGAATTCTATTCTACGATGTAACTACCTTGTTCAAGGAACCTGCTGCCCTGCAGGAGCTCTCGGACACACTGTACGAGATGTATAAGGACAAAGGAATAACCAAAGTAGTGGGTATAGAATCAAGAGGTTTCATTATGGGCCCCATTCTCGCCACCAGACTGGGAGCAGGCTTCGTTCCTATCCGCAAGCCGGGAAAACTTCCTGCAGAAACCATCGAAGAGAGCTATGAGAAAGAATATGGCAAAGACACCGTGCAGATGCACAAGGATGCCATTAAAGAAGACGATGTAGTATTGTTGCACGACGACTTGCTGGCAACCGGTGGAACAATGGAAGCTGCCTGCAAATTGGTGAAACAGATGAGCCCCAAGAAAGTGTATGTAAACTTCATCATCGAGCTGAAAGAGCTTCATGGCAAGGATGTGTTTGGGGATGATGTGGAAGTGGAGGCGGTGCTGTCGCTTTAGCCATTTCACATTTCACTACAGATTACACAGATTATTTATCCACCACAAAAACACAGTTTTATCGAAGAGAAATCTGCGCTAATCTGTGTAATCTGTGGTGAAACGTCGGTATTATGGAAGAACTCAGAACTAACGACTACCTCAAAGGGATTGTATCCAACCTTCCCGAAAGTCCCGGTATTTACCAATATCTGAATACCGAAGGGACTATTATATATGTAGGAAAGGCAAAGAATCTGAAGCGAAGAGTGTCTTCCTACTTCAACCGGGAGCACGAACCGGGAAAGACGAGGGTGCTGGTCAGCAAGATTGCAGATATCCGATATATCGTGGTGAATACGGAAGAAGACGCGCTATTGCTGGAAAACAATCTTATCAAGAAATACAAGCCTCGCTACAACGTACTGTTGAAAGACGACAAGACGTATCCCAGCATCTGCGTGCAGAACGAATACTTTCCACGCGTATTCAGAACCCGGAAGATAATCCGTAACGGTTCCTCCTATTATGGCCCTTACAGCCATATACCTTCCATGTACGCATTACTCGACCTCATCAAGCATCTGTACCCTTTGCGTACATGCCACCTGAACCTCTCTCCGGAAAACATACGTGCCGGAAAGTTCAATGTTTGCCTGGAATACCACATCAAGAACTGTGCAGGACCTTGCATCGGGAAGCAAAGTCAGGAAGAGTATCTGAAAAACATCGCTGAAATCAAGGAAATACTCAAAGGGAATACCCAGGAGATAGAACGGATGCTTTTCCAGCAAATGCAGGAGCTGGCAGCCGAAATGAAGTTTGAAGAAGCACAGAAGATAAAGAAGAAATACCTGCTGCTGGAAAACTACCGGGCGAAATCGGAAGTGGTAAGCAACGTGCTGCACAATATCGACGTGTTCTCCATCGAAGAAGACAGCGATGAAAAGTCCGCTTTCGTCAACTACCTACACATTACGAACGGTGCCATCAACCAGGCTTTCACCTTTGAATACAAGAAACGATTGAATGAGAGCAAAGAAGAACTGCTCTCTCTCGGCATCATCGAAATGCGGGAAAGATACAAGAGCCTTTCTCGTGAAATCATCGTGCCTTTTGAGCTGGATATGGAGCTGAAAGATGTCGTCTTTACCATTCCGCAACGGGGAGACAAAAAGAAGCTGCTGGAACTCTCCATCCTCAATGTGAAGCAGTACAAAGCCGACCGCCTGAAGCAAGCCGAAAAGCTGAATCCGGAGCAACGGACCGTGCGCCTGCTGAAAGAGATACAGCAAGAGCTGCACCTGGACCGCCTGCCCATGCAGATAGAATGTTTCGACAACTCCAACATCCAGGGTTCCGACCCCGTGGCCGGGTGCGTGGTCTTCGTCAAGGGGAAACCTTCCAAGAAGGATTACCGCAAGTACAATATCAAGACCGTAGAGGGACCGGATGACTATGCCTCCATGAAAGAGGTCGTAAAACGGCGCTATCAGCGCGCTATAGAAGAGAAAACACCCCTGCCCGACCTTCTTATCACCGACGGTGGAAAAGGGCAAATGAGCGCCGTAAAAGAGGTGATAGACGAGCTTGGCCTGAACATCCCCATCGCCGGACTTGCCAAAGATGGCAAACATCGCACTTCCGAGCTATTGTATGGCTACCCACCCCAGACCATCGGATTGAAACAGAACACCCCCCTCTTCCGACTGCTGACGCAGATTCAAGATGAAGTGCACCGCTTCGCCATTACCTTCCACCGCGACAAGCGCAGCAAACGGCAGATTGCCTCCGCACTGGACGAGATAAAAGGTATCGGTGAAAAGACGAAAAGCACGTTGCTCAAGGAGTTCAAAAGCGTGAAGCGTATCCGCGAAGCATCTGCCGAGGAGCTTGCCGCCGTGGTGGGAGAAGCGAAAGCCAAAATCATCCAGACCTATTTCTCAGAGAAATAATGACTGATAAATCAGCCTGCAGAGCCATGCACACAACGAATTAATTCGTAACTTTGTCCCCTCAAAAAGACAAGAACAACATGAGAGTAGTGATACAACGTGCCGGACACGCTTCCGTCACCATCAACGGAACCTGCAAAGCCTCCATTGGAAAGGGCCTCATGATACTCGTAGGCATCGAAGAATCCGATGGAAAAGAAGATATTGACTGGCTTTGCAAGAAGATAGTCAACCTGCGCATTTTCGATGACGAAAACGGCGTAATGAACAAATCCATTCTTGAAGCAGACGGCGAGATACTGGTTATCAGCCAGTTCACCCTCCACGCCTCCACCAAGAAAGGCAACCGTCCCTCCTACATACGGGCAGCACGGCCGGAAATATCCGTCCCGCTGTACGAACAATTCTGCCGGGAACTGAGTTTAGCATTAGGTAAAGAAATAGGTACCGGCGAATTTGGTGCCGATATGAAAGTAGAACTGATGAACGATGGTCCCGTGACCATCTGTATAGATACAAAAAACAAGGAATAATGACGTTAGAAGAAGCACAGAAACAAGTGGATTCCTGGATAAAGGAATACGGAGTGCGCTATTTCAGCGAACTCACCAATATGGCGATACTGACCGAAGAAGTGGGCGAACTCGCCCGCGTCATGGCACGCAAGTATGGCGACCAATCCTTCAAGAAAGGAGAAAAAGACAATCTCGACGATGAGATGGCAGATGTTCTTTGGGTACTTCTCTGCCTTGCGAACCAGACCGGAGTGAACCTGACAGACGCCTTCTGCCGCAACTTCGAGAAGAAAACCAGACGTGACCAGACAAGACATATCAATAACCCTAAATTGAAAGACCATGGAGAAGAATGAGCCTACCCAGAGTAAGTATGACGCCGCCCTGGCAAAGTACAACACCCAACTGGATGATGCGGAAATAGCTGCACAAGCTGCCAGAATCATTGCAGAGAAAGTGCCGGCAAACAACACGCCGGAGGTAAAGAAATTCCTGTTCAACTGCATTGACCTCACCACACTGAACAGTACGGACAGCGACGAAAGCGTCATGAAATTCACCCAGAAAGTGAATAAATTCGACGAAGAGTTCCCCGACCTGAAGAATGTGGCAGCCATCTGTGTATACCCCAATTTTGCAGAAGTCGTAAAAGACACGCTGGAAGTGGAAGATGTAAAAATAGCTTGTGTATCAGCAGGTTTCCCCTCCTCCCAGACTTTCATTGAAGTGAAAGTGGCAGAAACTGCCATGGCACTGATGGAAGGCGCCGATGAAATAGACATCGTTATTTCGGTGGGCAAGTTCCTGGCGGGAGACTATGAAGGCATGTGCGAGGAGATACAAGAACTCAAAGCAACCTGCAAAGAGCACCACATGAAGGTAATCCTCGAAACCGGAGCTTTGAAGACGGCTTCGAACATCAAAAAAGCATCCATCCTTTCCATGTATTCGGGTGCCGATTTCATCAAGACTTCCACCGGCAAGCAGCAGCCTGCCGCCACGCCGGAGGCCGCCCTGGTTATGTGCCAGGCCATCAAGGAATATCACGAGCTGACGGGTATCAAGGTAGGCTTTAAGCCCGCAGGAGGAATCAACTGCGTGAACGATGCACTGATTTATTACACCATCGTCAAGGAAGTGCTCGGCGAAGAATGGCTGAACAACGAACTGTTCCGCTTGGGAACCAGTCGTCTTGCCAACCTGCTGCTTTCGGAAATCAAGGGCGAGGAAATGAAATTCTTTTAAGAGGAAGCTGCATTTACCTATAAATAAAGCCTGATGGAGTGGGTTCCATCAGGCTTTCTCATATTATCAACCGGAAACAGTTCCGTCATTTTTCCCGCTCTACCACATAATCCAGATACCCGGCTAGCGCTGCTTTTACCTCCGTATCGGGCAAAGAAGCCAGCAAAGAAAGAGCCTTTTCCTTATAGTCATACATCACTTGCGAAGCATACTCTATACCACCATTCTGCTTGGTAAATTCGATTAAATGGGCTATTTCGCCAGGCGTTGCCTCCCCATTCTTTATCTTTACGGCAATTTCTTCCGCTGTTTTATCCTTCACGGTATTGAGCACATGAAGCGCAGGTAGAGTCAACTTCCCCTCCACCATATCATTTCCGGTAGGTTTGCCTATTTCCTTGCTCTCGGAGTAATCGAAAATATCATCCTTTATCTGAAAACAAAGCCCGATATATTCACCGAACAGACGCGCAGATTCCGCCTTTTCATCGCTGGCCCCCACCGAGAGAGCGCCCGCCTTCGTACAAGCTGCAAAGAGCACGGCCGTCTTCTTGCGGATAACGTCGAAATAGACTTCCTCGGAGAAATGGAGATTGCTGACGTTGGAAAGCTGCAGAAGTTCACCATCTGCCAAATCCTGCCCCAGGCAGGAGACGATGTCGATAATGTCATGGTTACGGGTCATGCCCACTTGCACCAACGCTGTTGCAAGCAGATAATCGCCTGCCAGTACGGCTACTTTATTATTGAAAATGGCATTAACGGAGAGTTGTCCACGGCGTTCAGTACTTTCGTCCACTACATCATCGTGCACAAGGCTGGCATTATGAAGAAGTTCCAACGCAACCGCAGCATGCAGGGTTGCAGGACATACCTTGCCAAAAAGCTTCGCAGCCAGAAGCACCAGAATGGGGCGCATCATCTTCCCGTTCTTCTGCCGGATATGCGCAATTACGCTGTTCAGCAAAAGGTTGGGACTGGAGAGGGTACTTTCAAAAAGCTTCTTGAAGTCCTCCAATTCCTCAGAAATCGGAGATTTTATCAATGATGAGTTGTCCATGCATCGCTATTTGCCTACAAAAATAGTAATAAAACGGTTAATACGGTATTTTTTTGTACTTTTACCATGAAAAAAAGGATTAAATGTATGAATTCAATCGATAAACTGTTTTTGCTCGATGCCTATGCACTGATATATCGAGCCTATTACGCGTTCATCAAGAACCCGAGAATCAATTCAAAAGGATTCAACACTTCGGCCATTCTGGGCTTTGTAAACACCCTGGAAGAAGTGCTCAAAAAAGAGAATCCCACACACATAGGAGTAGCCTTCGACCCGTCGGGCCCCACCTTCCGCCACGAGGCCTACGAGCAATACAAGGCACAGCGCGAGGAGACACCCGAGGCCATCCGCCTTTCCGTACCTATTATAAAGGACATCATCCGCGCCTACCGCATTCCCATCCTCGAAGTATCCGGCTACGAAGCCGACGACGTGATAGGCACGCTCGCCACCGAAGCCGGGCGGCAAGGCATCACCACCTATATGATGACGCCCGATAAAGACTACGGGCAACTGGTATCGGACCGCGTCTTCATGTACCGCCCCAAGCACACCGGCGGATTCGAAGTGATGGGTACCGAAGAAGTAAAAACCAAGTTCAACATACAGACCACCGAGCAGGTCATCGACATGCTGGGACTGATGGGTGATGCTTCCGACAACATCCCCGGCTGTCCGGGTGTGGGCGAGAAAACCGCACAGAAACTGATTGCCGAATTCGGCAGTATCGAAAACCTGCTGGAACATACCGACCAGCTGAAAGGCGCACTGAAAACGAAAGTGGAAACCAACCGCGAGATGATAACCTTCTCCAAATTCCTTGCCACCATCAAAACAGATGTTCCCATTCAGCTCGACATGGATTCGCTCGTCCGCGAAGAACCGAACGAAGAGGAACTCCGCAAGATTTTCGAGGAGTTGGAATTCCGCACACTCATCGATCGGGTACTCAAAAAGGGAAGCGGCAATTCGTCCTCCCCTACTCCAACCTCTCCGGTACCCGACCTCTTTGCCGGGACTCTGTTTGCCCAGCCGCAAACCTCCACTCCCGAAAACAGCGCCCCGATTCAAGGCGATTTGTTTGCAAATTTTGCGGGCGAGGGGACGGGCGTTTCTGAAAATTCAAACCTGACGCGGTTAGAAATGCTCGATGTAGACTACCAACTCATTGATACAGAAGACAAAAGAGCAGAAATTATTCAAAAGTTACTTACAAGCGAAATTCTCTCAATAGATACCGAGACTACCGGAACCGAGCCAATGGACGCCGAACTTGTAGGAATGAGCTTCAGCGATGCCGAAAACCGTGCATACTACGTACCCGTTCCCGCCGAACGAGAGGAAGTCTTAAAAATTGTAAACGAGTTCCGTCCCCTCTTCGAAAACGAGAAATCCATGAAGGTGGGACAAAATATCAAGTACGATATGATTATCCTCCAAAATTACGGCGTCCAGGTGAAAGGCAAACTTTTCGACACCATGCTTGCCCACTACGTGCTTCAACCCGAACTGCGACACAACATGGACTATCTGGCGGAAATCTACCTGCACTACCAGACCATCCACATCGATGAGCTAATTGGAGCGCGAGGCAAAAACCAAAAGAACATGCGCGACCTTCCACCCGAAGATGTCTACCGTTATGCCTGCGAGGATGCGGACGTCACCCTCAAACTGAAAAACGTGCTGGAAAAGGAACTGAAGGAGCAAGGTGCCGAACATCTGTTCTACGAAATAGAGATGCCGCTCGTCCCCGTACTTGTCAATATAGAGAGCAACGGAGTGCTGCTCGACACGGAAGCCTTGAAGCAATCGTCCCAACACTTCACCGTCCGTCTGCAGGAGATTGAGAAGGAAATCTACGAGATGGCTGGCGAGACATTCAATATCAGCTCCGCCAAGCAGGTAGGCGAAGTGCTGTTCGACAAGCTGAAAATCGTGGAGAAGGCCAAAAAGACCAAGACCGGACAATACGTCACTTCCGAAGAGGTGCTGCAGAGCTACCGCAGCAAGCACGACATCATCGGAAAGATACTGGAATACCGCGGACTGAAGAAACTACTGAGCACCTATATAGATGCCCTACCCCAGCTCATCAACCCGCGCACGGGTCGCATACACACCTCCTTCAACCAGGCGGTGACCGCTACCGGACGCCTCAGCTCCAGCAATCCCAACCTGCAGAACATCCCCATCCGCGACGAAGACGGAAAGGAAATCCGCAAGGCGTTCATCCCCGACACCGGCTGCGAGTTCTTCTCTGCCGACTACTCGCAGATAGAGCTGCGCATCATGGCACACCTCAGCGAAGATAAGAACATGATA
>ENA-OPFT01000645-OPFT01000645.1-human-gut-metagenome-genome-assembly--contig:-NODE-645-length-20424-cov-2.094457_pt1 | contig 20424 bp, 11 predicted proteins | sample MGYA00241714_ERZ501560 | MGnify/ENA primary metagenome ERZ501560 (study PRJEB25962, sample SAMEA2042392) | human gut metagenome | biome: human gut; feature: human-associated habitat; material: faeces...
CGTAAAAGATAATATTGCTAAAGTTGAAATTGGAGTTTTGCCTTCAGTAAAGAAAACTATATATAAATCTAATAGAAACAGTACATTACCTATTGACGTTGAATATGTTTACGTTGACCCAGCAGAAAGTAAACACTACTTTTTATCCGGCGCCAACTTTGACAATACACTATCAAATTCTTCATATGATTTGATAGGCGGCGATATGGTTAAAAGCTATTTAAGTACAGCAACGCTAGGATATTGTGGTTCGCACAATGGGAAAAAAGCCATTATTACCGCTGGTCATGCTTTCTCACTCAATACCACAGTTGGCAATAATTCAGGAAATTTTGGTGTTGTTAATTATAGCAGATACGAAGACGACAATTATGGCGACTTTTGCATAATAGATTTATTCGATTATAGCAAATGCGAATTAACAAATAAAGTAAAATACAAAATTAACACTGTAAATATCACAGCTACTGCTTATTCTGTACCAGCTGGAACAATATGTCACAAATACGGCGAACAGTCAACATATTCAACAATATCAACCCTCGGGACAGAGGATGTTACTTATAAAAAAGACGGAAAACCAATAACAATAAAAGGACTTGTCAGTGCTCATTTAGAAAGTGGGCATTCGCAAGACGGTGACAGTGGTGGACCGATTTATGTATATGAAAATGGAAAATGGACATTTTGTGGCATACATTCCGGATATGAGGCACGATCAAAAACAGTCTATTTCACACCATATCTTTATATCTACGGAATATTTACCGCCAAAACGTCTTAATGAAAGGTCTGATTGATATGAAAAAATACACTCTACTTTCATGTATGGTTGTTGCAGTTATCGGCATATCCCTGGCATCAGGATGCGTTTCAGATATATCATCAACGAATAGTAAGCCGGCAGCATCAGAAGATGAAGAAACGGAATACTGCACTGACCTCACTCTGACTCTGACCTATCCGGATAAAACAGAATACACCAGCAATGACAATGGCGTAACATGGTCAACAAACGGGAAAACAGTCTGCTACAATGAGTTGCCAGCCTATCTCACTGTTATTCATCAGGACGTTATAAGTATCTCTGGTGGAATTCCAATCACCATGACCATACACAATAACAGCAACGATATCGACCATCTCAATGGAGGTTCATATGTCGATGTATTACGTTTTGATAATGGTAATTGGACTATCCCGGAATATGCTGACAAATCAAAAAACTATGCATTTACTTCCCAGATCGATTTAATACATCTGGCAAAAGATTATTATATAGATTTATCGATCTATGAACCCGTAAGCGGAAGATATAAATTAACAAAAGAATTTAGCATTGAAAGTGACTCAGCGTCGCCAGGCGTCCCTTACGGCAAATACACCATGAGCGCAGAGTTCAATGCAGATCCATAATAAAAACGGCGCTGTGTTAAAGCCTAACCCTGTAATATCATCAGGCGGCAAGCCGTTTTCTCTCTACCACAGCGTAATAAACCGCGCCAGCCACATCAGCCAGTAACCACCCTATCGGAATAGCTATCCATATGCCGAAAACGCCTATTCCCGGTATGGGTGAAAGCACATTTGCAAGCAGAACCCTCGTCCCCAGCGAGATAACAGTCAGGACAACGGACATCATCGGCTTGTTGACGGCGCGGTAATACCCGTACAGCATAAACAATATGCCGATGCCGATGTAGCACGCGCCCTCCGTCCTCAGGTACTGCACGCCCACCGCTATCGTTTCCGCGCTGGAAGCGTCAACGAACAGGCTCATGAGTGGTTCTGCGAAAGCGCACACCAGCACGCTTATAACCGCGCAGAACAACGCATTGCTGGCAAGGGTCCGGCGTATTCCCGACCTGATACGGTCGTGGCGTTCAGCGCCGTAATTCTGCGCTACGAATACCGAAAACGCGTTACCTAGATCCTGCACGGGCATGTAGGCTATGGTGTCTATTTTCACCGCGACTGCAAACGCCGCCATGATCACGGGGCCGAAGCTGTTGATGCGTCCCTGCACCATGAGGATGCCGAGGTTCATCACGGACTGCTGCAGGCATGTCAGCCCGGAAAGCGACAGAATGCTGCGGAAATGCCTGCCGTTCCACTTCATGTCGCTGCGGCGCGGGCGGTATTCCGGGCAGTTAGCGAGGAAGAAGATCAGTATGCCAATTCCGGAAGCATACTGCGCGATAACAGTCGCTGCGGCAGCCCCCGCTATTCCCCAGCCAAGCGGAATGACGAACAGCAGGTCAAGCCCGACATTCAGCACCACAGACACGCCGAGGAAAATCAGCGGCGCCATGGAATTCCCCATGCTCCTCAGCAGGTTGGAAACATAGTTGTACAGCGCCGTCGCGAAAAATCCCACAAAGACCCACGCAAGATACGTGTGCATATCCCCGGTTATTTCATCAGGCACAAGCAGCGCGGAAATTATCGGGTCAAGCAGCGCATAGAAAAGCCCTGTTATCACCAGCGTCACCGCAAAGATCAGCACCGCGGACATAAATATACCGCTGCGTATCACGTCGTTCTGCTTTCTGCCGAAAGCCATGGAAATAAACGACCCGGTGCCCAGTGAAAGCCCTATCACCACCGAAGTCAGAAAAGTCAGCAGCGTGTAGGACGAACCCACAGCTGCCAGCGCATTATCGCCAATGTAGTTCCCCACGACCCATGTATCAGCGAGATTATAGAACTGCTGCAGGACGTTTCCAAGCATCAGCGGCAGCGCGAATGACCATAGCCCCCGGGTGATACTGCCGGAGGTAAGGTCGTGTTTTTTTATAAGCAAGTTGCTCTCCATTTCTTATCAGACGTACATCTTAATTATATTCCTTTTCTGTGGGATTGTCAACTCACGACAGCGCGCATGTATGGCAGGCTCCTGTCGTACCGCATGAACAGCGCTCTTCCATCTGTATCTAACGGTGACAGCATAGACTGGAAAGACCCCACCCCAGAAGAGATAACCAGGAAAGTCACCGAAAACGTGAAATCCGGCTCGATAGTGCTGTTTCACAACGACCTCGCGAATACCACGCAGGCGCTTCCGTCGATACTGGAGCAGCTTTCCGCGCAGGGGTATGAATTCGTGCCCGTGAGCGAACTGATCTACACCGAGAACTACACCATCGACCCCAACGGAATGCAGATACCCGACGTGCAGAGCGATAACATCACCCCGGATAACGTCGAGGAAGTCGTCGCGCAGTATTCCGACGTGCTGAAGGAAGCCGGCTATACCGACGAACAGATAGCAGCTGCCGTCATGGCGGTGAAGAACGGCGCCGAAGTCCCCGCGGAAGTATATGACGCCCTCGCGGAAGCCACTGCCGTATCTGCTGACAAGCCTGACGTATCTCAGACGGAAGCACCGCTGAAGTGACCCAATAAGCCAACACCGCCCTCTGCGAAATACAGAGGGCGGCATTGTGTATAGGATATTGTGGGTAGAAAGCGTTGTTATTCCTTGACAGAACCGGTAACGAGATTGCTGTATATCGATTTCTGCAGGACAAGGAAGATTATCAGCGACGGAATGATACAGATGATGATTCCGGCAAAGATTATCTCCCACTTTGCGCCGTAAGGACCGATGAAGCGGTACAGCGCCGTGGAAACCACCGCGAGATCATCGCTCGGCATGTAGAGGTTAGCGGTGTAGAAGTCGTTGTAGATGGAAACGAACTTGATGACCAGCACCGTTGCGATAGCCGGACGCAGCATCGGCAGGATTATGCTGAAATAAACCCTGGGGTAGCTTGCGCCGTCAAGTATAGCGCTCTCGTCGAGGGATCTTGAGATGTTGTTCAGGAACTGAATGAAAATGTAGATGGAAATGATATCAGTGCCAATGTAAAGCACGCAGGGGGCAGCGAGGGAGTTGTAAAGTCCAAGCTTGCTGACTATCTGGAACACAGTTACCTGCATGGAGATATTCGGCAGCAGAGCCGCAACCAGGAACACCGCTTTGACCGCTCTCGTGAACAGCATGTTGAACCGCTGGAGAACAAATGCCGTCATCGTGCCGGTTATAATAGTACCGAAGCATGAAACAGCCAGTATCAGCAGCGTATTTAAAAGTCCCTGCATGACCTTGCCGTTCACGAACGCGATCTTAAAGTTCTCGAACTGCGGCACTGCCGGCAGCTCGAATACCCCTGTGGAAATGTACTCGTCATGCGTCTTGAACGCACCGATGAGCACAACAACCAGCGGGATTATTACCATAAGGCAGCAAATCACCAGGAAGATGTACTTCAGCGCCTGCTGCATTACGCGGCCGCTGCGGTACATTTCTTCCCGCGCGCCGGTCTTTTTCTTTTCTTTGCTGCTCATGCGCTACTTTTCCTCCTTGAAGAATGCCTTCTGTATCGCCGTGACGATCAGTATTATCGCCAGCAGCACGATAGCCATTGCCGACGCCAGACCGACCTTCTGATACTTGAACGCCGTTTCGATAGTCTTGATAACGAACGTGCTGGTACCGTTCTTGCCCTCTGTGATGATATACGGTATCTCGAACACGGATACGGCACCCTTTATGGCGAGTATCAGCTGCAATCCGACGATAGGACGGATATTCGGGAACACGATGTACCAGAAACGCTGCCATGCGTTCGCGCCGTCAAGGTCGGCAGCCTCGTAGATATCAGGGGAAATCGACTGGATAGCGCCGATGTACATTATAATATCAAAGCCTATGTAACGCCAGATAGAAGCAAATACCAGGCAGATATTTACGATATTCGGGTCGCTGAGCCATCTTACGGGGTCCGCACCGAAAAGCATAAGAATGCTGTTGAGGGTACCCTCGGTGTTGGTTATTCCGTCACCCTTCTGGAAGAAACGACGGAATATCAGCGAAACCGCAACGCCGTTCATCATATAGGGGAAGAACAGCACGCCCTTGAATACGTTCGCGAATTTCAGCTTGGAGCACAGCACAGACGCAATGAGCAGCGCGAATGCCTGCTGTACGAACGAACCTATCAGGTAGTAGATGGAGTTTGCAAAAGTCTGGAGATAAGCGGTGTCGGTGAATATCCTGACATAGTTATCCAGTCCCACCCATTCCCAGCTGACGCCGAGCTGATCGCGCTTCTGGAAGCTGTAAATGCCCATATTCACCGCAGGAATAACGGTGAACAGCACCAGCAGCACTACAGGTATCAGCAGAAACAGCAGAGTTGTGGTGTACTTCTGACCGGTGTAGCCTTTCAGCCACTGCATAAGGCTGCGTTTTTTCTTCGCAGCAGTATTGTCTGCCATAGATGATCCTTTCTGGTACCGTCCCCGGAATATTTTCAGAAAAATATCAGCCATCTTCAAGGGGCGCTGTGCACGCCCCTTTCAGAAAGCCGGGGAGAAATCTATTCACTTAAAGGAGATGGTGTGATCAGCCTGCGTTAGCTTCGAGATAAGCTGCGAGCTCTGCATTGGCGTCGCGTGTTGCGTTCCACTTTGCGTTGACGTCAGATACGATCTGCTTGAATGCGTCCTCGCCCTGGCCTGCAAATGCAGCCTCAGCCATCTTGATCTTGAAGTTGTCAGCGTCGCCCTGCCATGTGCCGACCTCGGACTCGTTGTTGATAGCGTCCCAAACGCCGGTCAGACCCTCAGGAGCAGCCTCGGTGATGAACAGCTCGCAGTTAGCGAAGTCAGTCAGGTAATCAGGCAGCGGAGAGCCCTTCAGCGCGCAGATGGAGCCTTCCTTCTGTGCGAAGCCGCTTTCCTCAACAAACCATGTGATGTACTTCTTACCGAGTGCCTTTATGTCGTCAGGTTCTTGTTAACGCCCATGCAGTAGTCAGGAGCGGACTCAGCGTACTGCTTGCCGTTTGTGCTGAACGGAGCGGGCATGTAACCGATATCGTCGGGGTTTTCGCCAGCTTCCTTGAACTGGGAAACTGCCCAGGAGCCCATTACCATTGTTGCGATCTTACCGCTGTTGATAGCCGGCTTGCAGCCTTCCCAGTCGGTGGTCATGGGGTCTTCCTCATGGAGAGTAGGATCAGAGAACACGTCGAACATCATCTTGTAAACCTCGTAGTATGCGTCGCCCTCTACGAACAGGTCGCGCTTGGAGGTCAGGATGTCGTTCTCATATGTACTGCTGCCGGAAGCGGAGTTTACAAGAGAAGCCCACTGTACGAGGGTCCAGCTTGCGTCAGCGTAGTTGGTGTAGTAAGGAATAGCGTCTGTGTTGTCGCGGATAAGCTTCAGATCCTCAACGAATTCCTGGGGTGTGGTGGGGAGCTTCTCAATGCCTGCTTCCTTCCAGATGCGCTTATTGTAGCAGATACCGCCTGCTATGGTACCGAGGTGTGCGATACCGTAAACCTGGCCGTCGCACATCTTCTTGTCAGCCCAGTAGTACTTCTCGCTCATCTCTGCGAGGGAACCGAGCGGCTCGAAGAAGTTGCCGAGATCCTTTACCTTAACGGTATCGGGGATCATCAGAACATCGCCGTAATCGGTGGTGTTCATCATAGTGGAAACGTCGTTTGCATAGTCTGTGAAGCCCTGGTACTCGACCTTGCAGTTGTTAGCGTCTTCAAACGCCTTTGTCATCTCTGCGAGGGAGCCGTCCTCGATGCGGTCTGTACGGTGTGTGAGCACCTTGAGGGTCAGACCGTCAGTCGTGGTGCTGTCGGAGTTGTTGTTGTCGGTGTTGGAACCTGCGTCGCTGCTTGTGTCGGAACCTGCGTCGCTGCTTGTGTTGGACTGGTCAGCGCCAGAAGAAGCTGTGCTGGAACCACCGTTGGAGTTGGAGCACGCAGCCAGGCTGAGTACCGTGCTTGCGGCAAGAATGCTTGCCATGATCTTTCTGAATTTCATTAGTGTTACCTCCACACTTTCTCATAAGGTAATTTAGGTGATTAGTTCTTTTAACTTGGATTCGGTTATCAAAACTTCCGTATCACCTGTTTGCAAGCTTATTTTAGCACACATTTTACTTAAAGTCAACACATAAAAATCAAATTCGTATAACTCATATATCAAAAAGCAAAAAGTATTGTATATTTTGCACTATTTATATTGTTTTTTCTGTTTTTACTTTCTTTAGTTATTTAAGTAAATCAGCAACTTTAGGGTAATAAGTCTGACAGGAATGTGATTTTAAGGTGACAGGAATGCGAACACACCGCATGTGGAACTTCCACACACGGCGTGATTTTTATTCAGCTTTCCAGATCGCGGTGTCCTCAAGCACTGTTCCGTCCGGGAATTCCGCACGGACGGTAACGGTGTTGTCGCTGCCCGGCTCCAGTTGGATATTTTCCCACACGAACACCGTGGGCAGACGCTCGTCAATATTCCTGCCAGCGCCCGCGGACTCCCCGTTGACGAAAAGTTCCACGCGCTGCGCATTGACATAGGCTTTCACCAGCGGCACCAGCGCGGGACGGCTGCGGAAACGCTTTTCGGTGATGCGGCAGGTCTTTTCGCCGCTCCACACCGAGCGATAGAACCAGAATGCGTCCTTGGCAATGCGCTCGCGGGTGCACAGCCCCTTGTCGTTTATCCCGGCAGTGTCGCCCTCTTTCCTCCCCGCAGACGGAAAGTCGAACATGCACCACACGAAAGCCCCCCAGAGATAGCCCCGGGTAGAAAGCTGCGCCCATATCCTCTCATGCATGTACGACTGGTAATTCTCGTAATGCCGCTCACCGTTGGGGTCGATATCAGTGAGCCAGTCTATGTTGTCCTTGTGCTGGGTTATCGCGCCGCCCCCACCGTATTCTGAAACGCACAGCGGGCGCTGCTGCTCCTCGTGCGCCGCGTCGAGCCACTCTCCGAACCTCTCAACGTCGCCGGCTTCCTTGTACCAGCCGAAATAGCGGTTGTAGCCCACCGCGTCCGCAGGCAGTTCACGGAACTTCCCCCAGAACTGCGCGTCGGCATACACTGCGGCTCTGCCGCTCAGCGACGCCATGCGGCTCATCTCGCTGTAGAGGTCGAAAATGCTGTCGGACATCTGATAGATCTCGTTGGACATTCCGTAAAAGAACACCGACGGATGACTGCAAGTCTGAGAGATAAGTTCCCCGAACTGCGACAGCGCGCTTTTGCGGAACTCCGGTGAAACCACCGGCTCCGCAGGCTCCCCCGGGCACAGCTTGCCGATGATACCTATCTCGGTCCACACGCAAAGCCCCAGCCGGTCGCACAGCGCGTATTCTTCCTCGCAGTGCTGATAGTGCGCCATTCTCACGGCGTTGCAGCCCATGTCGCGCATCATGGCGTAGTCGCGCTCCCGCTGCTTCTGCGACATTGCCCAGCCTGTACGCGGTCCGTCCTGGTGGTAATTCACGCCGTGCAGCTTCAGGGGCTTTCCGTTGAGGATAAAGCCCATTTCCCGGTCCAGCGCGAAAGTCCTGACACCAAACTGCTTCGACATACTGTCAACCACCTCGCCGTTTACGATAAGACCGGCTTTCAGCGTGTACAGGAACGGATCGCGCACGCCGTCCCACAGGTGCGGCTGTTTCAGCATAGTTTCAAGCGATATCTCCGTTTCTTCCCCGCGCCTGATGAAATACTCCACCTCGGAACATATCACCTCATTGCCGCCGCTCACCTCTAAACTGATTTTTGCCGTAACATCGGACGCTTCGCAGTTTTCCAGACAAACGGACGTCCTCACCCGGGCGCTGTCACCATACACGTCAACGCATGGTGAGATGTCGCACAGATGCACACGATTGACTGAGATCAGCTTCACCGGACGGTAGATCCCACCCATTTTCGTAAAATCGCCGCAGTCGCATATCGGCGCGATGTATTCGGACGCCGCGTTGCTGACGAACACCACGAACTGGTTTTCCGTGCCGACTTTCGCAAGCTTTGTGATATCGAACCGGAACGCTGAATAGCCGCCTTCGTGCCTGCCGGCTTTCTTTCCGTTGACAAAAAGCTCGGTGACGGTGTTGGCGCCGCTGAATTCAACGAAGATCTCACGCCCGCGGTACTGTTCGTTCGGCAGGAACACCCTGCGACGATAGCAGCCCGCGCCGCGATAATACCCCTCCGCATATTCCGGGGAACTGTCTGCCCTGCCGGTGCAGTCGTCCGCATTCCAGGTATGCGGCAGCGTAACTTCAAGCCAGGAGGAATCATCCAGCCCGTAAGCGGCAAGTTTCGTGCGGCTCTCACCCGAAGATATCCTGCGAAAGCGCCAGCTGCTGTTTATATATTCGCCTGTTCTTTCACCCATGATTTCCACCCCTTTATCCTTATTTATAGTATACCACGCGTGAATAATCTTGTCAATGTTGTTTTGCCCTTTTGGCAGCTTGATTTCTTTATAATATGATGTTGGAATTATGATGAAATCGTGAAATTAATTTAAGTAACATATACTAAATTTAAGTAATCCGTATAACTTTACTATGCGATTTTGCACAAAGAACATGCGATTAAATTAGGTATTATATATATTGAAATATTATGATTTTTACTGTATAATAAATATCAGACAAGAATTTTGTCCCTGCTTTAACATTTTACTTAATGGAGGTTTATGATGAACAAGTTAAAGACGGCTGCTGCCAGCGTTCTCGCTGCTGCAATGGTCCTGTCACTGACTGCATGCGATGAAGAGCCTGCAGCTAACGGTGGTTCCAATGCAGGCACTTCCAACGCAGGTGCACCCAACGCATCTACAAACGGCAATGACGCCCCTGTTTCCGCTGTAACAACAGCAACATTCGACACCGACCCCGCTGTACAGGAAGCTGCAAAGAACGCAGCTGACAAGCTGGATAACCCCGACCTCGATGTTGACACCCGTATCAAGTGGATGGCCTGGTGGGAAATCGACGAGACCGCTGCAAACGCAGAGCTGTTCAAGGAAGTTTACGGCATTCCTGAAAAGGGTATCGAGAAGAGCGAAAACTACGATCACACAGGCTGCATCTTCGACTACATGTATACCGACTACAACTCCCGTTACGACAAGCTGGCTACAGCTATCCAGTCCGGTGATTCCCCTGACCTGTTCCCGTTCGAGATCCGCGACTATCCTTACGGCGCTCTGCAGGGCAGATATCAGCCTATCGACGGCATTGTAGACCTCACATCTGATAAGTGGGCTCCTGCAAAGGACGTAATGGATCAGTTCGAGCTGAACGGCAAGCAGTACTGCGCTATCTATGAGATCTCCTTCGACTCTCTGCTGTACTACAGAAAGAGCGTTATCGAGGACGCAGGTCTGCAGGATCCGCGCGAGCTGTACGAGAACGACAACTGGACATGGGATACTTTCCTTGAGATGGCAAGAGCATTCCAGAAGTCCGGCGACGACAGATATACAACAATGGGTTACAACACCGAGATCGAGCTGCTGGTTTCCACCGGTACGCCTATCGTAAGCATCGAGGGCGGTAAGCTCGTTAACAACATGAACAGTGCTAACGTTCAGAGAGCAATGGATCTGCTGTCCACGCTGCAGTCCGAGAACCTCAGATGGCCTATCCAGGAGAACGGCTGGTCTCTGAACCCGAAGCTCTGGGCACAGGGCAATATCCTGTTCTATGCTAACGGCGGTACATGGGAATTCGAAGGCGATTCCGGTCTTAAGAAGTTCGCTGACAGATTCAGCTGGAGCGACGACGAGATCGTTGCAGTTCCTTATCCGAGAGATCCGCAGGCTGACAAGTACTACCACTTCATGAAGCAGGACGCTCTGATGTGGTGCAAGGGTTCCACCAATGCTAACGGCGTTGCTGCATGGATCGACTGCTGCGTAACCACAAGCCTTGATCCTGAGGTAACCGCTGCTTCCAGAAAGCAGGCTAAGGACAAGTACGGCTGGACCGACTACAACCTCGACTTCATCTACAGCCAGACAACACTTGACGGCACCAGCAAGATCACTCCTATCTTCGACTTCAAGAACGGTATCGGTAATGATATCGCTGACGCAAGCAAGTCCGAGTCCCCTGTTGAGGCTCTCACCAAGACCGTATTCCTCTCTGGTGAAAAGACCTATGCACAGCTGAACTCCGAGTACTTCACTCAGATCGATACTCGTATCAACGAGATCAACGAGAAGATCAGCAAGATGTGATTATTCAGAAACTTTATATGGTCCCCGGATAATTCCGGGGATCATTTTTTGTATATTTCCGCTTTTCCCGGAAATAATAAAAAGGTAACTCCCCTGTCGTAAAAAAACAAAAAAATATTGAAGAAATTTTAAAAAAGCTATTGACAAAGTTAAATGTCTGTGATATAATATAATACGTTAAGTCACTGGGGTGTCGCCAAGCGGTAAGGCAGATGACTCTGACTCATCCATTTCGAGGGTTCAAATCCTTCCACCCCAACCAGTCGAGTGCCTCGACACGCATTACGCGCGTTGAGGCACTTTTGTTTTATACGCTCCCTCCCGCGCTGATAGCACATCTATATCCGAAAACCTTTGGTCGAGTGCCTAGACGCGTATCACGCGCGTTGAGGCGCTTTTGTTTTATTTGTCATGCGTAAATTACACAAAACCGGGCGCTTTTCAGCACCCGGTTCATTTATTTATGCAGGTCGATCGTTATCACCGGAAGCACCCCTCCGGTAGGATACGGATTTGTGATCGTTGCTGTGCCGTTATTGCCCAGCATCGGAATACCATGATTAAAACTCCGCAGCCAGAATACCTTGTCGCCAACGCCGCCGCTTCTTATGCTGTCCGCATACACCGTGCATATCGTGTCGTAGTTCTTCCGCAGCCCGTCACGGTAATCCGGAATGGTGACAAGATCCGATACCTCACCCTGTTTCTTTAACTCGTCATAGTTCCAGTATTCTTTCATGACTGCGCACAGCCTGCTTCTCTCGGCTTCGGTGAACGCGGAATTCAGGAACGTTCCGTTCAGCCAGCTGCGAAGCCCGCTTTCTGCCCAGTTCGCGCCGTCGTAAGCCCGCTGATCGATGATGTATTCCGAAAAAAGAACCGCCTTATCGCCGTCATTTGATACGACAACCCACTTTATCGGCTCGGTGGAAGAAAGATCCCCGTCCTGTTCCCATCTGCCGAACTCAACGACGGTCCCTGTAAGAAACAGCGACTTTATCCGGGACTTTGCTTCTTTCAGCTGCTCCGCGCTGTCCCTGTAATCACCGAGAACCGCGAAAATATCCGCAGCTTCCTGCGGTTTGCCGTCGGAAAGGCACTCCACGGCAAGGCTGTACTTTGCTTCAGTGAGCCGCTCAGCGCTGTCGGAATATCCACCGAGCTGCGTGAAAAGCTCCACTGCCCTTGCGCTGTTCCCAGAAGCCAGCGCTTCTTCCGCAGTCTGATAATACAGCGCATTTGAACGCTCCTCGCTGTCGGAATACTCCCCGAGTTCCGCGAACATCTCCGCTGCCTGCTCACTGTCGGTAACCGCTGTCTGCTCTGCCTGCATATAGCGGGCTTCACAGACGCGCTGTTCCCAGTCGCCGCTCTGGCTGTTTTCAAACATCTTTGCAGCCGCTGAAAACTCCCCCGCCTGCAGCAGGAGTTCCGCACGACGGTAATGCACTTCACCGAGCCGGTCGCTGCTGTCAGAATATTCCCCCAGACCTGAAAAAAGCTTTGCCGCCAGGTCAAGCTCACCCTTTTCAAGGTGATTTTCCGCCTGCATATAGCGCGTGCGCAGTATCTCTTCCGACGAAGTGCCGTAATCCCCAAGCAGCATAAATCCGCTCTCTGCCGCGTCGAAATCGCCGTTTTCACGCTGCCAGCATGCTTTCTGGAACATCGTGCTTTTCACTTCGTCTGCGGAATTCTCATAGCTGCCAAGCCGCGTGAATATTTCCGCTGCCTCGTCGTACTGCATGTTTTCCCGCAGCTGCAAAGCCAGCTGATATTCCGCCTGTCGCTTCATTTCTGCGGAATTCGAATAGTCCCCGGCGCTGTCAAAATGTTCCACTGCGCTTGCGTAATTCCCGCTGCGCAGGTCCTCCATTCCCGCGGAATGCTCCGCTCCTCTGTGAACATTACCTGCGATAAGCACTGCGCCGGTTATGATCACGGCAGCCGCTGCAGTTCCCGCAACGGAAGCGGTGATAATGCGATTTCTCCGCTTAAAATAGCTGAGCCGGTTCTCCTGCTGGCTCCTGGCTTCCTCTGTCAGACGGATATCCTCGGCGCTGCGGTTTTCCGAGCCTATGCGGCAGCGTTCCGCAAGCGACGGGCTGTCGCGGTATTCCCCGAGGGAAACGAAGATATCATGCGCCGTGCTCAGTTCATCGGCGTTCCGGCTGTTCTGCAGGATACTCAGCGCGTAGTCGTACTGTGAACGCCTGCGGGTCTCCTCCTGTTCTGCGAGGAGTTCACCGGAACGCGCCCGGCATTTTTCAGCTTCTTCCACACAGCCGAGCCTGTCTAGCCGCGCTGCGATATCGTTCAGTTCCTGCGGATCTTCCGACGTGCCGCGCAGGCGCGCAGCAACACCCAGAACGCCCGTGCGCGCGTACTCAAGAAGCGTGCCTTTCTGCGGCTCGTCCGCGTATCTCATCGCCTTTTCCCACGCTGGGGTATCTGTTATATCACGTCCCAGCTGCGGTATCTGCTCCGGGGAATGTATGTGCAGTTCTGCCAGAAGCTTGGCTATATAAGCTTCCCCGTTCTCCGGGTCGCTGTCAAGAAGCTGTTCGCACAGCTGGTCAGCGGTGGTGAATTCCCCGGAAGCAAGACAGCGATACGCCCTTGCCAACAGCCCGTCGGGGTCGTCAGTGGCGACGCTGCCCGTCTGCGGGAGCACCCTGTCAACCGCAGCAGCAATGTTCTCCATAAATCCCAGCTGACCGGCGTCCACCGCCTGGTAGCCGGAAAGTTCCTGCGGAATTGCCGCGATATTACCGCTGAACACCGGTATCACAAGCCGTCTGTCGTCCGGCAGCGCAAGGAAGCGGCTCCACTCGTTACGCACCCAGGGCGCTTCAAAATGCTCCCTTGTAAAGCCGACTGCCAGCATCACCCGTGCGGAATTCAGCGCGGAAAATATCACCGGCTCGTACTCTGAGCCCGGCTTATCCTCCAGCGTTATTCTCGCGAAAAACACCCTGCGCCCCTCGTCAGTGAAGCGCTTGTATATCTCCTGGGCAAGCAGCGACTCGTAAGTCCTGCCGCCCCTGCCGTCGTCCTCCTTGTAGCAGATGAATATATCGAACGGCTGCTCGCTGTCAGAAACCGCAAGAAGCCTGCGCTGGATATCGTCAAGCTCCTGCGCCTGGCTGCGGTAATGCCCGAGCATTTCCCCGTCGGAGCATTCCTCCACCATGCGGAATGCCTCGTCCGCAAGCACGGACGTGCGCCTTGCACGGTTTATCGTCGGGACTGCCCTGTCCCCGTCCAGCACGTAAGTCACGCCATATCTGCACAGCAGCAGCGCCCACCAGAGTTCCGCGCTCTGCGGAATATCAGCCGTCATCTGCTCGTATATCGCGGCAGCGCGGTCGAATTCCCCGGCGCGGCGGAGCTGCGCGGCGCGGCTGTAAAGGTTGCTGCGCTGGCTGTCGGTGAACCGCGGGACGGTCTGCTTCATTCCGCAGAAAGCGCATATGTAAAGCGTACTTTCGCCTACCTGTTCAAGCTGTCCACCGCAGCACCTGCAAATAAATTCAGCCATAATCCCTCGTTATCTCAATCTCCGCAGCAGATGCGTATGCAAGGCCGCACAAAGTTCGTTTCGTTGTATTTTACGTCGCTGTAGCCACCCTGAGCCGACACGCTTTCGATACAGAACATCTTTCCTGTTGAGCGCAGCCACCAGCCGTTGCCGCCGTTGAACGACGACGTGCTGCCGTTAAGTTCCTGCTCCTGCATGAGCGCATAACCGGTCTTGTCGCCTGTCAGGTCCCCGCTGAAATACTTCTGCGCCTCATTGCGGCTGAGAATGAACACGTTATCCAGCGTATTCTCACCGCCCCACGTGCCGTAAGTCGGATTGTCAACGTTGACGAGCGAAGTCTGCCCTATCAGCTGTTTTTCCTCCTGCGTGAACGCGCTGTTGTAGAATTCCCCGTTGAGCCAGGTGCGCAGCGTGCTGTCAGCCCAGTTCTCACCGCCAAATTCCTCATATGCAAGCAGCTTTCTGCTTATAAGCAGCGCAGTGCCGTCGGAAACCTCCAGGCATTCCCACTCGATGGGGGGCGCTTCCTTGCCGGAATACTGGCTCTGCCAGAAGCTGCCTATATACAAGTTGTCGCCTGCCCTTATTCCGCTGAGCCGCACAGAGAGGCTCTCCGCAAGCTTTTCTGCCGCGTCGGAATAATCTCCCAGCTCCTCGAATATCTTGTCTGCCTCGTCGTAAATATGCTCGCTGCGCAGCTTCACCGCCCTGCGATACTTGGTTTCCAGCAGCATGTTTGCGCTGTCCTTGTAGGTTTCGTCGTAATTGAAGCACCATTGTGCTCTGCGGTAATCCTCGTTTTCAAGCTCCACGAAGCCCTGCTGGTACCGGCACTCCTTATAGAGTGCGTCTGCGTCCTTATAGCCGTGTATCGCGGAGAGATATTTCAGCGCGCTGCTGTAGTCCCCGGCGCTGATACTATCCTGCGAAGCGGCATAACATGCGCTCTGGAGCAGTTCTTCGCTGTCGGAATAATCCCCCAGCTCCTCCAGCAGTGTTATCGCGGTGCCGTTGTCCCCCTCTGCGAGCCGCATTTTCGCCTCGCTGTAAAGAAGCGACTGAAGTTTGCTCCCGCTGTCCTTGTAGTTACCCAGCCATTTATACACCGCACGCGCCATATCAGGGTCTGTCTGCTCCAGCTTTTCCGCAAGCGCATACATCTCTTTCTGCGCTTTTCCACCGTAAAGCCCCATGGATTTAAGCTGCTCTTCCGCTCCGTTGGTGTTAAGGGTATTCATCAGCCACGCCGCCTGGGTGAGCCGCATTTCGGTTTCCATGTCCTCGTTTCCGGCGCTGGAATACAGCTCGGCTGCCATTATGTACTTTTCGTCTGCCGCGTACTTTTCCGCGAGAGTTTCCCAGCAGGCAGCGCTCCTGTTGCTGCTGTCGGCGTAATCCCCTATCTCCGCGAATGCCTCCGCAGCCTTTTTTATCTCACCGGAAGCCTCATACTCCTCCGCTATCGCGTATTTCGCTTTGTTCAGGTATTCCCCGGCGTCTGAATACGACATCACGCTGAGCCGCGTCAGTATCGTGCAGGCTGCGTTATTATCGCCGTTCTCAAGCATACTGAGCGCCTGCCGATATTCAGTTTCACGCAGCTGGTCGTAGCTGTCGCGGTAATTCCCGAGTTCGGTGAACAACGCATGTGCGCGCTGAAATTCCCCCACTTCACGCAGGGCTATCGCATTGTTATATTTCGCGCTTGTAGCCGATATTCCCGAAAAAACGGTGATTACGCCGCCTGCCACCGAAACGCTGCACGCCGCCGCCAGCGCGATTATTGCACCCCTGCTGCGGCGCCGCTTCTGTGCCGCGGATTTCTTGGCGCGTTCCTGCTCGGCTGACAGCTCCTCAATGCGCTGTCCTGCAAATTTAACGATGTTGTCCGCTCCGTGAATTCCCGCGAGCTGTTTCAACGCTTCTTCTATCTGCTGCACCGTAGTGCTCTGGCGTATCTGATATTCCAGCCCGGAAAGCAGCTGCTTTTCCCTACGCTCCTGCTCTTCCTGACGGGCACGCTCCGCTCTTCTGCGGCACTGTGACGCAAGTTCTGCCGCGCCGTCCGTGTTGTCCTCTGCGGCAAGCTTATCAAGTTCCGCAGCGGTGCTGAGCCATTCCTGCTCGGTGACTGCATGCAGAATGTTGTACTGACAGTGCTTCATTCTCGCGGACCTGCCGCATTTTTTTACCTGCTCCGCTAACTCGCCCTGCGCAAAGCGCTCCGCTTTCCTGTAACTGTCGCTCATGGTGAAATCCGCGTCAAGGGCGCAGAGTTCCTCCGGCGTGCTGGCTGCAAATTCTGCAAGCAACCTTGTGAAATACGCTTCTGCATTTTCAGGTTCCTGGTCCAGGGCGCGCTCGCAGGTTTCCACAGCGCGGGGGTAATTTCTGTCCTCAAGGAACATTTTTGCACGGCGTATCAGTGGCGCGGCTCCTGCGGAATTCACCACGGTGACGCTGGATTTGCGCCTTATCAGCTTTTCCAGCCCGTGTATGATGTCCTGTTCCCAGCCAAGCTTCTCAATATCGGTCATCTGAAGATGGCGCAGTTCCTCGGGGAGAGCGCCGGGTGCTACTCCCTTTGAAAGAACTGCAAGCGTTTTCTCGCCGTCAGCGGCAAGCGCAAGGAACCTGCTCCACTCATTCCTCACCCAGGCAGAACGGAGATTTTCCGCGCTGGTGGTAAGCAGAAGCATTACCCTTGCGGAATTCAGCGCGGAGTAGATATACGGTTCATACGCGGAACCTGCCTTGTCCTCCAGCGTGACCCGTGAAAAGAACACGCGATAGCCCTCGTCGGTGAGCTTTCTGTAAAGTTCCCCCGCAATGACGGAATCAACAGTGCGCCTGCCGGTGCCGTCGGATTCCTTATAGCAGATGAAAATATCGAACGGTTCTATCTTCTTTGACGCTGCGATGATGTCGTTCTGTATCCGGTCAAGTTCCTCAGCCTGTCTGCGGAATACCGACTGCTGGAACTCGTCGCCGTATTTCATTGCACTCAGGAAGTCGCTGTCCTGGCTCACCGACTGCGAACGCGTGCGGTTTATCGTGGGAATATGAAGCTTCTTCACCGGGTCGTAGACGTATTCCACACCATATCTGCAAAGAACTATTGCCCAGTAAATATCAGCGTCGTCCGTTTCCATGGAAAGCGCCTGCTCATAAAGCATAAGCGCGCCGTCCTGGTCGCCGTTCCTGCGGTAGCGTTCCGCGCGTTCCAGCAGAGCGTCCTTTTCAGAAAGTCCCAAACGCGGCACGCTCTGTTCCGTTCCGCAGTAGCTGCACCTGCACACTCTGGAATACAGCTTTACGTCCAGAGTACCACCGCACATTCTGCACTGAAATACTGACATACTCTCCTCCTGTCCGACTGCCTGTGTAATATTTGCCATTTTTTTAATTATACACTATTTGCGTGCTCTTGTCAATAAAACATACGATTTTATTAGTACTACTGGAGGATAAACAAAAAAGCATCTATACAGAACCCTGTATAGATGCTAACGAATTTGGCTCCCCGTCCTCTCAATTAAAAGAACGGATCCGCTGGGACATTATTGATGGAAAACTTTGTTTGATAACAAACAGAGATAGCCCATTATTGGCTAAAGAACACTAACAATGCCATTGTGTATATGACTTGCGAAATCCAACAAGCCTAAGTTGTCAGATAGTTCCTAATGTTAATACAACACTGAGGCAGATTGTTAAAAGCTACAATATATCGCAGATAAAAACTGGGATCAAAGCGTTATCTCTGCATAAGAAACATGGGTTACGTTTAAGAACAATGCCATCCTATGCTTGACCGCAAAGACTCTATAAAGAAACCTGCAAATGATACTTTATGGCACTTTGCAGACAAGCAGATTAATGAGATGATATATTTCAAAAACCTCATTCACCAGCATAAATTGTAGCTGCTATCGACCAAGATTCCCTATCTTCAGCGTCATAATCAGAACAGTTCTCCCTAAAATCACTATTAATCTGCTCGGCTATGACAGACGAAACACAAAGCGGTTGTTTTTCCTGTAACATATCTTTGTCTGATAATTGAGATGACACTATGCAGTTATGGGCTAGATCCCGTATAGAATTAAATATCATAATAATTAAAGTAACAAAACACATATATTCCGGCTTCTAGAAGAAGCTGACAGCTTATTGATAAACTACGCTTTATATTATACCACACAAAAAGAAAAAATGCAAGTCCTTTTTCAAAATTAGCATTTGAAGGTTAATTAAATCTGGTTTTCTTATCAAAAACGCACATTGCTGTCCAATTATAAAAGAAAAAAACATATGGTGCGTTGCAAATAATGCATTATCCTCAGACAATCACTATTATCTGAAACAAGAAACCCTCTGCCAATGCCAAAAGTAAATTGGCTAAATATTTGCAGAAAATTGGCAAGTTAACCATGATGCCAAACGAAAAAGCCTGAACAGCTGTGATAAAACATGAGTTTGTTTTTATGGTAGGAACAAAGCGTTAACCAATGGGAAAGTGCAGGAGGAACATCCATCCTACATCTTTCAAAACGGACTTAAATTGCTGTGGTAACCATTTAGCAAGAACCCGTTACCCTTATATGCCTTTAAAGGAAGTGCACTTCTTCGGGAGGCAGGAGGTAAATCATCACAATCAAGAGGTATTCCAGTGATCTTCCGCATAAAATATGTATTGACATAGGTATAACTTATCATTAGAATACTATCAATCATGCTTAATTTTGAGCTTGCTGTTGCATCAATTACAATTTCGCCCAAAGCGTGGTTGCTTCCATAGTTATTTTTATCATACAGCTCACAAACCCACACAAATTGGGGTAAGGGAACTTTAAGACAATTCTGAACATATATCTGGCCAATATTACCATCAGCGTCACTATGCTTATTGTCATTTATCCGTTCTTTTCTGAAATGACGTGATGACGCCAAAAAAAAGTCTATAAATCAAGGGATTTTTCTTCGTCCCCCAGTCATCCATTGTTTTATCGATTTGTTTAAAGATATTACACGGGTTTGTCTCTTCATGTTTAATCAACTCTAAAATAACCTGTTCCGCCCTTGCTGCATTCATATTCATCCGTTTATGCAACGGTGCGATGAAACAATCTATAGACCATTCTAATTCTTCTATTTGGCTAAACAACACGACCTCCTCTCTTTTATAATTCCTTTTTACCTTTAATGAATATGGGTTTTCATTGTTATCAGAAAGAACATACTCTGAATATGGGCAGGAGTTATCGTCCATCACTATTAATGAACCACACCCCGAAGCGGTACTTGTGAAATAAGTTTTAGAATAGCATGTTAATGTATCCAACAATTGTTCAGTCGAGATGCCTTTGTGACCTATACAAACCACAGCATGACCTTTGCTGTTTCGAGATAAGTTGACGCAAACCGGCATACCAGATTCCACATAATAATATAAATAATCTCTCATTTTTAAAGAACGTTCCATCTTTTGTGCGTGATGAAATGTTGTAAACAAACCGAAAGAACATAATATCTTAGAAATAACATCATAGTTTAAACCCAGGGAAGGAACAACCCGCGAGCTAGAATGTTCTTGGGCTATTTTGGATATATCAGAAGGAACAGCGAAACGATAATCGTTATATCTATTGCTGTAATAGTCCATTGTGATAAGAATTGTGGTTTCCGCACAAGTTGAAGTTATTCCGTCTTGAGTAAGAAATGGGAATGCAGATACTTCAAGCTCCATTCCCATATAATTTATCTTGTATTTTGAAATACGAATGTATGCTTT
>ENA-OPFT01000664-OPFT01000664.1-human-gut-metagenome-genome-assembly--contig:-NODE-664-length-20060-cov-2.352262_pt1 | contig 20060 bp, 17 predicted proteins | sample MGYA00241714_ERZ501560 | MGnify/ENA primary metagenome ERZ501560 (study PRJEB25962, sample SAMEA2042392) | human gut metagenome | biome: human gut; feature: human-associated habitat; material: faeces...
ACTCATGCCTTAGGGCTTCGATTGGATCCATGCGGGCTGCTTTGTTTGCCGGGTAATATCCAAAGAAGATGCCTATGATCATAGAAAATCCGACGGCTATGATAATCGCTGCCACCGGAACAGCCGCTGAATATCCAAGGATTGAGGCGGCGATAGCGCCGAGCAAAAAGCCGACTAGGATGCCTAAGATTCCACCGATGAGGCACAATATCATGGATTCGATGATAAACTGGAAGCGGATGGAACTGTTTTTTGCCCCCAATGCCTTTCTGGTCCCTATTTCCCGCGTTCTCTCCGTGATGGATACGAGCATGATATTCATTACACCGATGCCGCCGACTAAAAGAGAAATGCCGGCGATAAACGAAATGGCGATGGATACTGTGCCAATCATGTCACTCATGGATTCTGTCATAGATTCCATCGTTGTCGTTGAAATTTTGTAATCTTCATTAGAGCTGTAATACGGAGTGAAAAAGTTCTCAATCTGTGTCGCAAAGGCAGAAACGCCGTCAATGCCACTCTTTGTCACAACGGTAAACTGCTGATACCCCTCGTCGGAATGCGTCTGTGCTTTTCCGGTTAAAATAGGGATGTATGCTGTCGTCGTAATATCTTCATCGGAAGAGGAAGAAAACGAATTGTTGGACTCGTATTTGTATACACCGACGACATAATATTGGTAATAAACTCCATCTATTTCCACTTGGATTTTCTGAAAAAGTGCCTTTTGCGAATCCCCGCCAAAAATTTGATCCACAACTTTATCGGAGATCATGATAACTTTCTTTTTTCCTGTATTGTCATCACTTGTCAATCGTCTTCCTGCAATAAGGGTCACATCATCGCTGGCAAAATATTCCGAATTAATGCCGCTGATGGAAATATTGGCGGTGTTGCTTCCATCATGCACCGTTCCGCTTGCTACCGTTTCACTGATCGCGATTGCATCGATTTTATCGGAAAACTGGGTTTTCAATTCCGACAGCATGTCATCCGTGATAAGGTCTTCTTTTTCTACCAAAGAGTTTCGGCTGGCAGCCCCAAATTTCAATCCGTTCGAGCGGGTTTCCGTCTTGCTGCTCGTCTGTTTCAGACCGACAGTGATATTGTTAGCTCCCATTTCTTGGAAAGAATCAGAAATAGAATTAGTAAGCGAGGAACTTACTGTCATAATAGCGATAACAGCGCCGATACCGATAATAATGCCAAGCATTGTCAAGAGTGCGCGCATTTTGTTGGCAAGCAGTGCCTGAAATGCCAATTTCACATTTTCCCAGATCAACATGCCAGTTCCCCCTTTCGAATTCCCGTAATCTCGCCGTCGCGGAGTGTAATGATACGCTCTGTCTCATTCGCCAGTTCTCCGGAATGCGTAATCAGAACGATTGTTTTTCCCTGTTCTTCGTGCAGTTTATGGAAAATGTCCATGATAACACGTCCGGTTTTGCTGTCCAAGGCTCCGGTCGGCTCATCCGCCAATATGATCGAAGGATCATTTGCCATAGCACGTGCGATCGCCACTCTCTGCTTCTGCCCCCCGGATAATTCGTCGGGGCGGTGCGTCATTCTTTCCTGCATCCCCACAAGTTCAAGTAGTTCTTTCGCTTTTCGTGTCCTCTCTGCTTTCGGCACTCCCGCATAAAGAAGGGGCAATTCTACATTGGAAAGTGCCGTAGTACGGGCAATCAGATTGTAGGTTTGAAAGACAAATCCGATCTGGCGGTTGCGAATCTCGGACAACTGCTTATCTTTCCCAGCTCCAACATCGACTCCATCCAAAAAATACGTACCTTCCGTCGGACGGTCAAGCGCTCCTAAAATATTCATCAACGTCGATTTTCCCGAACCGGATTCACCTACGATGGAAACAAATTCTCCCATATTTACGGTCAGGTCAAGCCCGTGAAGAATTTCCAGTTCATTGGGCTGACCGATATAAAAACGTTTTACAATATTTTTGCATTCAATGATGGGCTTTTTCATGGACGACCACCGCCTCCCGGTGCTCCGCCGCCAGGACCGCCGCCGGATCCGCCCTGCATTCCACCGCCTCCGCCGAGGAGACCTCCAAGACTGTCATTTCCTGATTCTTCACTTGTAGAATCAGAAGTAGAATCGGTTGGAATAATTACTTTCATTCCCTCTGTCAGTTTATCGCTCTGCACTTCTACATAGTAATCACTTTCCATTCCTTTCGTAACAACGATCTGTTTTTTCGAGATGCTTCCATTTTCACCATCGGAAACATTGATCACCGATTCGCCGTTTGTGTTTTGAGAAATGGCATCATACGGTACGGCAAATACGTCCGCAGCTTCTTCTTCCACGATACTGCACCGTGCAGTAAGGCCGAGTTTCAAGCGTTCATCGGCGTTTTTTAATGCAATCTGCACTTCGTAACCACTGGAACTGCTGCTTGAAGATGTCATCGCGCCGCTTTCTCCACTTTGGGAAGAAGAACTGCCACTGCTGCTTTCTGTAGAAGGTGCTACAAATGTCACCTCGCCTTCCAGCTCATCTTCATCCGTCGCTTCGGTTAAAACAATAACTTTCTGTCCGACTTTCACATTACTGATGTCATATTCGTCTACACTTGTAGAAATTGTATAACCGCTCACATCTTCGATCTGAAGAATGGTTCCGCCACTGTACGTATCGCCTTCCTGGACGGAAATGGAAGTAACGATTCCGTCCATTGGGGCTGTCACCGCACATTTATCCAAACTTTCCTGCGCCTGTGTCACTTGTTTTTTTGCTTCTTTAATGCTCTTATCGGCATTGCTCTTCGCCGTATCCAGCGCTTCCTGCGCCTGTTCAATACTGGATTTACTTTGTTTTAATGTCGATTTTCTCGTTGAAACCGCATTTTCATATTCTGTCTTTGCCTGCGAGATCTGCTCTTTCTGCTTCGATTTCTTTGCCTCTTCATAGGCTTTTTTTGCCTTGGCAACTTTGCTGTTTTCCTCACTTTTCACATCGGCATATTCGCTTTTGGCATCGCTTACCTGTTTTTGCGCTTTTTCAATCGAAGACGCCCCCTCCGACTGTGCATCCGAAAGAGAATCCTTCGCTTCCGACAAACTTTCCTGCAGATCGGTTTCATCAAAAGTAATGAGGGATTTCCCTTTTTTTACCTCGTCTCCTACCGATACATTGACTTTGTTTATTGTCACACCGTTTACATTGGCAGATACCTCACGGGCCTCTTTGCTTTCAATCGTTCCGGTCGCACTGATGGATTTTGTCAGATCCATCTTCTCCAGCGAAACAGTATTCTCCTTCTGGGGTTCCTGTTTTCCTTTCTTTGTCTGTCCGTTTTTTACTTTTCCAATAATTACCACTACTGCGATAGCCAAAAGTAGGATTACCGCTATCACCACTATTTTCTTTCGATGTTTTTTTAATTTCTGTTTCACACGCGCCGCCTCCTGTCTTTATAATTCCGGGGAATATTCAGGGGTTTCCCCTACATTCGCATTTCGAACACTTCGTGTTCTTTTCCCGCCTTTGACAAGGCTAAAAATGCTCATTCGGGGCAAGGAAACCCTATTCGGGTTTCCCCTGCTTAAGAACCAGCATCTCTTACGTGCAAGCACGACGATTTGCTGGTTCTTAAGCATCCCCCTGAATATTTCCTTTTTATGTTAAAAAAAAAGTATGAACAGACGATGTTCATACTTTGATATCTGTGTGATTATTTGATGAAAGCGGAGAACACTTTTTTCAGGTCCTCCAACGTTTCCACCTGATTGATCTCTCTGCGGATGGCCGCGGAATGTGGATATCCTGCGGTATACCATGCGATATGAGTCCGCATTTCCCGCATTCCATACAGTTCGCCTTTCCACTCTGTCTGCATTGTAGCATGTCGTTCGATCATGGCGTAAAGTTCTCGGATCCCCGGTTTGGGAAGTATTTCACCGGTTTTCATGTAATGGCGGATCTGTTCAAAGATCCACGGATTTCCTCTGGCACCGCGTCCGATCATAAAGGCATCGCACCCGGTTTCCTGCCACATTCTATCCACATCGGCACCGCAGGTAATATCACCATTTCCAATAACCGGGATCGAAACCGCCTCTTTGACTTTGCGGATGATCTCATAATCCGCTTTTCCACTATAATACTGTTCTCTCGTCCGACCATGCACCGCTACCGCGGAAGCTCCTGCTGCCTCTGCCGCCTTCGCCAGATCGACTGCCTGACATTCTCCATCGCGAAAACCTTTCCGAAATTTTACAGTAACCGGTTTTCGGATCGCACGCACGGTTTTTCGTATAATCTCTTCGGCAAGCGGAATATTTTTTAACAGAGCGGAACCCTCTCCGTTATTGACAACTTTGGGCACCGGACACCCCATATTGATATCCAGAATGTCAAACGGCAGCTCCTCGATACGCGCTGCCATCTCACTGATAATGTCCGGATCTGCCCCAAATAACTGCAATGAAACCGGTCTTTCTTTGGGGTTGATCTGCAAAAGCGGCTGTGTGTTGGGGCTGTTATAATAAATGCCTTTTGCGCTGACCATTTCCGTACAGATCAGATCCGCTCCCATTTCTTTACAGATCTGACGGTACGGAAGATCCGTCACGCCTGCCATCGGCGCAAGAATCAGTTTTCCCGGGATCTCAACCGTTCCAATCTTCCAGGATTCCTCCACATTCATAGGCTTATCCTTTCTGACGGGCAGCTTTTGTCTTTTCATAGATCAACCGGATTCCCTGAAGTGTCAGATGGGCATCGTACACATCGATGGAACCCGTCGCATCGGCAACAATTCTTCCCAGTCCGCCTGTAGCAACTACTTTGATATCGGAAATTCCGGATTCTTCCTTGATTTTCCGGATAATGTACTCCGTCTGTCCGACCGTACCGTACATAATCCCCGCCTGCATACTGGTAATCGTATTTTTGGCAAGAATTGTCTCCGGCATCTTGATCTCAATCTCCGGAAGCTGTGCCGTACTTGACCAAAGTGCCTTCGTACTGATCTTAATTCCCGGGCAGGTAACACGTGCCGCAAAAACGCCGTCTTTCGTAACCAGATCATAGGTTGTCGCTGTTCCGTAATCCACCACGATCACCGGTCCACCATAAAGATCATACGCTCCTACGGCATCTACAATACGGTCTGCTCCGATCTCACTCGGATTTGCCGCTGCGATATGGATTCCGGATTTGGTTCCTTCGCCCACCACATACGGGGTGCAGTGAAAATATTTTTTTATGCCGCTTACCAGCGAATACATTACTTTCGGCACAACCGAAGCAATGATCACATCATCAATCGTTGCTTCCGAAATATGCTGTCTCGACAGCCCTTCCACGATTGCCTCTCCAAATTCATTGGAGGTACGCGGAATATTGGTTGTCAGTCGGAATGTTGACCGTAAATTTTCTCCCTCAAAAACACCAAACGTCAAATTGGTATTTCCGATATCTATCGTTAATAACATCTCTTTTTCCTCTTATTCTTCTTTACCGGCAAAAAACGCGCGGTAATATTCTTCTAAACTTGAAAATAATTCTTCGTGTTCCTGACGCATCTGTTTGATCTTCAGATAACTTCCGATCTCGTCATAAAAGAAATCATTTTCCTTGGCAGTCGTAGACATATACAGGGAACCGTCTTCTTCAAATTCCATCGTAAATACGCCGCCGACATCTGCCGTCAGCATCACACTCAGTATTTTCAATTCTTCTTTAATCCCTTCCGGCAGAGATTCGTACCGGGGATTCAGATAAAACTTCTGTTCATATGCACTGCATGCACATAAAACCTGTTTTTCATCCATGGGTTACTTCCTTTCACTCATTGGTACATAAGGTTTATGCGGACAAACCGCTTTGTAAGCCGGACGGATAATCTTTCCGGCATTTACAAGTTCTTCCAATCGGTGTGCACTCCAGCCGGCGATTCTTCCGATGGCAAAGATCGGCGTATACAGCTCAATCGGAAGTCCCAGCATACTGTACACAAGACCACTGTAGAAGTCGATGTTGGCGCTGACACCTTTATAAATATGGCGTTCTGCCGCGATTACTTCCGGCGCAAGTTTTTCCACTTTTTCATATAACGCATACTCTTTGAGCATATTTTTTTCTTCCGATAACTTCTTTACAAATTTGCGGAACGTCTTGGCACGCGGATCCGAGATCGAATACACCGCATGACCCATTCCATAGATCAGACCGGAACGGTCAAACGCCTGTTTATTCAGCAATGCCGTCAGGTACGTTTTAATCTCTTCGTCGTCTTCCCAGTCATGTACATTTTCTTTCATATCCTCAAACATCAAGGATACTTTTTTATTGGCACCTCCATGTCTTGGCCCTTTCAGGGAACCAAGTGCCGCCGAAATGGCTGCATACGTATCGGTTCCGGAAGACGTTACGACATGATCGGTAAAGGTCGAGTTATTACCACCACCGTGCTCTGCATGAAGAACCAGCGCGATATCCAGAATCTTTGCCTCCAATGGAGTAAACTGGCTGTCCGGGCGGAGCATATGCAGAATATTTTCCGCCGTCGAATATTCTTCTTTTGGCGGATGCAGGAAAAAGCTGCTGCCCTCATGGAAATAATTGGCAGCCTGATATCCATACACCGCAAACATCGGCAGAAGTGCAACCAGTTCAAGACACTGGCGGAGTACATTTTCCGTCGTCGTATCATCCGCTTTCGTATCATACGAATACAGCGTAAGCACGCTTCGCCCAAGTGTATTCATCAGATCGGAACTTGGTGCTTTCATAATGATATCGCGGACAAAACTGGACGGCAGACTCTTGCGGTATTCGGCAAGAATGTCTTTCAGGTCTTCAAGCTGGCTCTCGGTCGGCAGTTCGCCAAAGAGCAGAAGATATACCACTTCTTCATATCCAAACCGTTTTTCATGCAAAAATCCATCGACAATCTCTTCGATATCAATTCCCTGATAATACAATTTCCCTTCACACGGAACCATATCATGATCGATCACCGTGTAAGAACGGATCTCGGAAATCTCGGTCAATCCGGTAAGTACACCCTGACCGTTTAAGTCTCGTAATCCTCGTTTTACTTCATATTTATCAAATAAAGTAGAGTCAATCGTACTGCTGGCTTCACATACATCCGCCATTTTCTGTAACCACTCGTGTTTATATTCCAAATCAAGATTTTTATTCATATTGGCCCTCCTTAACTGTCTGATTTTTCTTTTTTATAATGTGGCAGCCATCACTGCTTTGATCGTGTGCATCCGGTTTTCTGCTTCTTCAAATACTACGTCAGCATACGCCTCAAATACTTCGTCTGTCACTTCCATCTCGGTCAAACCGTATTTTTCATAAATCTGTTTTCCGATTTTTGTCTTAAGGTCATGGAATGCCGGCAGGCAGTGCATAAAGATTGCCGCATCCTTGGCCTTGTCCATCGCTTTCTTATTTACCCGGTATGGCGACAAGGCTTTGATACGCTCTTCCCAGACTTCTTCCGGTTCGCCCATCGAAACCCAGACATCCGTATACAAAACATCGGCGTCTTTCGTGCCTTCTTCCACACTTTCCGTCAACGTTATGGAACCGCCGGATGCCTTGGCATATTCCTCACATTGTGCAACCAGCTCAACATTTGGGAAATATTCTTTTGGCGCACAGGCGGTAAAGTGCATTCCCATCTTTGTGCAGGCGATCATCAGAGAATTTCCCATATTGTAACGGGCATCTCCCATATATACAAGTTTGATGCCTTCTAATTTACCAGATTTTTCCTGTATCGTCAGGAGATCGGCGAGCATCTGTGTCGGATGATACTCATTGGTAAGTCCGTTCCAGACCGGTACTCCTGCATATTGTGCCAGTTCTTCCACAATTTCCTGTCCGAATCCACGGTATTCAATTCCGTCGAACATTCTTCCTAACACTCTTGCGGTATCGGCGATGCTTTCTTTCTTGCCAATCTGAGATCCCTGTGGATCCAGGTATGTAACGCCCATCCCCAGATCATGGGCTGCAACTTCAAAAGAACAGCGCGTTCTTGTACTTGTTTTTTCAAAGATCAGAGCAATATTTTTCCCTTCGTGCATCCGATGGCTGATCCCATTTCTCTTCTTTTCTTTCAACTCTTTTGATAATTGCAAAAAATATCCAATTTCTTCCGGTGAAAAATCTTTTAATGTCAAAAAATTACGTCCTTTTAACTCCATCATTAACCTCTTTTCCGCAGTGCGCTCTGTCTGCTGTTTTTAAGAATAAAGAGGGGGGTTCTCTCCCGGCGCAGACCGGTGGTAAAGAATCCCCTTCTCCTGTTTATTCGGTTTCTTTTACACTTTCCACAACGGCTTTTGCAAGTCCGGCTACCCCCTGGATTTCAGAAGGGATAATGATCTTCGTTGCCTTTCCGTCCGCTGCTTTTTCAAATGCTTCCAGACTCTTTATTGTCAGTACTGCTTTTGACGGATCTGCTTCATTGAGGAAACGGATTCCCTCTGCCGTCGCTCTCTGTACCGCTTCAATCGCCTGCGCACGACCTTCCGCTTCCCGGATCGTCGCTTCTTTCTTCGCTTCCGCACGAAGGATTGCAGCTTCTTTTTCCGCCTCTGCTTCAAGGATCGCAGATTCTTTCTTTCCTTCGGCTACCAGTACGGTGGATTTTTTCTCACCTTCCGCACGAAGAATCGCTTCACGGCGCTCACGTTCTGCCTTCATCTGTTTCTCCATGGCATCCTGAATGGCTGCTGGTGGAATGATGTTCTTAAGTTCCACACGGTTTACTTTGATTCCCCATGGATCCGTTGCAATATCCAGATTGGAACGCATATGCGTATTAATTGTCTCACGTGATGTAAGTGTTTGGTCAAGTTCCAGATCTCCGATGATATTACGAAGTGTCGTCGCGGTCAGATTTTCAATTGCCATGATCGGATTTTCCACACCATACGTAAACAATTTTGGATCCGTAATCTGGAAAAATACAACCGTATCGATCTGCATCGTAACATTATCCTTTGTAATAACAGGCTGAGGTGGGAAATCCATCACCTGCTCTTTTAAATTTACTCTTCTTACTACACGATCCAAAAATGGAACTTTAAAATGAATTCCTACCGACCATGTTCCAATATAAGCCCCAAGTCTTTCAATAATATAAGCATTTGCCTGTGGAACGATATTAATGCAGGATGCCAATATAATAAGCACCAATACAACTATGATCACTCCGACCACAAGACCTCCACTGATTACCATACCATCCATAATTTTCACCTATCCTTTCATTTTTACGATCAATTTGACACCTTTTACTGCGATAATCTCTACCTCGGCATCTTTTTCGATCCTGTCATTTTCTTCTTCCGCGCGAGCGGTCCATTCCATTCCCTGATATCGGACTTTTCCGGTTCCCTGCAGATTATCAATTGATTCAATGACTACTGCTTTTTTTCCTATAATCTCATCAATGTTCGTTTTTTCTTTTACGGGATTAAAAAACCGCATCGCAATGGGACGAAATACGATCATAGATAAAAATGAGAGAATAACAAACACCGTAAATTGCAGCCAAAAGCCGCCGCCTAGTCCGGTCACAACTGCCGCACCAAGAGATCCCAAAGCAAACCATACAGTTGTCAGTCCCATGGTCGCTACTTCGATAAGAATCATAACTGCCAGAATCACTAACCATATAACCATTGATTCAGCACCTCCTTTTGGGCATTTTTAAAAACACTACGCTATCTATTTTACTATATCCGGACAAATATTGCAACTACCGATTGCGATGAATCTCATACATGAAAAGCGCTGCACTGACTGCTGCATTGAGCGATTCCAGCTGTCCTTCCATCGGAATCTTAATTTTGTGCGTAGCCGCCTGCTGCGTCTCCGGTCTTATGCCATTTGCCTCATTTCCTATAATAACTGCACATTTTCCCTCGTAAGTCTCTTCCGTATAAAACCGTGCTCCATCGAGACTCGCCGCATAAACGGAAAAATGTTCTGCTTTTAACCGTTCCGCTTCTTTTGTCATATTATCCGTAACAAAAAAGGGAAGGCGGAAAATGGCGCCCATCGTCGCGCGCACCACTTTCGGATTAAAAAGATCCACACAGCCGGCAGACATAATGACCACCGACATTCCGGCTCCTTCTGCCGTCCGGAATATCGTTCCCAGATTTCCCGGATCCTGAATATCCTCCAGACAGATCACGGCAGCACCTTCTTGTTCTACAATAGTAGTCCTATCATGTTCCGGCATTCTGACGACAGCAAGAACCCCCTGTGGGCTTTCGGTATCCGACATTTCCTGAAACACTTTCGAACTTACATATTCTACGTCTGCTTCTTTCAGTTTATGCGATAATCTGTCAAAATATTCTTCTTTTACATTTTCTGACAAATATACTTTTTCTGCCCTGTGGTATGCCAGTGCATCTTCGACAAGCCGCACTCCCTCTGCGATAAAAAGTCCCTCTTTTCTCCGGTTTCTGGCACTCTTTTTCAGTTTCTGTATCTTTTTTATCTGGGGATTTGTACTGCTCTCTATCATGGCTGTGTCGTCCTCCTCTCAACCTCTTCCGCAATGCGGTCATTGACACGCTGTACTTCTTCCTGAAAGGCGCGGGCAGAAATTCTTGTCGCCCCATGCCCGAGTATGATGATCTGCTCCATGCCATCCGACGTCGCAACCCGCACTCTTTTCTTTCTGGCAATTTCTTTCGTCGTCTTCTCGATATACATATCCGCCGTCTCCGCTTCTCTCGTATAAACGACACTAATATTATGGAATTGTTCTACACTTCCGGGATTTCCTTTTACTTTATACGCATCAAATACAAGGATCAGATGACAGCCGCAAAATCCCTGATAATTGCACATAATCTCCATCAATTTGGTGCGCGCACCCTCCAGATTTTGGGCAGCAAGCTCTTTTAGCTCGTCCCATGCAAAAATGATATTGTACCCGTCCACAAGAAGGTATTCTTCCTCGTATACCGGTTTATACTCTTTTGTCTTCGTCTTCCCCGGTTCTGCTTTGATCACTTTCTTTACCGGTGTCTCAACGCGGGGCTTTACCGGGCCAAATGTCCGCTCAAAGATTGCCTGTAACTCTTTTTCTTCGGACATTTTCGAGTTCTTCTTTGCCGTCTCTTTTGGCGCTGCTGCCGTATTTTTTGCCGGCTGGCGGTTTTTTATCGACGTATCAACGTGTACATGTTTTGCCACTTCATTCCACGGTACGACAAACCCGGAACCATGCGAACAAAATACCGAATCTGCCGTATTTTCCACATCCGCATCCGGATCATATTTGCATTTTTTTACAATTTCACTCTCGTTATGGCACGGTTCATATCCACAGAACGAAAGGGTCATTCTTCCTCTGCCTTTCGTAAATGCCGCAAATTCCGTACCGTAGCCCGCCATCGACGCAACCGGACAGGTTCCCTCGATCGCGCTCATTTCGCCGTCACCCGGCTGCTGGCGGAAAGTTCCGTGCATCTTTCCGACATCGCTCATAACACGCCCGATCTGTTCCATCGGCACTTCCATTCGAAATTGGTACATCGGTTCCAGCAGCCGGCTTTTCGCCTGCCGCAGTCCCTGACGCACCGCACGGTATGTCGCCTGCCGGAAATCTCCTCCTTCGGTATGTTTCAGGTGCGCTCTTCCGGCAATCAACGTAAATTTGATATCCGTGATTGGCGATCCGGTCAGTACACCGGTAAATTCTTTTTCTCCCAGATGCGTAAGAATCAGCCGCTGCCAGTTCAGATCCAGTTCGTCCTCGCTGCACTCGGTCACAAATTGAAGTCCGCTACCCCGTGGAAGCGGTTCCATTTTAAGATGCACTTCCGCATAATGACGCAATGGTTCAAAATGTCCCATTCCAATGACCGTATCTTCAATTGTTTCCTGATATAAGATCGTCGCACTTCCAAATGCGATGTCCATTCCGTAACGTTCGGCAACCATTCGCTTGATCACTTCCAGCTGCACTTCTCCCATCGGCTGGATAAAAATCTCCCGTGTCTGTGCCTGCCATGAAAGGTGGAGATTGGGATCCTCTTCTTCTAACTGCTTTAACTGCCGCCAGGCAACCGCCTCGTCCGTTCCTTCCGGGAGCAGGATCTGGTAGTTGCATACCGGTGCCAGCTGATTGGCGCAAAAATCTGCTTCCTGTCCGACACCCTGACCGGCATAGGTATCCACGAGTCCCGGAATTGCGCAGATATCTCCAGCTTTCACTTCCTGTTGCAGCGTATATTTTTCCCCGGAATACACGCGGATTTCATTTACTTTTCCAATCCCTTCGATCTCATCACGGAGTTTCAGTTTTCCTCCCGTCAGTTTCATATGGGTGAGACGCTGTCCGGCATCGTCCCGCGTGATCTTATATATTTTTCCGGCAAATTCTTTCTTATATTCCGGCATTTTAGTAATTTTTTCCAGTCCATTTAAAAACTGCCCTACCCCTTCGTTTTGCAGCGCAGAGCCAAAATAACACGGGTAAAGCAATGTCCCCGAAACCAGTCTTCTGACCTCTTTTTGCAGATCAAAGCTTCCCTCTTCCAAATACGTCTCCAGCAAAGTTTCTTCGCACATTGCCACATTTTCACGCAGTGTTTCTTCCTCTTCGGTAAAATCTACACAATAAGGCGATAATTTCGTCTGCAATTCCTTTAACACGGCAGCTTTATCCGCTCCCGGAAGATCCATTTTATTGACAAATAAAAACGTTGGAATCCGGTACTTCTGCAAAAGTTTCCAAACCGTCTCCGTATGCCCCTGTACACCGTCTGTTCCGCTTATGATCAACACCGCATAATCGATGACCTGAAGCGTCCGCTCCATCTCCGAAGAGAAGTCCACATGTCCCGGTGTGTCTAACAATGTAATGTCCATATTTCCATACGAAAAGCACGCCTGCTTGGAAAATATCGTGATTCCCCGTTCCCGTTCCAGCGGCGAAGTATCTAAAAAGGCATCCTGATGATCTACGCGCCCTCTTGTCCGGATTACACCGCTTTCATATAATAAAGCTTCCGATAATGTCGTTTTTCCGGCATCTACGTGAGCCAAAAGCGCAGCACATATGTGTTTTTTCTGTTGTTTTTCTGATGTAGTATTCAAATGATGATGCCCCTTTCACTCTTTCCGTGCGTTTCTCTTTTTCACATCATTCCGCAGTAATTTATATGCTGTCGCAGTCAGGGGAACAAATAACAGCATTCCTCCGATCCCCATTACACTTCCTCCAATGGTTACTGCTGCCAGCACCCAGATTCCCGGCAGTCCGATGGAGGCTCCGACCACACGTGGGTAAATAAACTGCCCTTCCAATTGTTGTAAAACAATAAGGAAAATGACAAATATAACGGCTTTCATCGGCGAAACCGTCGCGATCATCAAAAAGCCAATGCCGCCTCCGATGTATGCCCCCGCGATTGGAATTAATGCAGTAAAACCAATCAGCGCCCCGGTCATGCCGCTGTAAGGAAGCCGCAGGATTGCCATACCGATGGCACACAGACTTCCTAAGATCACTGCTTCCACACACTGTCCCACGATAAAACTGCGAAAACACTCATGAAGAGTGTGTACAACATAATTCACTTTGTGGTATATAGAATCCTTCAAATAGGTCTTTGCCACCTTTTTAACCTGTGGGACAAGACGGTCTTTTCCCGTCAGAAGATAGAGAGAAAAGATGATGCTCATAATAATGGTAAATGCCGTTGAAAACGTAGCTGCAATGACGTTTTTTACGACACCAAAAGCACCTCCAATTCCACCAGCCGCCCAGTTTGCAACTTTGGTCACAATTTCTTTCCAGTCAAACTGTCCGGTCTTGGTTACACTTCCCAGTTCATTCCACAGTCTCGTCATCTCATCATTGCCACGGAGTTCCACGGACACACTCTGCATCAATGGCGGGATCTTATCAATCAGAAGTTTTACACAATCGATCAATTCCGGCACGACAAGTCCGATGATCAATGCAATGATTGCGAGTAAACTCAGATAGGAAAGCAGGACACAAACTCCCGTCCGGGTCTTTTTAATCAGTTTCTTTTTGGATTTTGGAAAATAATGTCTTTCATAAAAGCTCATCAAAATATTGACGGCATACGCAATTACAAGTCCTGTAAATAACGGTGCTGCCGCGTGAAATGCAATTCCAAGTGCCGCCGCGATCACGGACCAGTAGTGAATTGCTAAAAAGAGCACCGCCACCGTAACTCCTGCACGAAAACAAGTTTCCCAGTTTAATTTCATAACGTCTCACTGTCCTTTTCACTTCAAATATTTTTCAAGAACTTCTTTTAATTTCGCCATATCAATCGGTTTCGGAATGTGCATATCCATCCCCGCCTCCTGCGCCATGCAGATATCATTTCGTGATAAATGGGCAGTCATTGCAACAATCGGAATTATTTTCGCATCTACACGATGTAAATTCCGAATCTTTCTCGTCGCTTCATTTCCATTCATCACCGGCATCTCAATATCCATAAAAAGGAGATCAAAATTCCCCGGTTCTGACTGTTCAAACAGTTCTACTGCCTCTTTTCCATCTTTGGCACAAACTACTTCAACTTCAAACATTTGCAGAATCTCACATATCACTTCGCGGTTGACGTCGTTGTCTTCTACGATCATAATACGCTTTCCGGGATACACTCTGCGTTCCTCCGGTTTTTCCTTTTCTTCCGGCTTTTCTTCTTCCTTTTCCATCTCATTTTTCCAATGACCGGCATTTTGATGATTCAGCATCATCTGGATCACCTGATACGAAGTCATGATCTGCTGCAAACAATAGCGGACACGTTCCGGATCCTGAAGATTCTCCTGCGCGATATATCCCATACCGCCGACTTCATTTACCGTATCTCTCAGATCATGTATTTCCTGCTCCGGCTCCATCACTTTATGAAGCATCGTCACATCCTGTATCAAAAGAACGTTTTCTCCCTCTTCTCCCGGTGCCATACGAACCATGATCCACAACGGCTCTGTCTGGTTTGCCGGAGTAAAGACGTGTTCAAATGAAATGGTAAATTTCACGGATTCCTTACAAAAATTCTGCACTTCCAGATATTTTTCGTACAGATCCATGCTTTCAAACAGATCCTTTGCACAGGATACCGTTTCCCTTTTTATCCCAAAAAGCCACTCGGCACTTTCCGAAAGAAAAGTTACCGCGTGGTTTTCCGGTTCGTTTATCATAATCAGTAAGTTCAATTGATCTGCGATCAAATTTAAAATTTGTTTTGTCATACTTTATTCTTCATTCATAGATGCCAATTTGGCTGCCTGGTCTGCCGCAATCAGACTGTCAATCACTTCACTTAAATCTCCATTGATAATAGCATCCAAACGATGAAGCGTCAATTTAATACGATGGTCTGTCACTCGTCCCTGTGGGTAATTATACGTACGTATCTTTTCCGAACGATCGCCGGTTCCAATCTGGCTTCGTCTCTTTTCTGCCTCTTCGTCATGTGCTTTTGCGCACTCCAGTTCATACAATCTGGCACGAAGTACCTTCAATGCTTTATCTTTATTTTTCAACTGTGATTTTTCATCCTGACAGGAAATGACAATTCCGGTCGGAATATGGGTCAGACGAACTGCGGAATCCGTCGTATTGACACACTGTCCACCATTTCCGGAAGCACGGAATACATCAAATTTACAATCATTCATATCCAGTTCCACTTCAACTTCCTCCACTTCCGGCATAATTGCCACGGTCGCAGTCGAAGTATGGATACGTCCTCCGGATTCGGTCGCCGGAATACGCTGTACACGGTGTACCCCGCTCTCATATTTGAGTTTGGAATAGGCACCGGCACCATTGATCATAAATACAATTTCCTTAAATCCACCGATTCCGTTTTCATTGGAGTTCATCGTATCTACTTTCCAATGATTCTGCTCTGCATATTTGCAGTACATACGGTACAGGTCAGCAGCAAACAATGCTGCCTCATCTCCACCGGCACCGGCACGGATCTCGACGATAACATTCTTTTCATCATTTGGGTCTTTCGGCAGTAAAAGAATTCGAAGTTCCTGTTCGATCTCTGCCAAACTTGCCTTACATTCATTTAATTCTTCCTTGGCAAGTTCTCTCATCTCTTCGTCTGTCTCTTCATCCAGAATCGCAAGACTGTCTGCAATCCCTTCTTTTGCACTTTTGTACTCTTTGTATTTTTCTACAACCGGCTCGAGGTCGGACTGTTCTTTCATTAATTTTTGATAACGGCTCTGGTCATTGAGCACATCCGGCTCACTCAATTCATTCAGCACTTCTTCATAACGCAAAAGCGTATCTTCCAGCTTATCAAACATAATCATTTTCCTTTCTGTGACAGTCTTCCCCACACAACGCGGTCAAGTCCTGCCAGATCTTTTTTTATCTCAATATCGGTAAACCCGTTTTTTTCAAACAACTGCTTTACTTGTTCGCCTTGATTGTAACCGATCTCTACCATAAGTATTCCCGTCTCTTCAAGATAAAACGGTGCTTTTTCCAAAATCTTTTCATAAAATACCAGTCCACTTTTTCCGCCATCCAAAGCAAGAAGCGGCTCATGATCGATCACTTCCGGCATCAGTCCGGAAAGCTCGTCGGTCTCAATATACGGTGGATTGGAAACGATCAAGTCAAATTTTCCCTCAATAGATTCCCATAAATTTCCAATTCTATAAGTAATCTCCGGTTTCCGGTCTTTGCCCCTCCAGCCGTTTTTCTCAAGATTTTTCTCATTCTGTCTCGCGGTCTCTATGGCGGTTTCCGAAATGTCGCTTAATGTGACAGATTTCGGTGTGCCACAGACGGCAATGCTCAACCCAATACAGCCGGATCCCGTACACAAGTCAAGTACCGTCTTCGCCCCTGAGACTTCGACTGCCATTTCCACCAAAATTTCCGTATCCTGTCTCGGGATCAGTACCCCTTCTCTTACCAAAAAGGGAAGCCCCATAAACTCCGTGTAACCGAGAATATATTCCAACGGAATACGCTGACATCGTCTGGAGATTTTTTCCAAATATGTGTTGGCTGTCTGCGGCTCTGCCTGCTCATTCTGTTCTAAAAAAAACCGGCTTCTCGTATACGAAAAAGGTTCCTCGCTAAGGCAGGACTGAAACAGATACCACGCATTTAATTCTGCCTCCGGCACTTCATTTTCTGTCAATTTCCGGATTCCTTCCCGGTACAATTCCTGTAATGTCATAGGTTCCTCCCGGACAGATTACTGCTCTTTTTCTTCCGTCGGTGCGGCTTCATCAAAATACCGGTCAAGTGCCTGTAAGATCTCATCGTTTTCATCTTCGACATCAACTACTTCAAAGCCCTCTTCTTCCGGCTTTTCTTCCTCATAATGAGCCAGAAAGTCCCGCCAGTCAAATACGGCTTCGACCGAAGCAATCGCCACTTCCAGCATACTGTCATCCGGTTCTCTCGTTGTCAGTGCCTGTAGCCATAATCCCGGCTTGCTCAGCACATTGACTACCGGATTCTCAGATTTTCCGGCAAGGGAAATAAATTCATAGGAAAGCCCGGCAATTACAGGAATCAGTAAAATACGAAGCACCATACGGATCCACATATTTGGCACGGAAATAAACATAAACAACAGGATACTTACAAACATTACGACCAGCATAAAACTGGTTCCGCAGCGCTTATGTACCATCGTCTGTTTTTTTGCATTTTCAACCGTCAGTTCCATTCCGTTTTCAATACAATTAATACATTTATGCTCGGCACCGTGATACATAAATACCCGGCGGATATCTTCCAGCAGGGAAATTGCTTTTACGTAACCGACAAAAAGCGCGACACGGATCACCCCTTCGATCAGTCCACGCAGCTGGATTGACGGAACAATCTTATGAAGTTTCTCCGAAATGAAAAACGGCAGTAATACAAAAAGACCAATTGCGACAATGATGGCAGCTACAAGTGCCAGTCCCATCCACAGATCATTGGTTTTCTGGTTCTCTTTTGCACTTTCTTTTTCCTTTTCTTCTTCCTCTTCCCAAAAACTTGCTGAATAGTTTAATGTGCCCATTCCCATCTTCAAGGATTCTGCAAAGGCAAAAATCCCTCGGATGATCGGGAGTTTCGCAATCGTGTATTTTTCTTTGAGACTTTTGTAATCTTCTACTTTCACTTCAATCTGTCCATCTGGCTTTCGCACAGAAACAGCATATTGGCTTTTGCCCTTCATCATAACTCCTTCGATGACAGCCTGTCCGCCAATTCCCGAATATTTCATATTCTGCCTCCATTCCGCATCCGCTTCACGTTATATTTCCGCTTTATATAGAACAACTCCGCAGTTCTCAAGTACCTTTCGATACAGAAACCTGCGGAGCCTTTATGTGTTCATTCTCTGCTTATTTCAAGCCATATTTACGATTGAACTTATCAATCGCACCACGAGCTGCCATGGACTTCTGCTGTCCTGTATAGAATGGATGGCATTTGGAACATACTTCAACATGAATGTCTTCCTTTGTTGAACCTGTTACGAATTCATTACCACAGTTGCAAACAACCTTTGCCTGGTAATATTCTGGATGGATTCCCTCTCTCATGATTTTCACCTCACTACTTCTATTTTACTAAAAAAATGTGTCATTTTTCAAAATCAGCTTTTTTATTGTACCACGCCTTCAAACAAAATGCAAGCAATTTTTAATGAAGTTTGATTTTTTTAATAGTTTCAATAAATTCTTTGTTGTTTTTTGTTCTGCGGAACAAATTAATGATCTGTTCCAGATTGCCGTCAGTATTCGGAGAAGCACCTAACGCCTTTCGCATAATGTATACGGCTTCCAGTTCATTTTGATCAAGGAGCAGATCTTCCCGCCGTGTACTGGATTTCTGAATGTCGATCGCCGGGAATACCCGCTTTTCTGACAAATGTCTGTCAAGTACAAGTTCCATGTTACCGGTTCCCTTAAATTCTTCGAATACAACATCATCCATACGGCTTCCGGTATCAACCAGTGCCGTTGCAAGTACCGTCAGACTGCCGCCTTCACGCATATTTCTCGCCGCACCGAAGAATCGTTTTGGCATATGAAGTGCCGCCGGATCCAGACCACCGGAAAGCGTACGTCCACTCGGCGTAACCGTGAGGTTATATGCTCTCGCCAGACGGGTAATGCTGTCAAGCAGTACTACAACATCGTCGCCGCCTTCCACAAGACGTTTTGCTCTCTCAATTACCATCTCCGAAACACGTTTATGATTTTCCGGAAGTTCGTCAAATGTCGAATAAATAACTTCAACCTTTTCGCCGGCAATAGATTCTTTGATGTCGGTTACTTCCTCCGGACGCTCATCGATCAGAAGGATCAATAAATGCATATCCGGATAGTTATGGGTGATCGCGCTCGCTACCTGTTTCAACAATGTTGTCTTACCTGTTTTTGGCTGCGATACGATCATACCACGCTGTCCCTTACCGATCGGTGCGATCAAATCCAGCATTCGCATCGAAACCCCGGAGTTGCTTGTTTCCAAATGAATTCTTTCATTCGGAAAGATTGGGGTCAGATCTTCAAATTTATTACGATGTGCCAGATACGTGATCGGGCGCTCGTTTACTTTTGTCATATACAAAAGCGCACTGAATTTTTCATTCTGTGTACGAACACGAAGATTTCCTTCGATAATATCTCCGGTACGAAGTCCGAAACGCCGCAAAAATGCCGGTGATACATAGACATCATTATCACCCGGGAGGAAATTGTCACAACGGATAAACGCATAGCCTTCAGGCATGATCTCAAGAATTCCTTTTTTGGTAATTCCACTGTCAAGCTCTTTCATTTCCGTCGGATGTACATCCAGTACCTGACGGTCTTTGGCAATCGTGATCAGCCCTGCCTTAATGACTTCTTCAATCGTGCGGTATGGCTGATGTTCCTGCATTGTCTCTGAATATCCATTGTCATGCGACGAATTTTCCTGCGAAGAATAATGAGCATTATTCTGGGCATTGGTATGATAATTATTGTTCTGATAATTGTTGCTCTGGTAGTTG